>Ga0209342_10002839_pt1 | contig 18405 bp, 26 predicted proteins | sample RifCSP16_2_FD_184023 | JGI IMG/M metagenome (GOLD analysis project Ga0209342, IMG submission 184023) | Soil microbial communities from Rifle, Colorado - Rifle CSP2_sed 16_2 (SPAdes) (version 2) | ecosystem: Environmental > Terrestrial > Deep subsurface > Rock core/Sediment | place: Rifle... | reverse complement strand
CGCCCTCGCTCAGGTTGATATTCCTAGGGAGTTGGATATCCAGTATATCTACTTAACCCAAGCAGCCCGCATTACAGAGAAATCCGAATCAGTTGGCAGAGAAATTGATCTGGCGCCCGTATTCGCGGCGCATAAATTATGGTTGGAGTCGGGTGGGAAGGCGGGGAAACGAGCGGACTTGCGAGGAGTCGACTTACCGGTGGGTACTACTGAGTTCGGAGACAGCTTATGGAGCGCCAACCTGAGGGGTGCTGACCTTCGGGGATCGCGTGCGGGAGGCATATACCTTGGCGGTGATGAAATGCACGTCGTCCACATGGCCGGGGCGGAGCTGAGAGATGCTGACATGCGCGAAGCCCAATGGTCTTGGGCCGACTTGAGGGATGCCAAGTTGGGCGGGGCGGACCTGCGCGGTGCCAACCTGCACGCAGCCAATCTGGAGGGGGCCGAGGGTTTGACGGAACAGCAACTGGCATCTGCCCTCACCAGCGAAGAAACCATACTGCCCGATGGCTCCAAAGGCCCCTTCAAACCGGGCTCCGGAGCACATCAACCTTGCGGGTCACGGCCAGGCCGAGCTAAAGTAAGATCATGAAAATAACAGGTTCGCTGTCGGGCTATCTTGCGCGGCGGACGGTAATCCAGAAGCGTTGGTAGAGCGCACCGAAGATTACCAGGAAGAATGTGGCGTTTAACAGAAAACCGAGATATGGTACTATACGTACTAGGAAGGCTATGGGAATCCCCAGCAATACCGCTTGCCAGCTCACATCAAATTCCGGTTTGCGCCGCAGCCATTTCAGCAGTAACGCGCCCAAGGCGATGCCGGCATAGATGACCGAAACAATTCCGACGCTCAAATGCAGCAGGCCACCGAGGAATGCAACTGGAACACCCACTACAGTGATGGCGATCAGGAAAATCGCCGGTGGAATCACAAAGAAGAGCACGAAGCCGCGCAAGAACTCCCTGCCGAAATTCCCGAGCGCATATTGAACCAAGTCCTGAGAAGGTCTGCGAAGCAGCAGGAAGCCGAGCAGGCCCGCGCCCAGCGTCATTGCGAACCGCAGCATAAAGAATGCGATTCCCGCGCGGCGCATGATTAAGCGGAGCCAGGTCTGATCCATTCCCGAAGTCATGTGAAAGACGATCGGTCCCTTTATGGTGGCGCTCTTCGGTATCTCCGCCTCTTCCGGAGCGAAGTACGCCAGCTCATTTGCAAGATTGGCGTGCTCGCCGATTACAAGCATTCCAGTGCGCAGGCCGACCGGGCCGGTGATGGTGCCATTCAACGACATCTCTCCGGCGACCGCACGTACGGAGCGGACCAGAGTTCCTTCCAGGATGACATCGCCGCCCGCCAATACGACATCTCCACCAACCACCGCTCCGGGGAGGACTCGGACCACGCCGGCAGCAACGACCAGATCACCATTCACTTTCCCAGCCAGGTGCACTTGGCCAGCCGCCACGCGGAGATCGCCCCCAATCTGACCATTGACGCGAATTTTGCCGCCTCCGATGGTGACGTCGTTAGCCACTTTCCCATCTAAGGAGATATCGCCACCCGCCGCCGTCAGGTCGCCCTCAACGCTGCCCGCCAGGGCAACCTCGCCGCCGGCGACGTACAGATTAGTGGAAACTACTTCCCCTGCCGGGATGGTGAGACGCCTGCCCGCGCGCAGATCCATCGAATAAAGTTGGCGTGGAAAACCGGTCAGCAGGAGCAGAATCAGAAGCAGTTTTGCCGCTTCACGGGGGCAGGATGTGCGAAGTTCACTCATTTTGTACATGTTCAAGGCTCTCTCATAGTATCACTACACTAATGGCCGCCGGAGATGCAAGCGATTGTTATTGCGCTGCCGATTGAAGTTAACTCACACCACATTTTGCTCTCTAGTTGTCGGCTCCGGCGGAGGATTGTTCCACGTGGAACAATTTTGGCCCCAAAAACCTCTTTACACGGTCTCGTACCGCTGCTACATTCCAATTTACTGCTTCCAAACGAGTTGTAGCGGAGCCTCCGTGGGTCGAATCATCGCCGTTGCCAATCAAAAAGGCGGGGTTGGAAAGACCACCACTGCCGTGAATCTTGCTGCCTCGCTCGCAGCCGCCGATCTGAAGGTGCTTCTAGTCGATTGCGATGCACAGGCCAATGCCACCTCCAGCCTCGGTTTCTCTCGTGATCCAGAGCGATATTCTCTCTACGATGCGCTTTTTCCAGAATCTGACCAGATCCAGATTTTGGATTTGTTGATTCAACCGACCTGCCTGGAGGGCCTCTATCTTGTTCCCGCGGATCGAAATCTGGCCGGGGCAGACATCGAACTGATCTCCAGAGAAAACAGGGAGTCATATCTGCGCCAATTGCTCATTCCGATTAGGGAAAATTATGACTACATTATCCTGGATTGCCCTCCGGCGCTCACTTTGCTGACGGTCAACGCCTTGACGGCTGCTGATTCACTGCTCGTACCGATCCAATGCGAGTATCTCGCCCTGGAGGGAATTTCCGCGCTGTTCGACACGGTAGAACGCATCCGCATGGGGTTGAATCCGCAATTATCGCTTGAAGGAATCGTCCTGACCATGTTTGACGACCGAACTACCCTAGCTCGTCAGGTGGCTGCGGAGTTGCGCAGTCATTTTCCGGGAAAGGTCTTTGAGACGGTCGTTCCGCGCAACGTGCGCGTAGCTGAAGCCCCCAGTCATGGCCAACCCATTTTGCTCTACGATGTCCGTTCGCGCGGCGCCGAGGCTTACATACGGCTGGCGAAGGAATTAATCGCGACCCAGTCACTAAAATGATACAGCGCCGCTTGTGCACCCCTTTCGACCTGAATTCAGGCCTTGGAGTGGCCGATAAGGCACAAATTTGTTGCTTTCGCCGGATGAGGAGGGAACTCTGATGGAACCAATGGATACCTTTGTCAATAAACCGATCAATATAGCGAGCGGTCGCCGCGGACTCGGCCGCGGGTTGGACGCATTGCTTCCGGTGCGCCCAGAACCCGCGATTAGTTCGGGGGAGACAGTGCGTCAAATCGGTATTTCGGCAATCTCGCCGAACCCGCAGCAGCCTCGGCAACAGTTCCATCCCGAGCGGCTTCAAGAACTTGCCGACAGCATCAAGGTGCATGGAATCGTCCAACCCGTGGTGGTTAGGAGACAGGGTGAAAAATATCTGCTGATCGCAGGCGAGCGGCGATGGCGCGCGGCGAGTCTGGCGGGCCTTCCGACGGTTCCCGCAATTGTCAGGGATGTGCCTGATAATCAAATACTTGAAATCACATTGATCGAGAACATTCAGCGCGAAGAGCTGAACCCGGTGGAATTGGCTGAGGCCCTGGCGCGTCTCGCCAGTGAGGCAAATTTGACACATGAACAGATCGCTGAGCGCACCGGAAAGGATCGTATTACAGTTACTAACCATTTACGTTTGTTGAAGTTACCGGAGGAGATCCGGATGCGTATCGGATCCGGCGAGCTAACCATGGGTCATGCCAAGGTTTTGATGGGTCTGGCCAGCGGAGAATCGCAAAAAATCTTGGCGGCACGGATCGTGGCGCAGGGACTCTCGGTGCGGCAGACGGAAATGCTCGCTAAGGAGCAGCCCAGAAAAACTAATATCAGTAAAACCCTCCAGACCCAGGCACCTCAGGATCCCAACGTCCTCGCGGCCTTACGCGAAATCGAGCGTGCGCTCGGCACGCGAGTGCGGCTCATCGGCAATGATGGTCGCGGCAAAATTGTGATTGAGTATCATTCCTCCGACGACCTGGACCGCATCTACGGCGTGCTGCTTGGCCGCAAGTGATGCAATGATCCGAGCCGCGCGCCCACGGCCAGCCGGGGCAGGCGTAAGCAAGCGGTCCCTAGAGAATTTGCGCAGGAGCTATAACGCACATGGCTAGATCACAAGACCCCTCGCAGCAAAAATTGGTAACGGTGTTTTCCACTCAGGATGAGATGGAAGCGCGCATGGTGCAGGAAGTGCTCGCGAACGCCGGCATCGAGAGCATGATCAATTCTGAAGTGCCTCCGAGCCTGTTCCCGATGAACCTCGGCGAGCTCGCAAGAAAAGATATCCTCGTCACTGAATCCGCCGCCGCCGAAGCCGCCCGCATCCTCTCCGAGCTGCCTGATCGGGACCAACCCGACTCCGCCGGAGGGCCCGCAGACGGATAAGGCGCTGAGATTTGATGGAGACAACCCGTTGGGAAAAATTAAGCGAATTCGCTCGCTAGTCCAGCACGGCCTCTATTATTTGACAGAACACGCTTACCATGAAGCGATGGAGGATGGATTTGATATCTTTGATGTGGAGTATGCTATTTTAGGCGGTAAGATGCGGCGAAGCTGGCCCCGTGAAAAGAAGTATGAGATCGTTGGCTTGACCCCGGATGGACGGCCTCTGGGTGTGATCTGCCGGATCACAGCAGGTCAAAAAGTTCGCATCATTACGGCTTACGAAGATCGACAGAAGCAATAAGTGGCTGCTATGAAGAAAGCAACGACAACCTTTTGGAACAAAGAGCGCTGCGAATACTGCGGTGGGGTAATCGTCGAAAAGAAAGCCGAGCTTTCCCGCAAAGTAAAGGGAAAGCATATCCTCATCGAAAATGTTCCCACCGGTGTGTGCACCGAGTGCGGCACCCGCTATTACTCCGCCAACGTCCTCAAAACCATCGAAGAAACCATCGCCGGCCGCCGCAAAGCCCAACGCCAAGAGCGCGTGCCAGTTTATTCTTTTTAGTGCCGCTGACCTGCCCCCGTTCTTCCTACCAGTCATAACTTGAGGAGTTGGGTCATTGTACACCCTTGTGGAGCGGGGATGGGGGCGAAACGCCATTTGGATGGCGTTTCGGGCAAGGGGACGGCGACCAGAATTTGCGCTGATGGGGCGAAGACAATCCCGATGCGGAGGATGGCGGAGATTGGTTGGCCTAGGGTACAAACAAAAAGCCCGCCGCGCCGGAAGCGGCGCAGCGGGCCATGTCGAGGTGCTGAATCCTTCTTGCCTGGTTACACGCGCGCAGCCTGCAGTGCCTCCAGCACGCGCTTAGCTCTTAGTGGAGCTCGGCGGATACGAACGCCGGTGGCGTCGAAGATGGCGTTGGCAACCGCGGCTCCCGTCGGCTTACATGCCGCCTCGCCAGCTCCATAGGGAGGCAGATCAGGCCGGTTCGGATTGGGATCTCCATTCACCAGCACGATGTCGATCCTGGCCGGAGCGTCGGCGTGCGTGAGCGTGGGATGAGTTAACCAATCCACGCTAGTTACCTTCTCGGTGTCGAACTGCACTTCCTCGTGCAGCACGCGGCTCAAACCGTGGAGCAGGTTGCCCTGGATGACGCGGCGCAGCCCCTCTGGATTGATGACCAATCCGCAGTCGTGGGCGCACACCAGCCGCTTCACCCACACGTGGCCGGTTTCGCGATTCACCTCGACCTCGGCGATCTCCGCGACGAGCGTTTCGCTGCGGTAGCAGTATGAGAACCCGCGCCCGGTGAGAATCTTTCCGGTGCCAAGAGGCTTCGGCGAAGGACGATTATCCCAGCCATAAGCCGCTGCCGCCGCCTTGACCACGGCGATGGAGCGGGCCCGCAGAAACTCCTCGCCATCATCGGTGCTGGCGGTGAGGTGGCGCAACCGGAACTCCACCGGGTCGGCTTTCGCCGCCGCCGCCAGTTCATCAAAGAACGATTCGGCGGCGAAGGTTATTTGCGGACCATTGGGGTCCCGCAGATTACCGACACGAAGCGGCGACTCCCAAACCAGGGGCATGGCCACTACCTCACTGGTTCGGCGCCGGTTCGGGATGACGTAGAGCTCCGCAGGATTGGCCGCGCCGCCCGGGGCCGGCCCCTTGGGCCTCCTGCCCATGAGCTGCGCGATCAGCACGGTATTAGGCTCGTTATAGCCAATGTGATTGTAGTCAGCCGTCCGAGCCTTGTATTCCAATGCGACGACGTTGCCCTGCGCATCCAGGCCGCCGCGGAGATTGAATGCGAACGCCGGACCCTTGACGTCCCATGCAGTCTCCTCGTGCCTCATCCACTGCACGCGCACCGGACGCCCAATCTCTTTGGCCAGGTAAGCGGCCTCGAAACCTGCGTCATCGGCTGCCGTGCGGCCGTAGAGCTGCGGTCCCTCCTGCCAGATGACACGCACCCGGTCCCGTGGCATCCCCAGAAATTCCGCGACGCCCGTGCGCAGACCGTAAGCTTTCATGTCATTGGACCAAATCGTCATTTGCCCGTCCGACGGATCGGCCATGGCATGCGCCGGACCGAAGGCGGTGTGCCCCTGGAACGGGAAATCGTATTCGGCTTCGACCACCTTCGCCGCGCTCGCCAGCGCCGCGTCCGGGTTCCCCATCACGTCCGGGGTTTGAGTTCGGGATTGTACAACGGACGTGGGCGTGGCGGTGCGCATGTACTCGAACAGGTTTTCCGAGGTCGGGAAGGACGGCGTCGCCGGCTTCTGCCAGTTCACCTTGAGCTGTCGGGACGCCCGGATCGCCTGCTCTTCGCGCTCGCAGACCACCGCGACGTAGTTGCCCTTGCTCACCACCTTGATGAATCCGGGGATGCCACGAACGGACGACTCATCAATGCTGACCAGCTTGGCCCCCGCCACAGGCGGCCTGACGTTGCGCGCATGAACCATGCCGGGAGCTTTGGCGTCCACGGCCCATTTCAGCGAGCCGTCCACCTTGGCGGGAATATCATAGCGCTGCGGCGACTGGCCGACGATCTTGTGTTCCTGTACCGCCTTCAGCTTGGCCACGCCGGTGGTGGCGTTGATGTTGTTGCCCGTCAGAGTAATGTTGAACCGTTTTCCGCCGATCAGTTCTCCGTAGGAGGCTTTCTTCGCGGGATCTGCTTTGACGCTGATCACGCCCTCGCTAACGACGAGTTGATCGACGGGCGCCCCGAACCGCGCGGATGCCAGCTCCAGCAGGACTCGCCGGGCCTCGGCAGCCACGCGCCGCATGGGCCAGCCATCCACCTCGATCGCATCAGAACCGCCCGATCCGCCCTGATCCACCGTAATGTCGGTGGCGCCCATGATGAGGCTGGTTTTGTCGAATGCGATGTCGAGCTCCTCGGACATCATCTGCCGGAAAGCCGTACCGGTGCCTTGGCCGCCGTCCGTCTTTCCGACGTAGAAGGTCGCCGTGCTGTCCGCATGAATGACAATCCACGAATCGAGTTGCTTGAAGTCTGGATCGGGATACGGACCAGCAGCCTGGGCCACTGCGGGGCCTTGGGCACTCGCCGAAGAGCTAAGCAGACTGGCGCCGCCCATCGCCCCGGCGCTGAAGCTTACGACCAGCAGGCCGGAGCCTTTGAGGAAGTTCCTGCGGGAGGTCTTCCCGTTCCATTTCTCCATCACTTCTTCGACCTGTTTCGGAATGTTTGTGAAGGCGGTCATGCCACTACCTCCTTGCCAGCAGCCGGCCGGGCGGCGGCGATCACCTTGGCGGCACGCTTGATGGCGGCCTGAATGCTGTAATACGTCATGCAGCGGCACAGGGTCCTATCCATCCACTCCCGGACCTCCGCATCGGTCGGATTGGGATTCCGGTCCAGCAGCACCTTAGCATTCATGATTTGCCCGTTCTGGCAGAAGCCGCACTGCGGGACCTGCTCGTCAATCCAGGCTTGCTGTACGGGGTGCAGCTTGCCGTCTTGGGCCAATCCCTCGAGCGTGGTGATCTCGGAGCCTCGCACGGCGGAAGTCGGCGTGATGCACGACCGAACCGCCGCGCCCTTTATGATCACTGTGCACGCCCCGCACTGCCCCAGTCCGCAACCGAAGTGCGGACCTTGCAAGCCAAGATCATTGCGCAGGATATAGAGCAGCGGAGTCGAAGGGTCGATATCTAAGGTGTGCGTTCTGCCGTTCACCTTCAATGTTATGTTGCTCATTCTCCATTCTCCTTACGAATTCGGTGGGCGGGTCGACCGGACAGAGATGATTCTAGCAGACACGTGAAACTTAAGCATCGGGCGAGTTGCGCCGGAAATCGAGACGAGGCCGCCGAGATCACTCGCCAGCTTCCCCTGTGGGGTAAAGTCACTCCGCCGAATCGTCAATATTGGTCACCCAAGAAAGCGCCACCAGAGCGGATGACCGACGCTTGCTGATAAAGTCAAAGCCAGACGGGAAATAGGATACACGCAAACGAGAAAATAGGCATACCCAAATTCTGTCCGGGTAGTGGTGCAGTTTGGAAGTTGACCCTCTCGCCTTTGGCATCCCAAATATGTCATGCTATGGCCATGGGAAGCAAAGATCACAGAAGCCGCGAAGCCAAGAAGCCGCCCAAGAAGAAGACACCTGCTGCCGTCATCAAAAAAGCGACTCGCGAGGATTTCAGTCAAGCCGCTTTCAAGGCCGTGCAAGAGACGATTCGATGTTCAGAATCATAGGTCATTCGGTTGGCTTGGTGGGTTCCTTTTGGCGGGTGGCCCAGGCAAGTGCTGCGCCAGGTATGTGCTGTGGACGATACGCCGGTGAGTATGATGTTGGCGTGGGGGTACCCCAGACGTGCTCGCACATGTGGGAGGACGGCCTTGGTGGGTGTAGAAATCCTCAGCACTCTGCCGAAGGCCGGAGCGTCCCCAGAGGGGAAGCCCCAAGTCCCGAGCTTGTCGAGGGGCGAAGGACCACAAACTCGACCAGAGTTACGAGAGAAATTGGTAGCGCTACCGGGAATCGAACCCGGGTTTTGAGATTGAGAATCTCTAAATCACATCTGCCCATTCAATAACTTACGGCGACTTTCGCTAAAGCTGTGCCCCCCGGGGTGCCCCCTGATTGAAAAAAGGCAGCGCATGGAAGTCCGTTGTCGCGGTAGGAACGACCATCGCTGATCGCCGCCGCGCAGATCTGTACAGGCGCGCGTTTACGCATGCAAACATGGGAAAACGGCCCCAGCGGAGGCACCGAGAGTATACTGTTTCGTGGCCGGAAAGACAAAATGGATATCCTCGTTAAGCAGCTACTTACGGCCATCCATTCGGTGGGTTGCACTCCGTTGAAACGCATGGAAGGGGAGGTTGTGCAATATGAGGTCAGGGATAAAGCCTCGCGTCAATGAGGCAAGGGAATTTCTGGAGATAGCCAAGGACTTCAAAGACCCGAGAGAGATCATTCGCGAGGCCCTTAGCAATTCTTGGGACGCAGGTGCGTCGAAAACATCGATAAGATTTGACCTAGCACCTATTCCTGGAACTCAGCGGAAAAAAATCATGGTCGAGATAATCGATGACGGTTTAGGGATGAACGACGAGCAACGCGCCGCGATTGGGTCGAGTGAGATCGAGGGTTTCTTCAATCTAGGTGACAGCGCAAAGCCACACGGGTCGATAGGCTCCAAAGGTCATGGAACGAAGATTTTTTATAAGAGCTTAGGAATTAACCTTGAGACGTGGAAGAACGGAGCGAAGTTTACAGCCGTTTCGGATCAGCCGCCGTGGGAAACTTTGCAGAAGGGCGTCGTACCGACCTACAGTCTTGACGATACGAAAGATAATTCTGGTAAAGGTACTCGAATCCGGGTCGACGGATTTCAAGCGAAACAAAAAGACTTCTCATCGCTTAGCGAGCTTGTTGATTATATCAGATGGTACACGGTCGCAGGTTCATTCGGTAATTATTTTAACAGCCCGCGTCGCATGGATGTTCAACTCAAGTCTCTTGATATTTCGGCACCCATTACAGTCGAGTATGGATTCAAGTTTCCGGTTGAGCAGATCGACCTCACGAAAGGGACCGCTTCGGTCTGCAAACTTTTCGGACCAACCGTGGTCGATTGTGGAATTACTGAAGAAGGAAAACCCATACGGGTTGAAATCGTTGGCGCGTTGCTTGGGGACAGCCAACGCGACATCGTCCCACATACCTATACGCAAATGGGTCTCTGGCTATGCAAGGACTACATCAGAGTCGAACGCGATAATGAGATATTAGAGGACGTGTTCGGCGGACAGTATTATTACCGTTCGGTTTTGCTATTTGCAAACTGCCAGCAATTTGATTTGACGGCCAATCGCAACAATATTCGGACTGACCAAGAAGAATATGATCTTGCGATTAAGGGAATTAAAGATTTCTCCAAGCAGCTCTGGGAGTCCGGTTTCGTCAAAGGTTATTTTGAAGCAAACAAGGTCGAACGGGAGAAGCAGGGCGAGGACGAGCGGAAACAGGGTGAGCAAGAACGAAAGACCCGAGCGACTGAGACCCGCAAGCAACGAATCAATAAATACAACGGTCGAGCAAAGCTGAAGTCGTATGGGCTCGTCGGACAACTCACCAAGGAACCCCAGAATGAGGCCGAAACAGCTCTGTTACTGCAAGCCATGATCTCTTCCAAACATCCGGGCATCGACTTTGTTATTGGAGATTACAACACCTCCTACGGGGTTGATTTGATCGTGGAGAAGAGTGACAAGGGCATCCTCACCCTTAAATGGGTCGAATTAGTTTACTTACTCAGCAAACTTTACGAGTGGGAGCATCCTCCTGAAGGGTATCATGCGATCGTCTGTTATGAACTTGGCGATGTTAAACAGCTTCAGCCATTCTCGGATGGCCAAAATTCAAAGCTTGTTCCGATGGAAACACCCGGTCGCTACGCGCTTTTGGTTGGCAGAGATACTATCGATGTCTATGTGCTCCGGGAAATCTTGGAGAACAAGCCGTAATCAACGAAACCGGCGATTATAAATCACCGGTTTCGGCCTTTTTTCTTGAAAGCCAATGTTGTAGCCGGACAAAAAAGCCCTAACCGCGAAAAGAGCCAGTACCCGAAGGCCTCATTGGATGGTGTCGCTCGTCACCGGCACGGATTCAATCTGGCGAGCCGCAAGGTACTCGTGGAAACGTCCTGACCTGCCCCCGATGTGCCAGCATACCAAAAGAATCCTGGACTTCCCCGGTTACAATCCCTTCGCACCTGGCTCCAGTTGATTATCTGCGTCGTTTTGACAAGCCCTGGAACGGGTGACGCTTGGCGTTCCTCAATTGCGACGATCCTGCCTGCGATTTCCTGTGATTCATTCAGGGTGCCTCTTGAGGACGTCTGACACGCGCGTTCGCAAGATCCTTGATATCAACACGCCTGTCAAGAACTTGACCGCAAAGCAGTCGGAGTCGAGGCCCGAGAAGCGTCGCTTCCAAGGTTTTCCCGCCATTTCACTCTTCCGTTTGGTGGGTTGCTCCTTGATCGCTATGAGCGATATGCGCATTCGTATTTTCACCTACGCTTGCAATCGGAACTCTCCCTGAAGTTACCCAGCTGATCAACCGTGCATAGAGGAGTTGGCTGCGGGGTGAATCGTCAAGGTCAAGAGGGCTGGCAATCAACTTGGAAGCCACAGAATTGATCGTCATGCACCCGCTTCGACCTTCATTCTATCCGCAAAGCGTTACCGTCGCCGCGGGCACAGTTTCTTCGGCATGCGATCCCAGTCCAGCAGAGATCAGATACGCTTGCTTTCTTTGCAACGCACGCCATCGCGTTATTGGCTCGGACGATTGCTTTTCATCGAAAGCAGACTGAATCGCTGTAAGCGAGGAAACGAAGTTAGGCGATCGAATGTACATTGCTGAGGAAACAGTCAGTTAATAGGACCAAGGATTCGATCTCAGTCATTGTTTGATTCCGTGATGCTCCGAAGAAACCCCTCAGATGCTTAGAAACGCTTTGTAAGCAACGCAATTTGCGCTTCTTGTCAACCACTGCGCGCTTGCTCCCATAAGCTAGCCACGTTTGCCAACTCTCGATCAAGGAGGAAACACAAGATGTCTCGAAGAATTCTATTGCTGGCGCTGTTTGGGTTTTTGCCCCTTGCGACATTCATTTCAGGGCATCAGGCAATGAGTCTGCAGTTGAATGAACCGGTCGCAGTGATCAGCGATATAGGTCCACCGGCACCCCCTTTCTTGCCGGACGAGATTTCGACAATCTCGCCCGTCTAGTAAGCAGGGCACGCTGTCTCAATTTAACATGTCCGCCGAAAGGGAAAAATTGCATGATTTTTCCCTTTTTTGTTATTATTATTTCGGAGCTTGAATGGCTACTTATATCCTTTGGGGAGCCGAATTGATCTTGTGTGCCTCGCTGGTTGTTGTCTTGGCAGGCAAGAATCTTTTCCGGAAATTCCCGTTTTTTTTCCTCTATTTGATCTTGGTCCTTGCCATTGGTCTGATCCGCATGTACGTCTACGCCTTCAAGCTTGACCAGTACTTCGCCTTGTACTGGTACACACAGTTCTTGTCAGTTGCCGTCGGACACGCCGTGTTATGGGAAATTTACCAGCAGTCGCTCAGGGATTATCCCGGAACGCTTAAGATAGCGCGTGTTCTTGTGAGCACATTATTTGCCGGAGCGCTAATTCTGGCACTTGTTAATGCCTTCACAGGAGAGGCCAGTGCTTTGATAAGGAGCTCAGTTGCATTCGAGCGAAACTTGCGAGCATTACAAGGGGCGCTCCTCACATTGCTTCTAGCCCTTATTGGGCACTATGCAATCCCCCTTGGGCGCAACCTGTGGGGTCTGATTTTGGGTTACGGATTCTACATAGGTGTCAGCGTAGTCACGCTTACGCTGCGCTCCTATCTTGGCGTATCATTCGATGTCTGGTGGCACTATCTGCAACTGTCCAGTTATTTGATCGCTCTATCGATTTGGTTGCCGGCATTGTGGGTCTATGCGCCAAATCCCAAACCAGATGTAGCGATACGACTGGAAGAAGATTACGAGATCCTGGCAGAGAGAACCTACCGGGCAATAGGAAAAGCCAGGAACTCGCTATTGCGGCTATTAGAGTCATGATTCTAGCGCTGATCTTGATTGCAACGGGCCTGGGCTTAGTGGGCTTGTTGATTTTCCTGTCTTCGCGAGAGGGAGTCCACTGCTCGTACCAGGCCGACCCAACCCTCGTATCATTGCTTGATGCAGGTGGAACGCTTAACTCACAGCGACTGGCAGAGAGAATCTTCTCCAAGGCAGATTTGGAATTCATATTGAGAGAAGCGCCGTCAATTCAACAAGAACTTCTCCGAGAGCGTCGAGGAATCGCCCTCTACTGGATAGGCCAGAGCAGAAACAGTGCAAGGGCTATCATGCGCTTTCACACGCGCATATCACGGATCCAGACAACTCTTCGCCCTGGGCTGGAATTCAAACTCGCGGCGAACTACTATGCTTTTCTTGCAGCGTGCCTGCTCGCGGAATTCTCTATCTGGCTGTGGGGTCCTTCAGTCTCCCGCAAGATCATTCCCACCCTGATGGCTACAGGTGACCGCATGAGACTTGTGTCGGAGGCGTTATTTGGAAGGTTCGATCCGGTGTTCCAGGAAAAGATTCGGAACAGACAGGCGGGTCAATTCCATGCCAAGTAACTGGGACAATGCGGTGCCCGGTATGAAAAGCCTGGACGTGCAACGAGCGGTCAGGGACATGAAAGAGCGCACACTTGAGTTTATTCCTGGTCAATTTGCAAGGCTCGTGTATCTTGCTTCCACTCGGGATTACAGCACGGGTCGCTATTATCATGATGGCCTCGCTTTCAAGTTCACAAGTGAAGCCGCCCAACTGGCGATCGAAATTGTCCACCGGGAGGCTTTTGAGGTATTGGTCTATTCGCCGTTGGAGGTTTTCGTCAAAGAATTAGAAGTTTTCATCAACTCCACACACGTTGAGCCAAAACAGGTATTGGAAACCTGGAAGAAGTTCCAGCCATATCACGTGGTGATTCCTCACGAGTGCGATTCGGTTGCAAGCGAACTTTTCTATTCCAATGTCAGGATCGCATTGGCAGTCTTGGGTGAGCGTCTAGCTGGGAAGACTCCCAGCCGGCAATCCGCATTGCAACCGCAGTGACCCGTCCAACGATCTCGGCATCATTGGGAAACGCAAATTGCCGGATCGCGCATCCAGAAAGGGGATGGGGGATCAGGATGAGATGCTTTCCCTGTAACTCGCACCACGAACAGGCGTAACCATCTCGAAGTTCAAGGAAATAGATCGGCCTTTCAAATTCCGTTCGCCAGGGAGGTTTTTGAACCTTATTCTGCCTGTTATCAATCTGGACAAACGATCCTGGACGCAAAAGAGGGCTGAGGGTATTGTCCTCAAGACCGATATACCCGTAAAGGGAATTGCGGAAATCCAGGTGCCGGATCAGGGCAATAGGCACTTCGCCCCAGACTTCCACCAAACGTGACATCAGTCCAGTCTTTTCAACTCGAAACCCGGGGTCAAAACGCACGGGAAACATGATCGCTCGGTCCTCGTCGTAAACCTCGAGCCTAGACAAGTGCGTATTTGCGAGAGGCGTTATGGATTGGTATTGGCTAATCTTTTCAACGTCGATCCCGTAAAATTGCAGCAAATGGGTAAACTTGACTCTGTAGATAATGCTCAGGCTGTAAAGTTTATAGACACTGGGGATGACATCCCTGTTTTCAATCTGAGTGAGCCACGCGTTAGAGATGATAAATTCATCATTCCCTTCCGCTTCAGCAATTTTGCGGCTGTAATCTTCCACCTCTCGGATCGTTATCCCAAGACGGCTGCGCAACTCTTTCAATTGTTCGCTTGAAATCAATTCTCTCTATCCCCAGGCTCAAAAGAGATAAGTCTATCACCGAATCACACGGTTGCTCATCGGTAACAACCTCGCTTTGGAATAGAAGCAAATTTCATTACGGTGGAGAGGTGCTCCCATCCTGAGCCTTATCCTGAGAGCGGAGCATTCCATTCAGATGCCGAGGAGGATTTGTCCCTGCGATTCGACCGCTCTTTTTCTCCGTGTCCTCTTGTTGGGGAATCTCCACGGATGCAACAGGTGTTTGAATTCATTCGGATGGCGGCAGAGAGCCGATCCCCTGTACTAATCTTGGGAGAAACCGGTACAGGGAAGGAACTGGTGGCGCGGACGATCCATGAGCTCGGGCCTTGTAACCGGGAGCGTTTTGTTCCCGTAGATTGTTCAGCTTTGGCACCGACATTGATTGAAAGCGAACTCTTTGGACATGTTCGGGGGGCCTTCACAGGGGCAGTTTCGCACAATTTAGGACTGCTCCGGAGTGCGGGCGAAGGCACGCTCTTTTTGGATGAAATCGCAGAATTACCCCCGGAACTGCAAGGTCGGCTGCTCCGGGCGATAGAGGAACATGAGTGCAAGCCGGTGGGGAGCACGAGACACGTTCGCTTTGAAGGCCGTATCATTGCTGCAACTCATCGGAATCTGGTGACGCAAGTGAAAGAGGACAGGTTTCGTAAGGATTTATACTACCGCCTCAATGTCCTATTTGTTTCGTTACCCCTGTTACGGGAACGAAAAATCGACATTCCGTTGCTCACGGAACAGATTTTGGACGAGCTCCATCAATTAAGGCGCCCACGCGGAGGATGTTCTCCGCCAGCCCTCTCGGCAGAAGGTCTTCAAAAACTCCTCAAATATGACTGGCCCGGAAATGTACGGGAATTGCGAAATGTGCTGGAGAGGGCTGTGACAGGCGCTTCCAGTCCGGTGATCCAGGCTGACGATCTGTCGCTAACCTCAGACCTGAATGATCCAATCGCGGGTAACCGTTCTGACCAGAGCATAATTCCGCTTCAGGAATTAGAACGTCAGGCGATTCTTCAGGCAATTTCTGCTTGCAAGGGCAATAACGCCCTTGCCGCACGTCTTTTGGGGATTGGAAAGACCACTTTATACCGGAAGCTCCAGGCGTTTGGTCAGTCCGAATGATCCATTTTGGGACGCCATGCTGGGAATTTTTCCCGATATGGAAACATTAACGATACACCAAGTCGCGGAACACCAGGCGCTGGGAGGCGGTGATGGGCTTCCTGGAGTCTCTGCCAATAGAGATTCAAGCTTAACCGACTCAACTTCTTACTGACTGGAGACCACCATGAGCACACGAATGGAGCTTATCAAGGCCCGCGCGTGGTCGTGGATGCTTCCAGAATCGCCCGTCTGCGAGACTCAGGGCACTCCTGGTCCGAGATAACGGCGCTGCTGAGCGTCAGCAAGGGCACGGCACAAAGAGCGGTTTTCAGCCTGCCCCAAAAAGCCCATGCACGCCGCCCCGCAACTGGCGGGTACGTCGCTGATTTTGTTGAAGCCGATTAAGAGGGGAAGCCTGCCCACAATCAGATGTTTTTTGGCGACGAGCGCGAAGGTTTAGCGCCCTTCCAGTCGGTTCTAAGACGCCGTGCTTACAATACGGAGCAAGAAATGGATTCCTGGGCTTCGTCCCGGCTGGGCAGGTTACTTTGTGGACCGGAGCAAGATCCCCACGAATATCCGATGCTGCTACCCAAGGGGGTCTTTAGTTGGGAATGGACCCTCAAACAAGTCGGCGCGCGGAACTCCTGGTGCAGGTAGAATGCGAAGCAAAGGGAGTCTACAGCCTGGGGCGATGCGAGAACATCAGCGAAACCGGGATGTTCGTGCGAACTCCGGAGACGTTTGAGCTATCCACCGCCGTCCTGGTCCGCTTCGCGCTCCCACCGCCGATAGCCGTTACAGTCGATGCGAAAGGAACTGTGGTGCGCGTCCGGTCGGGCGAGTCCATGGCGATTCACTTTGTCGAACTCAAAGACCGATACCGTGTAGCAATCACTGACTTTGTCGAGCAGGCGAGTAAAGAAGCCAAGCCCCTGCCGTCAGGAGGATGATTGAGATGAAGAATAATCGAGAGAGGCCGGTAGGCGAAAAGGGGAACAACGCCGGAGCAGATCATAGTCCAAAGCAGCCAGCGAAAAGGCCTTATACCCGTCCGGTCTTGGTGGTGCTCGGGAAGATCGGGAAAATCTTCTCGAACAATTGACGGGGGGCGGCTCGGCGCTCTCCTCCGACGTTCGATGACTCTTGCGATGAGACGCATTCCCGTATGCCGCACCCCCACGAAGATATAGCTGCCATTCTCGCTTCGCCTTACCTTAAACGCCCAATTTGTAGCGCGATTATGGTCGGTGCGGCTGGAGGCCAGACAAATTGCAGTATACCCATCTGCGACAGATTAGACCAGTTTGACACAGGGTGTATCCTAAGGATGGCGATTCTTCTGCGACGACATAAAAGCGATGGGGCGACCGTACTCGAACGATTTACGGCGGAAGATTCTGGAGGCTTATGGGCGAGGCGGTGTGAGCTTGGCGGGGCTGGCCGAGCAGTTTGGGGTCAGCTACGGCTACACGAAGAAGCTACGGAAACAACAGTTGCGAAGCGGGCAGATGGAGCGAGTGCCGCAGAGGTATGGAGGACGCAGGCGGGCGACGGCAAAGGTGCAAGCCCGGTTGCGGGAGATGATACGGCAGCAGCCAGACCTGACGTTGGCCGAGCTGCAACAGAGGTTGTACGAAGCCGACCGGGAGCAGTGGAGTGTATCGGGGCTGTGGCGGGTAATCGGGCGGATGGGACTGCGCTTAAAAAAAAGTCACTCCACGCCCAAGAGCAAGACACGCCGGAAGCCCAGCAGCGCCGTCAGGCATGGCGGGACCAGGTGAGTCGGATCGATCCGGAGCGGTTGGTGTTTGTGGATGAGAGCGGCGTGACCACGGAGATGACGCGCCGTTATGGGCGCGCTGGGCGTGGAGAACGAGTGCGCGAGGCTGCCCCCGCCGGACACTGGCGCACGCTCACGTTGGTGGGAGCGATGACCACCGAAGGATTGTTGGCCACAATGACCATCGAAGCACCAACCGACGGAGATATTTTCCTGGCTTATGTGGATCAGGTGCTGGCTCCGCGACTCGAACCCGGACAGGTCGTGGTCCTGGACAATCTCGCAGCCCACAAGGTAGCCGGAGTACGCGAGCGGATCGAAGCGGCAGGAGCGCAACTGCTCTATCTGCCGCCCTACTCCCCCGACTTCAACCCCATTGAGAAGTGCTGGGGAAAGATCAAACAGTCGCTGCGTTCGGCCAAGGCCCGCACCGTGGAGGTCCTGGAAAACGCTGTGACCGAAGCCCTCGCAACCATCACTTCACAAAACGCCTCCGCTTGGTTTCGCTATTGCGAATATGGGATACAGCTAACGTGAAAATGGTCTAGTAGAATACCGAAGAGTTCTGGCTCATCGTTAAACATTCGCTCGATAAAGTCGCGGAATCCTATAATGTCAATGAAGGCGACAAAACGATCAGTCGGGAACTGGCCAGGTCTTATCTGTCCGGCTTCCAGGTTAGACTCATGCATTTGCTCAAAGCGCTGACGTGCCTCGCGCATTGCGCGATTCTTATCTGGCTTTTTATGTCTCGCCATTCTTCAAAGACCTCAAGGAGATTAGTTGCGAGGGCTAAGAACCCTGTCCCAGTCCTTAACAGCCCCAATGCCGCTCAGCGCAGTCGCAGTCCGCAACTTCATGAAC
>Ga0209342_10002833_pt1 | contig 18413 bp, 19 predicted proteins | sample RifCSP16_2_FD_184023 | JGI IMG/M metagenome (GOLD analysis project Ga0209342, IMG submission 184023) | Soil microbial communities from Rifle, Colorado - Rifle CSP2_sed 16_2 (SPAdes) (version 2) | ecosystem: Environmental > Terrestrial > Deep subsurface > Rock core/Sediment | place: Rifle... | reverse complement strand
GGAGGAATTTGGAACGGACGCCCTTAGGATGGGATTGGTAAGCGGAACCGCCAACGGCAAAGACTTCAATTTCCCCAGAGATAAGGTTATATCTTTCCGAAACTTTGCCAATAAAGTTTGGAATATCGGTAGGTTTATGATGTATGAACTAGAAAAGCATGGTTATAAAAATTTTGACGATTTAACTTCTTACTCAAAAGATATGAAACCAAAACTTAAAAAAGAAGACATAGCCGTTGTTGACAAATTTCACAAATTAATTCTGGATGTTGATCGAAATCTTGATAAATATCGCTTTGCCGATGCGGCCGACTCAATTTATCACTTTATGTGGGATGAATTGGCTTCAAAGTATTTAGAAAACACTAAAGATAGAGTTGATAAAGAAGTAACGCTAAGCGTCTTTCGGTATGTTTATTTTAACAGCTTGAAGCTTCTTCACCCATTTATGCCTTTTGTAACCGAGGCCATTTGGCAGGAGTTAAAAGACTTGAGGAAATACCCTGACCAGCTTTTGATTACATCCTCCTGGCCGACGAGCTTGTGAATCTGTTAATCAGTTAATCCGCGGGTTATAAAAATATAAAACCATCCACCACCTTTTCTATCTGTTCTGGAGCGGTGCTGATTGAATAGACAGAAGGGGGGTTTTCTACGATAACAACTACTCTTTTTTCACCACCACCTACATCTTCTGGTTCATACTCAAGTAAAACTCCTTCCTTCCCGCCAATGACAGTTTTCTGTTCTTTGACTAGCTTCGCGCCCTCTTTCTCTAAGTTGTCTTTCAATCGTTTAACTTCACTTCCTAAATTAGAATCAGAAACGCCGACAGCAACCCCCTTGTCTACCGAAAACTTTGTTTCTTCAAACCTCATAAAATATTTATACCCGCCTTGGTTGCGCCACTCCCTTTCTGTCAATAATCTCGGAATAAGAAGTTCAAATCCAAATTCCTCGTTCGTATAAACCTCCCAAGCCCGATCTTCACTCGTATCCTGATCCTGCACGTTTTCAGGTTCGTTTACTATCTGAGTCTGATTGTTGTCTGAAGAATTATTTTTAAGAATTCTTATTACAAGATGAATTGTAAGTATAACCAAACTTAAAAAGACCAGTACTATTCCTGTCTTGAAAACACTTAGTCTTGATTTTTCTTGTTTCTTAATCATGGTACCTACTTTTTAAATGAAAACCACAAAAGGGCGGCCAAGGAAACTGTCATCAAAATTAGTCCAGCATACATCACTTTATTTATGTTTTTTATTGGTTTATGAACATCTTGAGTAACCTCTTGAAAAGGTTCTCTATTTCCTTCCCGGGGTAGTCCTGACGTCTCCTGTACTAGCTTTTGATTCGCAAGTTCAGGCGACGAAGCCGTAGGTTGATCTACGTCTATCTGAGATTGCAAAGTAGCAGCCGGGGGTTGTTTTTGTATAGGTATCCTTTCTGTAACCTGATTATCTTCGGACGTTTTAATATTTTGGTTATTTTCTTCCATGTTAGAAGCTATTTCAAAACCTCGCGATTACGCTCGGGTTTGAGCGCCTTCGGCGAGCTTATAGCATCCCCTTTCATAAGTATTGAAATGGGCTGTAAATTATTATATGTTCATAGAAAGATGAAAAACAAATCTAAAGCAAAAACTGATCTCTCAATCCTTTATATCTCGTGCGCTTTTTTAGTTCTTATAACCCTATCTCTCTTCAATTTAGCTCTTTACTTATTTAAAAGTAACCATGAAGTTCTCGGAGCAAATAGCGAAGTCTCACAGGAAATTATCTTTTGGCACGATTTTCTAACAGAAAACCCCTCTTATATAGACGGCTGGCTGGAACTTACAAAATTAGAATACGAGAAAGGAAATTTTGCCTCATCCCAAGAAGCACTCAGGCAAGCTGAAATAATCGATCCTAATTCAGAAGAATTAAAAAAATTGAAAATTGACCTTGACTTGTAAGTTAGACTTCCTCTTTTTGTTTCTTGTCTTCTTCCCCTTGAGCAGTAGAAGCCTCTGCCTCGCCTCCTTCAACAGGTGCCACAACTTCTCCCTCCCCAGGAATTTCTGGCTCAGGGGGTGGAGTTACCTCCTCTTCTTTTCGAGGCGGCTCGACTTTGACAACTATTTTTTCAAGATCATCGGCTTTAATTTCAACTTTTTTGGAATCAAATACCAAATCCTTGACAGAAATAATCTGGTCGGCTTCGGTTAATTTACTTACATCAATCTCAAATTTATCAGGAAGGTCGGTTGGAAGTGCTTCTACCTCAACTTCGTCTATATACTGTACAACCGTTCCAAGTCCTTGCTTCTCAGCGGGCGATTCGTTTACTAATTCAATTGGAACCCCGGCTGTCACTTTTTGTTTGAGATCAACCTGCATAAAATCTGCGTGAAGGGGGGCGTCGGTCACGGGATCAAGCTGAACGTTATGAATAAGCACATTTCTTTTATCCCCATTGATTGCTAGCTCGAGAAGACCGGTTTCTCCAACCTCTTTATAGGTTTTGAGAAATTCATTAGCATCAAGCTGAACCGCTTCGGACTTAATCTTTTTGCCGTATAAGTTCCCAGGCAATATCCCGTCCCTTCTAAGTTTTTTGACTTTTCTTCCTAAATCTTTTCTTTTTTCGGCTTTAAGAATCAGTTTATTCATTTTTTTCCCAAAACAAATTCAAGGTTAAATCTTGAGATAATAGGGTATTATAGCGAAGAAGATTCTCATTGGTCAAGCTAAAGGGGTGGGTCGCTTTCAGGTTAAGCTTTGAAGGCGCCTTCACTTGTATCTCTAAGGGCGTGTTTTTCAAGCCGGGTTGCTTCCACAAATAAAGTTTATACTCGCCCGCTTTTTCGTAAGAGTAAGACGAACCGCTCTCCCAAAGAAAGCTAATTGCTTGAGTTTGCCTTGCTGGAATCTCATAAAATAATCCTGCTTCTTTAAAACCCCTGATTCCCCTAACTTCCAGGTCTTTAGATTCTCTCCCTTGAAACCCGATTATCTCTGAAGGAGAAAATCCAACATTTCCTGGAACAAACAGTCTTAAATATGCTTTATACGGTTCATCGGACTTGTTCTCAAAATAGATAAGTAATTTTCTTTTTAATAGATTCTCCTCTAAAAAAAGGCTCATTTCCATCTCTCTATTAATATCAAAGCTATTATCGCTAAATGCCGATTCAACGACTGCTAGTTGATCAGAATAACAGTTTCCTGAACAATCCTTGAGATCAAACGACCCCGCCCAACCAAGGTCCTGTAAATCCTTTTGTATATTTAAGTCTTTTATAAATATTAAAACGTCCTTTTCTTCGATGCTTTTAAAAATTGATTGTAGAATTTTTGTCTTCTTTACCTTATCAAAACTTTTCCCCTGCGAGAAAAGTTTTTCTAATATCAATGTGGCGCTAGCTTTTTCTTCATCTCCCTCTTTTTTAATAATTTCAAAAAAGTTTTCTGAGTTTACCTTTACTTTCCCTTCATCTAATTCAAACCCTCCAAGCTCATGAATAAGCTTTTGCAGAAAATTTGCGTCAAAAGCAATGACGCCATCTACACTCTCGTCGATTTCCTTATCAACAAACCATTCCGCTTGACTGGCCGAGAGTTGAAAATCAGGGTCCCAATTTGAATCTATCAAATTCCAAGCATCTATTGCAAAATATTTCTTAAAAGGGGGAGGGGGCTCGACAACTCCGGAAAGATTTCTGTCTGTTACTTTCGTATCATATATTTTAATGTCTACAAGCTTTCCGTCTGAAAAAGTGGTAAGAATAAAAGATTCTATGACGCCTCCGGTTGGGCGTGCGGTCGAGTTATTTTGAAATAGAATTAAATACTTCTCTACCCCATCCTTTCCTAATAGTTTGGGAACCGCCAGAAAAGACCTGGAAAGGATATAAACTTTATTTTTTATTTTCTCCAAGTCTTCCTGTCTGAAAATATAATCAGACATCTTACGCGTCAGAGTGTTCGAACTTTGCACCTCTCCTTCCAAAAAACTGATGTCTTTGTACAAATTATCCATCTCCAAGGATATTTGATTCGTTTTTTTAACTAGATCAAAATCTTTTTCAACAACCACGTTCTCAAATAATTCGCTCGTTAAATTAAAAGTTTTTAAAAAACGCAGTCCCACATTAGCATGTTCCTGTAAAACTTCTAAGGTGTTACTAAGTTTTTTGTAAGGTTTGCCAAGGGAAGGAATTCCAGAAAGTAGATTAAAATATTTTTCACCTACTTGCGAAAGGGCCAAAGTTACTTCTAGTTGCTTTTCGGCGGCCCCCGATAATCCTTCAGCAAAAAGTTTTTTGCTAAAAACCGTGCCAAAAAAACTCAAGGCTACTAGTAATAATGGAGTAACAAAAAAAATAAAAAGAAATGCTGTAAAGGGAATTTTCCATTTAAAACTCGTCCATCTTTTCCTATCAGCTAAACTTTTTCCCTTAGGCTTTTGTTTCTTGACAGGGGACGTTGCTTTTAGAACAAGTTCTTTTTTATTCTCGTCAGAAAATACTTTCTCTTGAACTTCTGGTCGAAAGTATTCGCTAGAATCTCTTCTGGAATCGATATTTAAGCTTGGGTTAATCTTTCTTAAATATCTCGCTAACTCCTTTAGCGACAAGCTTTTTCCGATAATCGCGGTATTTTGGTTATAAGCCTTAAGTGACAAAAGACTTCTTAGTAAAATTTTAGAGGCTTTAGTGTTTGATATGGGAAAAAAAACAAAACTTTTTAAAATGCTTAGTTTCTCTCCCTTCATCGCCTTCTTAATCTCCGACTGGAAAAAACCAAGCTCTTCGTTTTCCTCTTCAAAAATCAAGTCGCCCAGAAAGATATTTGCCGAAAATACTTCTTCGTCTGAAAGCATATTCAAAACCCACAAAGTTTTTTCCAGCGAGTTCCTATTTTGTAAATACGAAAATATAAATACTGCTTTTGAACGAGTTGTTTTTAATACGCTCTTAGTCAAATTTATTTTTTCTAAATCTTTCTTAAATTCCGTTTCTGATAGTTTGTTATTAAAACTAAATCGGGGAATGCAGACGACATAGTCGGCGTCTTCAATAACCCTTGACTTCGCGTCACGGATATCTAGAATCAAAACTTTTTCTTTATCGATTTTATTTTTCCATGACGAGGATTCGTCGGAAACAATTGTTACGGAAAAGTTTTTCTCTTCCAGCCTTTTGAAAAACTCGAAAGAAAACTCGTTAAATTCTGAAATTAAAAACACTTTCGGAGATCCACTTATAACCATTATGTTTAATCCTAAATTAAGACAACCTTTATTTCAATTTTTAAACTTTTTTTCTTCTTCAATTAAAAAAAGAGGGTGCTAACAATTTATCAAAAAAATCGGGGTGATAAGGGGTTCTTAAGGACGTGAAATTAGTCTTTGTTTTCATCCAGTCTTTCGTTCACCAATCTATCGGCAATTTTATTTTTTTCTCTAGCAACAGACAAGAAATTAATATCTTTAGTCTCAAGTTTTTCCACTAGCACTCTTACCTCTAGATTTAATTTTTTAAGATTTTCACTTTTAACTTTATAATTTCCTTCAAGTTGTTGCGTCACTAATTCTGAATCCAAAAAAAAGGATATTTTAGTAAAAGAAGCTGCCAAGCTACTTCTCAGCAACCATTTAAGAGCTAATATTACGCCATGGTATTCTGCTTCGTTGTTTGTAGTAAACCCAAGGTATTTAGAATCTTTATTAATAATTCTCCCGTCCTTAATGGCAATGAAAGCGGCTGCCCCGGGTCCGGGATTTCCCCTCGCCCCCCCGTCCGTAAAAATTTTTAAAACCGTTTTCATTAAATTTATCTTAACATTAAGATATATAAATTATATGGAGAAACTATTTGGGAGTAATGACTAAATATCGATCCCTGCCTTCACCGAGCGACGTTGTTGCCACACTTGCGTCTCCCGCCAGATATAAGTGTATTGTTCTTCTTTGAGACGGGGACAAATTATAAAGATGTTGTGGTTGGCCCGTCTGCTTTGCCCTGTCCGCGGTTTGTTCAGCCAATCGTTTTAATCTTTCCTCCTCTTTCATTCTCCAGTCGGCGACGTCGACTATCACCCTTTTCCACTCTCCAATTTTCTTCTTAAGCATCATACCCACAACCGTTTGTATCGCAATAAGAGTCATGCCCCTATTCCCAATAATAAGACCCGTTTCTTCGCCGCCTTCAATGTTTATTAAAATTGCGTCGCTTTCCTCGTCCTTTTTAACAGAAATGCTCGTCTTTGTTCCCATTAAATCCAGAAGCTTCGATGTCAAATCCTCGGTTATAGCCAGAGGGTCGCTTTTTTGTTCAACTTTTTTTGTTACCTTATTAGCCATATTTATTTTCAAATTTCAAGATTTTAGCGATTTCAGTTTCTCAAGCCAAGGTGTCAGTTCTCCCCAACCCTGGCTTTTGACCTGTTGGAAAATTTGTGTTAAAGAAAAAATAAACCAATAGATTGCCAGGCCCGACGCAAATCGCATGCCAATAAACAAAGTAAAAAGGGGGAAGGTGTAAACCATTGACTTTTGCATAGCCACCTGAAAATCATCGCTTGACTCTTTGGTCTTTTTAGCTATTTTTTCCTCCAGTCTGGTATAAGGATTCATCACTTTTGCAGAAAGAAACTGTACCAAAGCAGCCAGAATAAGAACGGGGCCAGGCATTGGAAAGTTAACAAAGGGAAGTTTTATGACGTCAGGCTTTGTCACGTCCAGATATAAAAACCTGGTTTCTATTGTGTCGTTCTGACTAAACATCAGGGGGGAGTATAAAAGTTCATTGAACCTAGTGGTTGGATCTCCGTCGGGGGAGAGAGCCTTTACAAAAAGATTGAAAAATGCAATCAAGATAACAATTTGTAAGAGATATGGCAAACAACCCGCCCCGGGATTCACTCCTTTTTGACGGTAAAGATCGGCCTGGGCTTGTGCAAGCTTTACTCTGTCGCCAGTGTGCCTTTTTTTGAGCCTTTCGAGTTCTGGTGCAATTTCCTTCATTTTCTTCATTGAATTCATATAAGGCCTGGTTAATGGATTTAAAACAAATCTTAAAAAAAGACTAAATCCTATAATTGCTAAGCCCATATTTGAGCCTAAAATTTTATAAAAAAGGATAAGGCCATTGGCCAAAGGTTTAATAAGAACTAAATTAAAAATATTCATGGAACAGGGTCAAAATAAAGATCGGTGTTCATTGGGTGGCACCGAGCTACTCTTCTTATTGCCATCTTCGTTCCTATAAAAAGGCCATACTTACTAATGGCCTCATGAGTGTACTCACTACAGGTTGGGTTAAACTTACATCCCTTTCCTAAAATAACTTCCAAACTGGGGGAAATAAAAAATTTATAGAAAGAGAGCAATTTTAAAAAAACTTTTCTTATCATTCCTTTGGTTTAAAATCAAAAAAAAATTTATCTATTTCCATTAAAATGTCTTCTGTTGATTTTGTAGTTATATCTCTTTTTGTCAAAAAAACAAAATCATAACCTCTAGGAATCCTCGAGGTATTTCTCCTCACTCCCTCGCTAAGAGCCCTAGAAACTCTATTCCGATGAACTGATAATTTCGAGATTTTCTTTGAAGTGACGAAGGCAAATTTAGAAAAATCCTGATCGCCTCTATCAAGGTAGGCTATGCCGAAAGAGTCACTTTGAAAAATACGCCCTTTTGTTTTAACCTCCTCTATTCTCCTACTCCCTTTAATTCTGAAATCGCTTGCTAAAGCCATATTTAAATAATTCTTCTCCTCCCTTTTTTCGTTCTTCTTTTAATAACGTTTTTTCCGTGTCTTGAGGAAACTCTTTTTCTGAAACCGTGAGTCTTTATCTTTTTTCTCCTACTGGGCTTGTACGTTCTTTTAGGCATAACACCATGCATTATAATGACTATCTTATTTTATTTCTAGTCTAAATTTATCTAAACAATCTCCGCTCGGGTGGTAATATTCGTATATTTTCGGGGTTGACTATGTTGTGGATAACTTCTTAATATGCAACTACCTTGTGGATAACTGCCTTCAATCTCTAGCTTCTTATTGGACATATTATGCATGAAGATACAAAACAATTGTGGCGGGGTATAATAGAGAGCGTCAAAATTTCTGTTTCAACTCCGGTATTTAATACCTGGTTTTCCCAAACACATCTAGTCTCTCTCAAAAAGGATGGCTCGAAATTCTTGGCCGAGGTTGGTTGTAATAACATTTTCGTCAAAAATACAATTGAAAACCGCTACTTCGGTCTAATACAAGATCTTCTAGCTTCTTCTTTGGGGCTTCCCTGCGAGCTTCTTTTTGTAATAAAAGAAAATCCCGATCAGAAAAAAACCGACGCGTCTTTAACACCCCTGTTTGAGGAAACAAAAGTAAATTTTCAAGGGGTAATAAACATCGCAAGAGCTTTAGGCCTAAGGCCCGGTTTTACTTTTGCAAACTTTGCCGTATCTTCCTCCAATCAAATGGCACACGCCGCAGCAGAGGCCGTAGCAAACGACTTGAGTGGTGCCTATAACCCGCTTTTTATTTGGGGAGGAGTGGGCGTTGGTAAAACTCATCTTATGCATGCTGTTGGGTATTCTGTAATCGAAAAAGATCAAGACGTAAAGCTTTATTGCTGTACTGGAGAACAATTCACCAACGATATCGTCGAGGGAATTAGAAATAAGACAACCCCCGCCGTCAGACAAAAATATAGAAAGTTAAAAGCGCTTCTAATCGACGACGTCCAATTTATTGCAGGCAAGGAAGGTATACAAGAAGAATTCTTTCATACATTTAACGCCCTTGTTTCCTCTGGAAGCCAAATAATCCTCACCTCTGATAAACCACCCTCAGAAATTTCAAAGTTGGAAGAACGGCTTAAAAGCCGTTTTGAGGCCGGGTTAATTGTTGACATTACCCCGCCTGACTTTGAGTTACGCTGTGCAATTACCCAAATTAAAGCAAAAGAAAAGGGATTGGATCTAGCAATGGACATGGCTCAAATGATTGCAGGAAATTTAGAATCTGCGAGAAAAATCGAAGGGTTTCTCGTCAAGCTTTTTTCGGAAGCAAGGATTAAAAATGTTGAAATTACGCCCGAGTTTATTGAAACTCAACTCGGCAAGGGGATTGAAACAAACGGCCAAATTCCTAAAAAGTCTAGTCCCAATGATGTGATAAGCGCTGTTTCAAAACATTTTTCTTTAAATAAAAAGTCTTTATTGGGAACGTCCAGATCAAGGCCGGTTGCAAGACCAAGACAAGTTCTTATGTACATTCTCAGAATTGACTTGAGACTGCCACTTGAAGAGGTGGGGAGGATAGTCGGACGGGACCATACAACGGTCATGCACGCTGTTAATAAAATTACACATATGGCTTCAAATGATGTTAACATTCGTGAGGATATCAGGGGGATAAAAAATATGCTTTGAGGATTAAATTAACAAAATGTCCACTTATCCACAAAAGTTCGATATCTATCCACAGTTTTATCCACACCTCGTCTTATTCAGTATCAACAATCTATTCCAATCTTCTCTGAACATAGATACCCACATATCAACACTTACTACTACTAGAACTACTATTATATTTATGATAAAAGGTAAATAGCAAAAACACTTAATAATGAAAATTCAAGTACTTCAAGAAAATCTTGCAAAAGCTATTAGTACCTGTTCCCGCTTTGCCAGTTCCAGAGTACAACTTCCTGTATTAGCTAATATTCTTTTAAAAATAACAAAGAGTAAATTTTCTGTAGCTGCAACCAACCTTGAAATGTCTATATCAATTTCAATTGGCGCAAAAATTGAAAAAGAGGGTCAAATCACCGTTCCCGCCAGGGTCTTAAATGATTTGATTTCAAACTTAAGTGCTGGAACCGTCGATTTAGAAGTAGAGAAAGAAAATTTGAAAATAAAAAGCCTTTCCTTTGAATCAAGTTTGTCCGGAATGAATGCGTCGGACTTTCCTCTGATTCCGGAAGAAGTGGGGGTGGATGTTTTAAAAATTCCATCGAAAGAGATTTTAGACGCTTTAATCTGTACTCTATTTGCTGTTTCTAGCGATGAAACCCGTCCTGTCTTAACGGGCGTTTTAATGATAGTTAAAGATAGTAATTTGACTATGGTAGCAACAGACGGTTTTAGACTTTCTCAGAAAAAAATAAGTATAGGTAAGGTTAAGGAGGAAAAAAAAATAATTTTACCCAAAAGCTCATTGGTTGAACTTTCAAGGTTGACGTCAGACGAAGATATTCAGTTTTCTTTCAAAAAATCCGAAAAACAGGTGGTTTTTGGATTGACTGATATTGTCTTGGGATCAAGAATTATTGAGGGCGAATTCCCGGATTTTGAAAGAATTATTCCCAAAGAAACAAAAATTAAAGTTAATTTAGACAGAGAAGAATTTTTGCGGGGAGTTAAATTGGCCTCGGTTTTCGCAAGAGACGCGGCAAACGTAGTCAAGTTAACTGTAGTTAAAGATTTTCTTGTAGTTTCCGCAGAGGGGACTCAGGGGAGTCAGAAAACCAAAGTCGAGGCAAAAGTCGAAGGAGATATAAAAGACGATAAAGATGGATTTGTCATAGCTTTCAACTTCCGGTTTTTGGAAGAATTTTTAAATGTAGTTAAGTCGGATGATGTGCAAATGGAATTTTCCGATTCCAACGCACCGGCTCTCTTTTTAGACCCCAAAGATACCAATTTCCTTCACATAATAATGCCGGTTAGACTTCAGAGTTGAAATTAGAGATTTTTGGGGTCAGCCTGTTGAAATCCCGGTATCCAGATGTTTTTAAACTCTTCTAGTGTGGTTGGTTTAAAATACCAAACTTCAAGTAGATCCCCTGTGGTTACGTGCCCAATATACGCAATTCCTTCACTTGGATAAACATAGAAATAGTAACTTGGTGCGGAGTAAAGATCTCCTGATTCGAAGAAAATATTACTTGAAACACCAAATTTATCGATAACTTCCTTTGCGTTTCTTTCTTCATTTGATGCAATTGCTTCTTTGATTAAAACCACTTTGTTTTCGTTATTATCAACAAACACTTGATTATCGATATTAGGATTTTTGGATTTGTAATTTAAAACCTTATTAGTTTCCTGTTCTGTTGTTTTTAGTGGCTGTCCCAGTTTCTCGATTACATTTTCACTTGTACTTTGGCCTAGAGTAATTGAATTCCAAATTACTGCTTGAGGTATTTGAGTTTCTTGTTTGTTTTCGACTTTTTCTTCGGGGATAAATTTTGTTATTACGTAAAGCACAACGGCTAAGATTATTAGTAAAACCAATTTATTTTTTTTGATAAAAGCTAGCAATTTTTGCAGCATTCGAGTTAATTATAACCTATTCTTCATAAATTATATCCCTAGCAAACTCGTAATTTGCAGGATATAAGCCTTGATATGTACTGCCAGCAGGGCAGCGACCAGGACTGCTCCAGAAAGAAGGAAGTTCTGAATAGAGTGCTATTGTTTCAGCAAAGCTTTCTCCACAGTGCCCCCCCGGACAAGAGCTGGTTGCCGAATAAGAGCACAAGGAAATTACTCTTCCAGGGTAACTGTTAAAGTCGGAGTAATATCCGCTTATCCTGTCCAAATGATGTGCCGATTCATGAGCTAGGATATATACAGCGTCTGAGGTAGCTCCATCTAACCCGCCCGAATAAAGGGTTATATCACATTGAGTATGGTCAATTGAGAAGTTACAAACTCCAGGTCTGCCAAAGTGTCCATGACATCCCCAATAACCCACTCTTATCGGATCATAGCAGACGGGGATGGTATTGCCGTCGCTACAAACTTTATCGATGTATAAGGGATGTGAGGAAACTAGTTCGCCTGCGGCATCATTAAAAGTAGCAAGGTAGTTCGCCGGCCAGCTTTCCTCGTTTACGACTTCATAACAGCCTGTTGGACAATTACCAAAACATATACTTGCTGAGCCTGATGAAGTGCTTTGATTTCCCTCGACATCGGCTGAAACAGTAAACCTATCTGTAACCCTTGAGTCAGCGTAATCAAAAGTTCCTCCGTTAAACTCACGTGTATAAGTAATAGTGAGTGGATTGGCTGGTGAAATTTGACCAATGCTTTGTTCTATCTCATCAAATGAATTATAAGCCTGCAGCGTAGCTCCCACCCCCGCTTGAATATTTTGTACTGGGGGATTGTTAGTGCAATCACGCTGGGGGATTACTCTACAAGTTTCTTCAAACCTGAGATTGGTAAGGGAAGCTCTTAATGCAGTGATAGTGATAGTATAAGTTATCGTTCGTCTGGAATTTGGTAAATTGCCGGAAGGATTTGCTTCTTTTTCTACTCTGATGTAAGCTGATTCTCCTCCTGCGATCGGAATATCATATCCTCCATATGGGACAACGAACGCGCTGGAGTTGATGATAAAAAGGATTAAGGCAATGGAAACTGGAATGACTACAAGAGCTATTAAGAGGGGAGCTAGGAATGCCCCGATGGTTATTGAAAAAAAGGCTGCTAGAGCCGCCGAGACAGAAGCAAAAATTCCAGTGGCAACTACCGCTCCAGAGGTGATCAATGCCAATGACCCCAATCCTACGGCTCCGGATATAGCAATAAGAGGCATACTACCAAGCCCTAATCCAATGACCATTCCGGTAAGACCAAGATATGCCAGTTGTTTCCTGAAGTCTTTTTCGCCCGTAATGAAAGAAAGAAGTTTTTTGATTCCATTAAAAATAGGTTTTAGTAATTTACCGGCCTTTTCGAGTAACCATCCGGCCGCATAGCCGATTGCCGTTCCGAGCGGACCCCCAACGGTGGTTCCAATAGCAGCTGCTATGGCTTTTGCTCCTAATTTTGCCGCAACCTTAGCTGCGACTTTAGTAAAAGTTGATTTGGCAAAGGTTTTTAAACCCTTACTTCCAATTTGCTGCAAAACTTTGTTCCCGCTTTTTTCCAATGCTCCGGTCACAAAATTATTGAGCTTTGCTTGGGCTTTATCAAAAACCAGACCCTTGGCTTTTTCTATTCCGGTTTGAAAGACCATCGTGGTAGTATTGTCGTGGAAAGACATGTTAATTTGATTTACTTGCTGGGGTGGAGGAAGAAGGGGGGTTGTTGAAGTGGCCTGGACAATCTCGACCCTGGGCTCTTGATTCGCAAAATATAGCTTTTTGTTTAACTCTTCTTCTGCATCAGAAAGAGTCAGAAGATGTTGAGCAACTTTGGCAGTAGATTCTTTTTCAGCCTCATTAAGATTTAATTTATCAGAAGCAGTAAGCCATTCGTCTGCCTGGGCACCTTTAGTAAAAAGATTGAGAGCCAGCTCAAACTCCTGGGGATTTATATTTTGGGGAATTTTCCCCGCGTCTTTGAGTTTTTGTATTTCAAGTTGATTTAAATTAAGCTTTCCATTTGTTTGTGTTAAAAGTTCAGGCAGCCATTTGCTTTTTTCAGACGCTTTTTGGGTGGCGGGGGATGGACTTATCGTTGGTTCGATAAATATTTTATAATAAATAAAAGCCGTGGCAGGAGAGAAAGTCTTTGTCTGTAAAGGTTTATTATTTTCCATATAATTTAAAGGTTTCCCTTAACTATTGTAGCAGTTAAGCCAGGCGTCATCTGCGTCATTTGGGTTTGTTCAATCAGTTCCTGTGGCTTGGTGGTTATAAGTCTGTGTTCTTCGGGCGAGGCAACGACGCTGATTGGTGCGTGGTTATTGCCGGCGAAAAATATTCCTTCACCGATATTTGCTCCCAAGAGAAGGTTTTTCTCTCCTTGGGAGAGAAAAAAGATTTCGCCTACTTTGTCTACTGCCGCAGGAGATTGTTTAAAAAGTACTCTTAAGGCGCTATTTGTGACAATTGCCCGTCCGATGTCTCGGTTTAGGAAATCTTCGACGTCCTGGGTGATTGTAGTGAGTCCTAGATAGTATTTTCTTGCCCGCTTAACTATGCTCCACAAAAACTGAGCTGAGTCTTCGTGTCTCATCATGTGCCAGGCTTCGTCGACAAGTAGTAGTCTTGGTTTTAAATCTTTTTTGATTTTTGTCCAAATAAAGTCAAGAATTATAAACATGGCGATCGGTCTTAGCGCGTCTTGAAGTTCTTTTACGCTAAATACCGTAAAGGGATTTTCGATCTCGATGTTTGTCTGCTGATCAAATATTCCGATAAAACTTCCTCTGACGAATTTTTCGATCCTTGCGGCAAGGTCTTGTGCGTTTTCTACCTCCATGCCTATTAAGGTTTTGTAAAGGTCTTCCATCAGGGGGGGTTCTTTGGCTTGTGTTTCAGGGTCTTGGGTAATTCCTTTGGCTCTGTAGGTTTCCACAATCGCTCTGTCTAAAAGAGCTTCCTGAATAGGGGATAGAGCACCCATAATTACCTTGAAAAGGGAATGCAGCGACAAAATTTTAAGTCCGAGGTGATTTTCTCCCCTTTCGTATACCTGGGATAGATCAAAGGGGTTGATTTTAGAAGAAGAAGTGTAAGAAAAGGAGATGTTTGCCCCCCCGACGGCCTCGGCCAGTGCTATATATTCTCCCTCAGGATCGATTATTATAATTTCCGTCCCCAACATAAGAGACCTTACCGACTCGAGCTTCACAAAATATGACTTTCCGGCGCCTGAAGTCGCGAAAATAGTCATGTTTGAATTCTCCAAAGAAAATCTATCGAAAATGATAAAAGAGCCGTTTTGAGAATTTATTCCATAAAGAACCCCGGTTTCGCCTGAAAGTTCTGCGGAAGTTAGTGGAAATGTTGTTGCCAAAGAGGTTGTATCCATGTTTCTGGTGATCGAGAGTCTATCAAGTCCAAAGGGAGCGGTTGATAGTAAGCCGCTATCCATGTCCAAAGTTGCGTGTTTAGCAGAAATAAGAAGCGATCCCAAGGTAGATTCCACCTGCTTTGATAGATGGTTAAGCTGTTCCACGTCTGCAGCTCTAATAGTTATATAAAATCCGAACTCGAAAAAGTGTTCGGCTCCTTTTACCAGCTCTTCCTGGAGAAGTCTTGCGTCCTCGAGCTTGGCTTCAGTTCCCGGATCAACGATTTTTCCCTGCTCAAGGTCTGTTGCTATTTCGGCTTCCATTTCGGCCACTTTTCTCATGAGGTCGTCCAAAACTCCTTTTCCCTCGATGGGGTAGATAAAAAAAGAAATGTCTAAAGAGCTGTTAAAGTTAACGACTTGTTCGAGCCAGCCCGGAGAAACAAAGCGGGGATAGCCCGAAACAAAAAGACTTCGAAGATAAACGTTATTGATTTTGATATAGTCCATATCTATTTCGGTTGCACTTGGAGCAATTACGTCAAGAAGTTCCATTTTTTGTTCGCTAACGGCCTTAACAGGATCTACTATTTTTGGTTTTTCGGAAGTTAAGTTTGTAGAAATCTCTTGGGTTTTAGGCTTATTTTCCGAAGGAGCAGGAGTTTTTTTCTGTTTGAAAAGTTTTAATGCCATAGTGTTTTAAGCAAAAATGTCCCGTTCTTTAACCGGCGGTTCGGGATTATAAACATTATAGAAAAGATTTATCAGCTCTTCGTTATTCAGCTGTTTCAGCTTTATACTAAGCCTTCCCACTTGCCTAATTAGGTGGTCTCTTTTAGGGAAAAGGGATATTTTTGCTTTTCTAACCACATAGGATTTTGGATAAGGAAGTGCTCTTGTTCCCTGGCCAGGTCGGAATGTAGCGATTAAAGATTTACTGATTCCCAACTCAAATGGCGTAAAAAGAATGACGATGTAGAATTTTTTACTGAGAACGTTTTTCTTTTTTATGGCTTCCTGGATAAATTTTTTATAAGAATCCATAAGAGAGAGTAGTTTTGGGTTTTTAATCTTTTTTTGCGCCTCTTCCAGATAAACCATGTAGTTTGAGATATCTTTTTTCTGGCTTCTGATGACGATTTGTACAGGGAAATTGAATGAATTTAAAAGGCCTGCATAACTTGCAATAACCGCTATCTGTTCCCTTTCGGAGAGAAGACCAAAGTTAAGAGACGTTGATTCCATAATAAGGGCAGCGCCGCCGTTTTTGTAGATTACAATTCCGTCAGTAATCTCCGCGATTGGCAGAAGATCCTGCGCCGTGTCTGTTATTGCTTTGTCCGGTGTTGATAGGAATGGAATAGCCATGATAATAGAAACTTAAGAACCAAAAAACTTAAAAACTAAAAAACAGGTTTTTAAGTCTTTATGTCTTTTAGTATTTCAGTGTTTTCACTTGCCCTTATTGCAATTGGCGGGATAATCTCGCCCTTTACGTCAATTGAGAGGACGTCAAAGGTAAGTCCGTCTTTTTCTGTAATTATTTCATACTTTCCGTCTATAAGTGGAGTTACAATCATAAAATGGCCTAATTTGTTGCTTTTCAATGCCCTTACCGGCCTTCCATCAGGATCTAGGATTTCTAAAATTGCGGCCTCGACTATTTTCCCTTCGGAATCAAGGACTTGGCCTACAATTATATTGGGTTTGGTTGGGGTAGAGGGATCGGCTGTTGTAGAAAATTGAGCTTCCTGAGCACCAGTTGATAATTGGCCCTTCATCGGACTCAGTTTTGATTCTGCAAAAGTTGGGGATATTTGACCGGAAGTTTCTCGAATAACCTGAGGTTTCTCATCAAGTTTAATATCCACTCTACCTTGACTAGGAACATAAACGTCTCTCTTTTTGGTTTCGGGAATAACCGGGGTGGGGGGTGACGAAAACTGAGCCGTGACATTGGTTAAAAATTGCTTCTCTCCCTCCTCAAGCCTTTTTAGCTCTGGGGAAACTTCGACCTCTAACTCCTCCTTTTTTGGAAGAATGGTATCCTGATCTTCACTAGGCGGGGTAATGGGAGCTGTTTCAGCTTCAGGTTCGGGTTGGAAGAAAGTTGGCTTTGCGGCTGTTTTTTTCCAAACGTATATGGTTGGAGAATATATTGCTTTGAAAAAAAGTATTAGCCATTTAGCTAAGGGTCTATCTTCAAGAGGAAAAAAAGCCAAAGCAACGCCGAAAAGAAAGAAGAAAATGATTAGCGGCCACTTGACGTATGCTGGTAGGTTTGAGGAATAGATGAAAAGAGCAACCAAGGCTCCACCGGCAACCTGGAAAAATTGCTTCAAAGTCATGTCTCCTACCAGCCTGAACTGGTAAGCGGAAATCTGTTGCGGTATCGGATGTTGTTCTTCCATAGCCCTTTTACTCTTATTTAACTTTAGCGCATGAAGCAATTAATTCAACCCCGCACCAAAGTGGCATCTGATTTTCCAAAATATGAATCCGCACTATGTTAAAATCTAAACTTTCCATAAACAGTTCGATATTAAAAGCGACATGACTCAAATCAGGTAATATTTTATGCCGCCTTGGTGCGGGGTCAACCCCAGCAGTTTTTCACAAGGTGTCAATCTTTTGGTGTTTGGAGTGGTATAATTATATGGTATGAAGCTAAGTGCTGATATTCGCCAAAAAATAATAAGATATTTTTCCGAAAAGCCTGAAATAGAGGCGGTGTATTTATATGGCTCACAAGCAAAGGGTTTTGCCAGAAGCGATTCTGACATAGACTTGGCAATTTTAGTAAACGATAAAGGAAACTTTAGAGGATTTGATATACCTCAAACAAGATATTTATACGATCTTGGTAAAATTACCCACAAAGAATTTGAGGTGCAAAATTTAGAGTCTTGTCCAGTGGATTTCGCACATAGAGTAATTTCAGAAGGGAAGATTCTCCTGGGAATTGATTCAAAAAAGAGAGTTGAATTTGAAGAGAAGATTTTACGAGAATTTTTTGACATGAAGCCATCAATTGACGAGTACTTTGTGTATTTAAGTGAAATTGCCAGGAAAGGAGAATTAGGTGCTAGATACATATAGAGTAAAAAGGAGAATCAAAGAAATTCACAAGCGTCTAAAAGTTTTGAATGATAAGTTTAAACCCCTGGAAAGATCGGAATTTATTCCCGATGACAGTCTTAATGCTGAGGCGGAAAGGCACTTACAGATTGCTATCCAGGCGTGTATTGATATAGCCAATCATATTATCGCCTCGCTCGGTTTAAATAGAAATTTCGAAACTGTTTCAGAAGTTTTCAATGAACTTGCAAAGGAACATATTATCGATGGAGACTTTGCGAACATAATGATAAGTATTACAGGGTATAGGAACGTTCTTGTTCATGGCTATTTGGATGTTCAGAGGGAAATTACCTATGACAATATTCAAAACCGATTGCCAGATTTGGCACAATTTGCCAAATACATCGAGAAATTTTTGGAGAAAAAAGCGTAATAAAACAAGCATCTTTGTTGTTTGTTCTTTGCCCTTTGTTCTGTAATCTTAGATTACCTCGTGAACGCACTAATTTAACCCCACCCCTTTTTCACAATTTCCTATTTATTCCTTTGATTTTGGGTGGTAAAATATGGATAAT
>Ga0209342_10002831_pt1 | contig 18426 bp, 20 predicted proteins | sample RifCSP16_2_FD_184023 | JGI IMG/M metagenome (GOLD analysis project Ga0209342, IMG submission 184023) | Soil microbial communities from Rifle, Colorado - Rifle CSP2_sed 16_2 (SPAdes) (version 2) | ecosystem: Environmental > Terrestrial > Deep subsurface > Rock core/Sediment | place: Rifle... | reverse complement strand
CTGCTTCAGGTAGTCGAACCGGCCACTGACGGCCAGCGTGGCCGAGGTGAGCACCAGGGTGTCGTAGCGCTCGAAGAGCCGCTCGCGGAGGATCTGCGAGACGTCAATCGGCGTCGCCTGGAGGAAGACGCCCCGCCCGCGCCGCTCGTACCAGAAGACGAAGGTCTTGTCCGCGCTTTCGAGCAGGAACTCCAGCTCCTGCCGCAGCGCGCCCGCGCGGCGGATGAGGTTGAAGATCTCCTCCGGCTTTTCGTTCAGGCTGGCCAGCGCCACTTCGAGACTCCGCAAGCCGCCGGCGAGGGCCCGGTAGGACTCGCCGGCGCGCTCGAGGAAGCGCTCGCGCTCTGCGAACGGGAAGCGGCCTTCTTCGCCGGGAAACAGCTCGAAGAAGCCGTCCGTCTGCTGGCGGATTTGCCGCAGCAGACGGGAGAGGCGCTTGTCCGCCAGGCCCTTGAGCGCGAGGGTGCTGTCGGCGTCGCGCGCCAGCTCTTCCACCCGGTAATTCGATACCTGGACGCCGAAGTACTGGCTGGCGACGTCTTCGAGCTCGTGGGCTTCGTCGAAAATGACTGCGGTGTAGTCGGGCAGGATGCCGGCGAAGTCGTCGGCGCGCACCGCCAGGTCGGCGAAGAAAAGGTGGTGGTTGACGATCACCACTTCCGCCGCCGCCGCCCGCCGGTGCATCAGCGTGATGAAGCAGCGCTCGAACTGCGCGCACTTCTGCCCGGTGCAGGTTTCGCGGCGCGCGTCAATCCGCGCCCAGAGCGGGAAGGAGTCGGGGAGGTCGCGCAACTCGGCGCGGTCGCCGGTCTCCGTCGTCTTCTCCCACTCCCGGATGCGGGCGTAGTGGTCGAGCTCTTCCAGTCCCTTGAGCACCGGCTGATGCTCCAGGTCGTACAGTTTCTGCCGGCAGAGGAAGTTCGAGCGGCCCTTCATGTAGCTGGCGCGGATTTCTCCGTCGAGGTGCTGCTGGAGGAAAGGGATGTCCTTGAAGAAGAGCTGCTCCTGGAGGGTCTTGGTGCCGGTCGAGATGACGACGCGGCGGCCGCTGCGCAGCGCCGGGATCAGGTAGGCCAGAGTCTTGCCGGTGCCCGTGCCGGCTTCAACCACCAGATGCCGCTTCTCGCGGAAGGCCTGCTCGACCGCCTCCGCCATCTCGAGCTGCCCGGAGCGGAACTCGTACTGCGGATGCGCGCGCGCCAGCAGCCCCTCGGGACCAAAAAAGTCGCCGAGCGTCATCTCCGATTTTTCCACTTCTTTGGCCATCGGCGCGACGAAAGACCTGCCCGCGGCTACAATAGCACACGCCAGCCTATGAGCAGCACCGACAAAGAGCGTGCCCTGCCCCTGGTGGCCATCGTGGGGCGGCCGAACGTGGGGAAGTCGTCGCTGTTCAACCGCCTCACCGGCACCCGCCGCGCCATCGTTACCGACGAGTCCGGCATCACCCGCGACCGCCTTTATGGCACTGCCACCTGGCTGGGGAAAACTTTCGCCGTGGTGGACACGGGCGGGTTCATGCCCGACGAGCGCGCCACCCTGGCGCAGGAGATTCTTCGCCAGGCGCGCGTGGCCATTGACGCCGCCGTGGCGGTTGTGCTGGTCGTGGACGCGCGCGCCGGCGTAGCTCCGCTCGACGCCGACCTCGCGCGGCTGCTCGCCCGCACCGGCAAGCGCGTCGTCGTGGCCGCCAACAAAGTGGACTCGCCGCGCCTGGCCGACGCCGCCCTGGCCTTCCACGAGCTCGGCATCCAGCCCGTTGTCCCCCTGAGCGCCGAGCACGGCCTGGGCGTGGGCGACCTGCTCGACGAGCTGACTCGCGACCTCGTGGCCGGCGAACCGCCCGGCGCCGCGCCGGCCCTCAACGTCGCCATCATCGGCCGGCCCAACGTGGGCAAGTCCACGCTGCTCAATCGCCTGGTGGGCAACGAGCGCGCCATCGTCTCGCCCGAGCCGGGGACGACGCGCGACGCCGTGGACACGCTCCTTCGGGTGGAAGGCGGCTGCTGGCGGCTGATTGACACCGCCGGCATCCGCCGCAAGGGCAAGACGAAGCTCTTGGCCGAAAAGCTGAGCGTCATCATGGCGCGCAAGCACCTGGAGCGCGCCGACGTGGCCGTGTTGCTCATCGACGCCACCGAGGGCGTCACCCAGCAGGACGCCGCCATCGGCGGCTACGCCCACGAAAGCGGCCGCTCGCTCGTCCTGGCGGTCAACAAATGGGACGCCGTTCCCAAGAAGTCGGCGGACATCGCCGCCTGGACGAAAACCATCCGCCAGCGGCTGAAGTTCCTCGACTACGTCCCGCTGGTGTTCATTTCCGCGCTCACCGGCCAGCGGCTCACCAAGCTGCGCGCGCTCATTGCTGAAGTCGGCGCGGCGCGGCAGACGCGAGTGAGCGACACTGACTTGAAAGAATTCTTGCGCACGGTGCCGCTCGAGCGCGCCACCTTCCCCGGCGGCCGCTCGCTGCGCGTCTTGGGCCTGGAGCAGGTGGCGACGTCCCCGCCCACGTTTCTGTTGAACGCAAACCTGCCCAAGCTGCACTTCTCCTTCGAGCGCTTCTTCGTAAACCAGTTGCGCGAGCGCTTCAGCTTTGTGGGCACGCCGATCCGCCTGCGGCTGGCCGCGCGCCGCGGGCGCCCGGGCAGGCTTGACCGGCAGCGGCGGCGTCACTAGCATAGAGCGCAGCATGAGCAAGAACGGTTCACCCGACTCGGGTTCACCTGAAATCCCCGAGAAGGACACCTACAAGATCGGCGAAGTGGCCGCCCTGGCCGAGGTCGAGCCCTATGTGCTGCGCTACTGGGAAACCGAATTCCCCGTCTTGCAGCCCGCCAAGAGCGAGCACGGGCAGCGGCTCTACCGCCGGCAAGACGTCGAGACGGTCTTGACCATCAAGCGGCTGCTCTACGAGCAGGGCTTCACCATCGCCGGGGCGCGCAAGCAACTGGAGGCGACGAGCGCCGCGCCCGTCGCCGAAGCTGCTCCTGCCGCGCCGGCTCCCGCCGCCCTCGCAACAGCAGGGCCGAGCGCGAACGGCGAAGCGGCGCGCCGGGAGCTCGACGCCCTCCGCGCCGAGCTGGCGGCTTTGTTGACCCTCCTTTCCCGCCGGTGATACCATAGTTGATTGCAGTCGGGACGTAGCGCAGCCTGGTTTAGCGCGCCTGCTTGGGGTGCAGGAGGTCGCGGGTTCAAATCCCGCCGTCCCGACCATTCATGTCTGCGATGAAGAACACGCCGACCATTCTGCTTACCAACGACGACGGCATCCACGCCGAGGGCCTGCTGGCGCTGGAAGAGTCGCTGCAAGAGCACGCGCAATTGATCGTGGTGGCTCCGCATGTGGAACGCAGCGCCAGCAGCCACGCGGTCTCGCTGCAGCAGCCCATCCGCTACGAAAAGATCAGCGAGCGCAAGTTCGCGGTGGAGGGCACGCCGGCCGATTCGGTCATCCTGGCGCTGAACCAGCTGTGCAAGACCCAGCCCGACCTGGTGATTGCCGGCATCAACCGCGGCGGCAACATGGGAGAAAATATTTTTTATTCGGGGACCCTGGCGGCCGCCTTCGAGGCCTTGCTGAACCGCGTGCCGGCATTTGCCATCTCGGTGGCCTCCCGGGAAGATTTTCGCTTCGACGCGGCGGCGGCCTTTGCCGTGCAGTTGGCGCTCAAGATTCTGCGCGGAGGCCTGCCCAAGGGGGTTCTCTTGAACGTCAACGTGCCCGTGCCCTGGCGCAACGGCGTGCGCTTGACGCGGCAATCGCGCAAAGTCACCAAGAACCTGCTGGTCGAAGGCCTCGACCCGCGAGGGCGCAACTACTACTGGCTCCACGAGCAGGTCGACTTCTCCCGCATCGAGCCGGATACCGACTATGCGGCGGTCCTGGCGGGGCAGGTATCCGTCACGCCGCTCCAGATCGATCGGACCGACTACAACGCCCTCCAACAGCTGGGCGAGTGGGGAGAAGAGCTCAAGTCTTTCTCCATCGCTTCCCCACCCGACACCCGCGCCGGCCGCAGTCCTTAAGGGCGCTTTCCCCTTTCCGCCGCTTTAGGATAAGATTGAAGTTTGCTCGGGGCGTGGCTCAGCCTGGCTAGAGCGCCCGGTTCGGGACCGGGAGGTCGTCGGTTCAAATCCGACCGCCCCGACCATTGTTCTGCCATGCCGTGGTTCGTCTACGTGCTGCGCAGCGAAAAGGATGGCAAGCGGTACTTCGGATGTACTCAAGACGTCTCTGACCGCCTAGCCCGACACAATAGTGGAACGGTTCCAAGCACAAGGAATCGAGGCCCTTTTTCTGTAGTTCACGTAGAACAGTTCGGGAGTCGAGCCGAGGCCTTTGCGCGAGAAAGATTCTTCAAGAGCTGGGGCGGCCGGATTGAGCTAGGGAAGATTCTCTCGGCCGAAGAAAAATAGCCGGGCCAAGTTTCGGGACCGGCCCGAATGCGGGCAAGGAGGTCTCAGTTCAAATCCGATGTACCCGCAGTCGGGCTGCCCCGACCAGTTCTTCTTTTTTTTCCTTGGGACGGCACTTGGGAGGGCAGGCTGGTTTTGAGGTCCCTCGCTTCGCTCGGGATTTCGGCGCGCGGCTAGGACGCCGCGCAGGCGCCTCAAGTTCAAATCCGATTTACCCGTAGTCGGGCCGCCCCGACCACTTCATTCCCGTAAACCCGGCCTGTTGACATCCGTTGCTTCCCCGCGTAGCCTGCGCGCAGTCTCTCTGCGGGAATTGGAGCAGACAGTGAGCAGCATCAATTGGCCGCGCGTTGTCGCCGGCGGAGCGCTTTGGACGGTGGTTTACAACTTCGTCTGGGGCGCCGCCTGGTTCGCTTTCATGCGTAGGGAATGGCTCGATGCAATGGCCGCCATCGAGCGACCGATGCCTTTTACTGCCGAGGTCTGGTTCCTGATGGTGGTGCTGTCTCTGCCAATCGGCGTGGCGATCATGGCGTATGCTGCCGGCCGCGCGCGCTCTGCCACTGCCACGAAAACGGCCGTCTATGCCAGCTTACCATTGTGGTTGCTGATGACATTGGGGATGGCTGGCTGGGGCTGGCAGGACTCGATCTCCATGCGCGTAATCGCGTTGGACTCAATAGTGAACCTCGTGGCTCTGGTGGCGGCTTCGCTCGCCGGCGGCTGGAGCCAGCGCGAGGCGTAGCGCGCCCGTTTGCGCCGGGGGAACGCCGGATAGATACGGCTTGAATAAACAGGGCTCCCGTTGAGGTCTCTCGCCAGGCTCGGGATTTCAGCGCGCGGCGCGGGCGCCGCGCAAACGCCTCAAGCTGCGGTAGAATCGCGGGCGCGGCCATGGACGTGGCGCGGCGGTATCGGGTCGAGGGGCGCGTGCAGGGGGTGGGCTTCCGGTTCTTCGTCGAGCGGGCGGCGCGGCAGCTCGGCCTGGCCGGCTACGTCAAGAACCTCGGCGACGGCCGCGTCGAAGTCTACGCCCTCGGCCCGCCGGCCGAGCTCGACGACCTGAAGCGGCGGCTGGAGCAGGGCCCGCGCGCCGCCCGCGTCGAGCGCGTGCTGGAGGAAGAGGCCGCCGTCGAGGAGCGCTACCGCGGCGACTTCACCGTCGAGTTCGGAGGTGGCCTGTGGTGAACTCTCAGGCGCTGAAGAAACTGATCCGCGAAGTCCCCGATTTCCCCAAGCCCGGCGTCCTCTTCTACGACATCACCACGCTGCTCAAGGACCCGCAGGGCTTCCGCACCCTGATTGACAACCTCTACGACCACTACCACCGCCGCCCGGTGGACGCGGTGGCGGGCATTGAGGCGCGCGGCTTCATCTTCGGTCCCGCGCTCGCCTACCGGCTGGGCGCAGGCTTTGTCCCCATCCGCAAGCCCAACAAGCTGCCCGCCGAGAAAGCCAGAGAAACCTACCAGCTCGAGTACGGCGAGGACGCCCTCGAAATCCACAAGGACGCCATCCGCAAGGGCCAGCGGGTCCTCATCTGCGACGACCTGCTGGCCACCGGCGGCACCGCGGCGGCCGCCGCCCGCCTGGTGCAGAAGCTGGGCGGCGAGGTCATCGGCTGCGGCTTCGCCATCGAGCTCACCTTCCTGAAAGGCCGCGAGAAACTCCACGGCCTCGACGTCTTCACGCTGCTGCAATACGACAAGTAGGGGCCGCCCATGACGTTCGCCGGCGGCGAGAAACTCCGCGCGCTGCTCCAGGAGTTTGTCGACGCCCGCCTTGACGTCCCGGAGCTGTTCGCCCGCGCCGGCAAACTTCTCCCCGCCGGCGCCGACACCAGCGAAGAAATCCTGGAGCTGCTGGCCGAGGCCGACCTGAAGCTGCGCCTGCCCGCCGGGCGCGGCGCCTTCGTGCGCCGCCTGGAGCAGTTCGCCGCGGGCCAAAGCTCCTACACCGAGCTCGACCTCTGGTGCTTCAGCCTGGGACAGACCGAGGCGCTCGCCGTCGACGCCGCCCTCTCCGTCGACCCTGAAATCAACCTGCTGCGGGCGGTGGTGGACTGGATCGAAGAGTGGGAAGACGAACAGGCGCGGCCCGCTCCGGCCGAATTGCGCGAGTTCGCCAACATCCTCGGGCGCGAAGCCGACCCGTTGCGCTGCCTGGAGCAGCTCGAAGAAGCGGTGGCGCGCTTCGGGCGCGACTGAATCCGCGCCGCGGCAGCGGAATCGAGTTCAGCGAGTCGGTTACGGAGGAGTAGCCGGGCCGGCGTCGGGGTGGCAGAGGCGGCAGCGGCCGGGGCGGCGCAGGATGGAGGTGTCGCGGGGAAAGACGGTGGCCAGGCTCCAGTCCAGCGCCACCTGCACCTGCTTCTTCAATCCCACCAGCTTCAGCAGGTGGACGGCGTTCCAGAGCAGCCAGGCCGGGTAACCCGAGAACCTCAACCCCATCAGGCTGACCACCGCGTCGTTCATCCCGAGTGACACCAACATCCCCCGGGGACGGAACTCGAAGTTGACGTAGGCCTGCCGCGCCACACCCCGCGCCACGTTCTCCGCCGCCGTCCGCGCCTGCTCCAGCGCCAGCGGCGCCACTTGCACGGTCTGCTCCGCCGGCGCTCCTTTCACCACGGCGTTGTCCCCGATGGCGAAGACGCGCGCGTGCTCGGGCAAGTGGAGCTGCGGGGTGACGTAGACGCGCCCCGCCGGATTCTTGGGCACGGGCAGCGCCTCCAGCAGCGGGTTGGCGCGGATGCCCGCCGTCCAGATGACCAGCCCCGTCGGGATCTTCTCGCCGCCTTTCAGCTCCACTTCGCCGGGCCCGACCCGCGTGACCTGGGCTTCCGTGCGCAGCTCGATGCCCTTCTGCTCGAGCTTGCGCCGGGCGCGCGCGGCCAGCACCGGGTCGACGCCGACCAGGATCTCCGGCCGGGCTTCGAGGAGCACCAGCTTCACGTCCTCCACCGGGATGCCGCGGTAGCGCCGGGCCACGTGCTGGAAGAGCAGGTCGCGCAGCTCGGCGACCGCCTCGACGCCGGTGTAGCCGCCGCCGACGACAATCAGGGTGAGCAGGGCGCGCTTGCGCCCGGGATCGGGTTCGTGGTCGGCGTGCTCGAGCAGGTCGAGCAGGTGGTCGCGGAGCACGACGGCGTGTTCCAGCGTATAGAGCGGGAAGCAGTGCTCCGCGCCCTCGAGGCCGAAGAAGTTCGGGACGCTGCCGAGCGCGATGATCAAGTAATCGAAGGGCACGTCCTCTACCGTCGTCTTCAAGCGCCGCGCCCCGAGATCGAACCCCGTCACCCGGGCCCGCAGGATGCGGAAGCGGCGGTCGCGGCGGATGTCGCGCAAGCTCTGCGCGATGTGCCGCGGCTCGATGGTGGAGGAGACGATCTGCGGCAGGAGCGGCGTGAAGAGGAAGTAGTTGTTCTCGCTGACGAGCAGGAGGTCAACCGCCGGGTCGTCCCGGAAGCGCCGCTCGAGCTCGAGCACCGCTTCCAGCCCGCCGAAGCCTCCGCCCGCGACCACGATGCGCGTTGGAGTCACCCGCCTAACCTCATGGGCTGAAGCCCTGTCTTCTTTCTTACTGCAGTGGCACAGCCAATCCTTCAACTTCAGGACAAGGAAGCCGCAACGCCACGAACCACCCCGCTGTCATTCTGAGGCCGAAGGCCGAAGAATCTCAATCGAAACCACCGGCAAGGTTTGAGATCCTTCGCTTCGCTCAGGATGACAACGCTTGCTAGGTTCAGGCTGCGGGCTTAAGGAGAAACTCCCTTCACCCGGCGCTGCCGCACCGCCTCGTAGAGTACGACGCCGGCGGCCACGGAAACGTTGAGCGAGGCGATCGTGCCGGCCGCCGGAATCGAAACCACGAAGTCGCACTTCTCCCGCACCTTCTCGTGCAGGCCGCGGCCTTCCCCGCCGATGACGAGGCCCACGGGGCCGGTGTAGTCAACTTCGGTGAAGACCTGGGGGGCGCGCTCATCCAACCCGACGAGCCAGCAGCCGGCTTCCTTCAGGCGCTCGAGGGCCCGGCCGAGGTTGGTGACGCGGGCGACCGGGACGTGCTCGCTGGCCCCGGCCGACACTTTCTCGGCGGCCGGGGTGATGCCGGCGGCGCGGCGCTCGGGCAGCACCACGCCGTCTACCCCGGCGCAGTAGGCGGTGCGCAGGAGGGCGCCGAGGTTGCGCGGGTCTTCCACGCCGTCGAGCAAGAGGAAAAGCGCGGGCTGGCGGGCTTGTCCTGGCGAAGGCAGGGCCTGCGCGAGGAGGTCTTCGAGGTCGAGGTAGCGCTTCGTCCCGGCCAGCGCCGCGACGCCCTGGTGGTCGGGCGAGCCGGCCAGGCGGTCAAGCTCCGGGCGGCTGACGAAACGCACGGGGACGTTGGCGGCCCGCGCCGCGCTCACTAGCTCTTCGACGCGGTGCCCGCCGCGCCCGCGGGCCACCACCAGGCGCTCGAGCGGCCGGCCGCCCGCGAGCGCCTGCTCCACCGCGTGGATGCCGTAAAGAACCGCCATCGCTTCACACAAAGACCGAGCAGAACTCCAGCACGCGCTCGCGGCAGCTTTTGACGCGCACGGGCAGGTCGAGCTCGGCGCCGCGCTCAAAGAGCGGGATCAGCTCTTCCAGCTCGGGGCCGAAGGGCAGCCCGGTCAAGACCACCTGGATGGGCTGGCTCAGGTGGCGGCCGCGCCAGGGGCTCTCGTGTTTCACCTCTTCCAGGATGGCGCGGAAGCGCTCGGCGGTCACCCAGCTGTCTTCCAGCAGGCGCTGGCCGAAGGCGCGCAGGACGTCGCGGGCGCCCTCGCGCTCGATAGCCTGGCGGCTTTCGGCGACGCGCAGGTAGTTTTCCGCGTGGTAGTCGAAGACCAGGCGCGTGCGCGGCGGCAGGAGCGAAAGGAAGTCGAGGCCGGGCAGCACCGCCCGGATGACATCCCGCAGCCAGCCGCGCACCACCGGCGGCAGCTCATCCGCCGGCAGCCAGCCCACGCGACGGAAGTAAGGGAGCGAGAGTTCCAACAGCCGGTCCAGGCCGGCGCGCTGGAGCCAGGCGTGGTTGAGGCGCCGCAATTCTTCGAAGTCGAAGCGCGCCGGCTGCGTCCGCAACCGCTCCGGCGTCCAGAGCGCGACGAGCTGCTCGCGCGAAAGCAGCTCGTCGGGGCTTGCGCCCGGCGGCGGCTCCCAGGCGGTGAGCGCGAGGAAATTGACGAGAGCTTCCGGCAGCACGCCGAGCTCGCGCAGCTCGGCCACCGGCGTCCGCCCGCTCCACTGGCCCCAGGGCGAGGGCTCGCACTCCTCGAGCGCGGGCAGCGACCTGTGCCAGGGGGGCGCGTCGCCGCTCGCGGCTTCCGCGTCCCCGTCGAGCCCGAGCCAGCGGAGCTCTTCCCGCCAGGCCGAGTCTGGGCCGGGGGCGACCGTGAAGCGCGCTTGCCCGCGGCGCGCCTCGAGCCACAGGTAGAGCGCGACGCGGGCGCTTTCGGCGGTTAGCGCCGGGCCGGCGGGAGAAAAATGGAGGGACGGCGGCATCGCCGCCTAGCATAGCACGCCCCGCGGAGTGGCCGTCGCTAGTGCCGTTCCAACTATTGGCCCTAGATGTCCGCAACAAGAAGTCACGGTTATCTCGCTGCAACTCCGGCCGCCCCCGTAGGCGGAAAAAGTTGGAACGGCACTAGTGGGCGTGCTCGGCGGAGCTGTGGCGCAGCGCGTGGTAGCGGGCGCGCTGCTCGGAGGTGAGCAGGTCGCGGGCGGCGAGGTGAGCGGACAAGTGCACCCAGCGCAGCTCGGCTCGCAGGCCGGCGCTCTCTTCCAGAGACGCCGCACACGAGCGGTATCGGCGGCGCCGGAGGCGAAGTGCCGTTCGAGCTCGGACTCCTTGTCGAGGAGCTTCCGGCCGGCCGCCAGCGCATCGGCGCGCATGCGGTCGAAGAGCTGCTGCGCCTGCGCCTGCTGCGCCGGGGTCAATCCGAGTTGTTCCCGCAGCTCAAGGATGTGCTTGGGGCCGGGGTAGCCGTTCCGGTCGGCGGCCAGCGCCATGCCGAAGCCTTCGCCGCGCTCGATGGCCTGGCGCTCCTCGTCGAGGCAGGCGTGGTGGGCGGCTTGGGCCGACTCGTGCTGGCCGGCCAACGCGGCCGCGCCTAGCGCCAAACAGATTCCCCCGAAAGCGATGGCGATGATCCTCATGTGTTTTTCCTCCTGCGGGGTAGGCAAAGCAGATCCCTCGCTTTGCTCGGGATGACAGAGGAGGCGGGTGTACCCGCCTCCTCTGTCAGGCGGCCGAGCGGGCCTGCTGGCGGCGCTTGCGCGCCAAGAGCTTCCGCGCCAGCCGCGGCAGCTCCTGGTAACGGAGCTGGCCCTGCTCGTGGAGCTTCACCTTCTGCTTGGCGCGCTTGCGGCGTTTCTGGTGCTTCCTGCGGGCGACGAATTGTTTCTGGCGCATCTGTGTTCACTCCTCCGATTGTTCTGTGTTCAGAAACTCTTGCCTACGCGCTCTCCAGGAGCGCGATGGCCTGGGCGGCCATGGCCTCACCGCGGCCGAGGGCTTCGAGGCCCTCCGTGGTTTTGGCTTTGACGTTCACCTCGGCCGGCTCGACGCCGAGCACGCGCGCCAGGGTCTCCCGCATGCGCACGAAGTGCGGGGCCAGCTTCGGCTCCTCAGCGAGGACGACGCTATCCACCTGCGTCGGCCGCAGCCCCTTCGCTCGCAGCATCTCGACCACCTGGGCCAGCAGCTTCAGGCTGCTGGCGCCTTTCCACTTCGGGTCGGTGTCGGGGAAATGCTGGCCGAGGTCACCCAGTCCGGCGGCGCCGAGGAGCGCATCGCAAATGGCGTGCGTGAGCACGTCGCCGTCCGAGTGCCCCGCCAGGCCCTTGCTGTGCGGAATCTCCACCCCGCCGAGAATGAGTTTCCGCCCCGCCTCCAGCCGATGGTAGTCGTAGCCGATGCCCACGCGCATCCCTAGCTTTTCTCCTGGGCGAGGAGGAAGCGGGCCAGCTCGAGGTCGGCCACCCTCCTGTCATGCTGAACGAAGTGAAGCATCTCAACGCCGAGGGTACTCGCAGCGAAGAGATTCCTCGCTGCGCTCGGAATGACAATCAGGAAGAAAGCCGTGGGTAGCATGGCTAGCGGCTCTTCTCCTGGGCGAGGAGGAAGCGGGCCAGCTCCAAGTCGGCGGGGGTCGTGATCTTGATGTTGCGCTCCGAGCCCATCACCACGGTGACGGCGTGGCCGAGGCGCTCGACCAGCCCGGCCTCATCCGAGGCCCGGAAGCCGTCCTTCTCGGCCGCCGCCATGGCGTCCTTCAGGAGCGCGCAGCGGAAGACCTGCGGGGTCTGGGCGAGCACGATGCGCTCGCGGGGGATGGTGGCGGTGATGCGGGAGCGGTGGCCGCCGCCCGCGGCTTCGACCTGCTTGACGGTGTCGGTGGCGGGCAGTGCGACGATGGCGGCGCCGGTCTGGGCGGCGGCGTCAATCGCCCGCTCGACGAGCGCCGGCTCGACGAAGGGCCGCACGGCGTCGTGGACCAGCACGAGGTCGGTGCCGGGGGGAACTTTTTCGAGGGCGCGGGCGACCGACTCCTGGCGGGAGTCGCCGCCCGCGACGACAGTGACACGAGCGGCGTAGCCTTCCTTCTTCAGTCGCGCTTCGACTGCGCCCCGGTCGCTCGACCGCACGGCCACGATAAGGCGCTCCAGGCGCCGGCAGGCAGCGAGCTGGCGCAAGGTCAGGAAAAGGATGGGGACACCGTCGAGCTCGAGCAATTGCTTAGGCGGCGTCGCGCCTTTGGCCGACTTGCCGCCGGCCATGCGGACACCGAGCCCGGCGGCGGGGACAAGGGCGACGATGCGCATCGGGGGACTCACGGGAGGACTCGGCCGGCTTCCCTAATCGTTGGTGTCGGGCACGTTGGGGGTGGCGGGGCGGCCGGTCGAGCGCTGCGCCTGGGGTGCGTCACTGCGGGTCGAGGGGTTCGCCGCCGGGGGGCGCTCGCGCTCCTGGTTGCGCTCGGCGCGGCCTTCGTCGTAGCGGCCGAAGATCATCTTGCCGGCGGTGGTCTGGAGCACGCTGGTGACGGTGATGTCAATGGTGCGGGAAATCATGCGGCGGGCGTTGTCGACCACCACCATGGTGCCGTCGTCGAGGTAGGCGACGCCCTGGTTGGGCTCCTTGCCTTCCTTAAGGATGAAGACACGCATGGCCTCGCCGGGCAGGACGACGGGCTTCAAGGCGTTGGCCAGCTCGTTGATGTTCAGCACCTCGATGCCCTGGAGCTGGGCGACCTTGTTGAGGTTGAAGTCGTTGGTGACGATCTTGCCCTCGTAGCGTTTGGCGAGCTCGATGAGCTTCTGGTCGACGTCGCGCAGGAAGGGGAAGTCTTCTTCAACGATGTGGGTCTGGAGGAGCGGGATCTTCTGGATGCGCTGGAGGATGTCCAGACCGCGGCGGCCGCGGTTGCGCTTCAAGGAATCCGAGGAGTCGGCCACCAGCTGCAGCTCGCGCAGAACGAACTGCGGGATCAGCAGGAGGCCGTCGAGGAAGCCGGCCTCGGCGATGTCGGCGATGCGGCCGTCAATGATGACGCTGGTGTCGAGGATCTTGTAGTTCCGCCGGTGGGTGCGCTCGGCGCCGAACAGGCCCCCCAGCGCCTGGAGGTTCAGCAGGTCGCCCTTGCTGGCTCCGATGACCATCCCCAGGTAGGCCAGCACGACGACGAGGATGACCTGAAGGAAAGAGAGCGTCTTCGGCTCAATGTTGGTCCGGCTGAAGACCAGCGCCATGAGATAAGCGCAGAGCGTCCCGGCAATCGCCCCCACCACCGCGCCAATGAGGCGCTTGAGGCTGGAGTGCCGCAGGCGCATTTCCAACACCACTCCGGCCAATCCGAGCACCACCCCCAGGAGCGCGGCTTCCAGCGACTGCAGGCCAAAGGGCCGGAAGTGATAGGTGGCGGCGGCGGCCAGCAGCACGAAGCTGATACGGAAGATGGCCAGGTCGAGCCAGCCCCACTTCTCCACCGTGGGGAGCTTGGAGGGGGCGGAGGGCGTGGGCAGCTCCAGCCGCGCGCGATTCGGCTGTCGCTCGGGCGAAGGCGCCTGGGGGCGCTCGCGGCGGAACGATTCCTGTGCTTCCCGGTTCAGGATAGCCTCCTGCTATGAGGGCGTTGAGTAAGTATACACCCCTGATGCGAGAGCTACAAGGAGGTTGCCGCTAGTCGCGGTAGAGGCGCGGGATGCGCTTGCCGAGGCCGGAGAGGACCTCCGAGGCCACCGTGCCCAGGGCGCGGGCGGGCTCGGTAGGCGGGATGGAGACCTTGCCGTTGGTGCCGATGAGCACGACTTCGTCACCCGCCTGGGCGCCGGCGACGTCGGTGACGTCGGCCAGGGTCAAGTCCATCCCGATGGTGCCCACGGTGGGAGCGTACTGCCCGCGGACGATGACCCGGCTGCGGCCGCTCAATCCGCGCCGCCAGCCGTCGCCATAGCCGATGGGCAGGACGGCGATGCGCGAGGGGCGCTGGGTGACGAAGTTGGCCCCGTAGCCGAGCGGCGCCTGGGCCGGGTACTCCCGCACCAAGTAGACCTGCGCCTTCAGCGTCAGCGCCGGCTTGACCGGGAGCTTGGCGGCGAACTCCGCCGAGCGGTCTTGGCCTTCGGGGAACTTGAAGAAAGAGAGGTAGCCGTAAAGCATCGAGCCGGGCCGCACCATGGTCCCCCAGGTGTCGGGCCGGGCCACGGTGGCGCCGGTATTGGCGAGGTGAACGAGCGGCGGGCGCAGTCCCCGGGCGGCGAACTGCTCCCGCGCTTTCTCGAAGCAGCGCAGCTGCTCTTCGGTCTGGTCGGAGGTGAAGTCTTCGGAAGACGCGAAATGGGTGTAGAGGCCTTCGAGCTCGAGGCTGGGGCTGGCGGCCAGCCGGTCGAGCAGCCGCGGGATGTCGCTCGACGGCACCCCCAGGCGGCCCATTCCGGTGTCAATCTTGACGTGAATGCGCGCGCGGCGCTTGAGGGCCTGCGCCGCCTGCTCCAGCCGCTCCACCTGGCCGACTTCGGTGATGCCCGGGGAGATGTCGTGCGCGATGAGGTCTTTTTCTTCCCCGGGGAAAAAGCCGGTCAGGACGACAATGGACGCGCGGAGGCCCGCCTGGCGCAGTTCGATCCCCTCGGCGACGCAGGCGACCCCGAGGGCGTCCACCCGGGCTTCTTCCAGGGCGCGGGCGACCGGCACCGCCCCGTGGCCGTAGGCGTCGGCCTTGACCACGGCCAAGACTTTCCGCTCCGGGCCGACGTGCCGGCGGATGAGGGTCAGGTTTTCCTTGAGTTGTCCGAGCGAAATCTCCGCCCAACAGGGGCGTTGTCCCATGGTCTACCTGAAGCGCTCCCTCGCCCGTATTCGGGCTTTCCAGCGGCCAACCGCTTACAACTTCTCCGACGCGCCGCCGTCCGCAAAGGATGCCCTGCCCGCCGAAGCTTTGGCGTAGGCGGGTCGGCGTTGCGCCAACATCGCTCATTTGTACCGCGAAGCGCCCCAAAGCGCAACCGGACGGCCGGTTCGGGACGCCCGTGCGGAGGTAGCGCGGGTTGTCCCGAGCGGAGCCGAGGGACTACCCGCGGTTTTTGGCCGACAAACCGCAGGAAGGCCTGAAGGCCATCCTGCGCTACCTGCTCTCTCCCCCCCTCCCCCAGGCCGGGGCGGGATGCGTTATGCGTCCCGGATGCATCCGAACGCATGGGAAGGCCGTTCCAGGAACGACCCCCTCACCTCCAGCTGGGAGTTCTGGTTGGCTGAACGCTGATAGCTGAAAGCTGACCGCTGCCTATTCTTCTTCGCCGGGGTGGCGGAGGAGATTCTCAAAGCGGGTGAACTCGCGCAGGAAGGCGAGGTGGATTTTGCCGGTGGGGCCGTTGCGCTGCTTGGCGACGATGAGCTCGGCGCGGCCGCGCTCTTCTTCGGGGATGGTTTCGGGGTCGCGGTAGACCTCGGGGCGGAAGATGAAGGCGACCACGTCGGCGTCCTGCTCGATGGAGCCCGACTCGCGGAGGTCCGAGAGCTGCGGGCGGTGGTCGCCGCCGCGCTGCTCGGGGGCGCGGCTCAACTGGCTGACGGCGATGAGCGGCACGCGCGCTTCTTTGGCCAGCGCCTTCAGCCCGCGCGAAATCTGAGAAATCTCCTGGGTGCGGTTCTCGTAGCGCCCGCGCCCGCTCATCAACTGCATGTAGTCCACTACCACCAGCCCCAGCCCGTGCTCGGCCTGGAGCCGGCGGCACTTGGCGCGCATCTCCAGCACGGTCAGGGCCGGGGTGTCGTCAATGAAGATGGGGGCTTCCGAGAGCCGCCCGAGCGCCACCGTCATCCGCGTCATTTCCTCGCGGCTCAGGAAGCCGCTGCGGAACTTGTGCGAATCCACCCGGGCCTCGGCGCACAGCAGGCGGAAGAGCAGCGCCTCGCGCGCCATCTCCAGGCTGAAGACGGCCACCGGCTGGCCGAGCTGCATGGCGGCGTACTGGGCGATGTTCAAGGCCAGCGCCGTCTTCCCCAGGGCCGGGCGGGCGGCCAGGACGATGAGGTCGGCGGGCTGCAACCCCGAGGTCAGGTTGTCGAAATCGGTGAAGCCGGTGGCCAGGCCGGTGATGCGCTGGCGGCGCTCGAAGACCTCGTCCAGGCGCGGCAGGGTGGCGCGGGCGATTTCCTTGAGCGAGAGCAGGCCGCCTTTGACGCGCTCTTCGGCCAGGGCGAAGATGGAGTGCTCGGCGCGGTCCAGCACCTCGTCGGCCGGCTCTTCGGCCTCGAAGGCCTGGGTGAGGATGTTGTTGGAGGCGTGGATGAGGTTGCGCAGCAGCGCCTTCTCTTTGACGATGCGGGCGTAGTGCTCGACGTTCGAGACCCGCGGCACCCCGTCCACCAGCGACCCCAGGTAGGCCGGGCCGCCGGCCGCCTCCAGGTCTCCTGTCCGCTCCAGCTCTTCGTGCAGAGTGATGAGGTCGATGGGGCGGCTCGACTCCGAGAGCTCGATCATCCGGGAGAAGATGCGCCGGTGGCTCTCGAGGAAGAAGTCCTCGGCCGCGAGGACTTCGATGGCGGGGTGGAAGGCCTGGTTGTCGAGGAGGATGGCGCCGAGGACGGAGCGTTCCGCGTCGGGGTTGTGCGGCAGCTTGCGTTCGAGGGTTACATCAACCGCCACCCGACAAACCTCCGCGCACTGCGGTCAGACCTATTTTCGCTTTTTCTTCGGTAATGTCAAGGAGGGAGGTTTCGACGACGCCCCCGTCCTGTGCCGTCCGGCGGCCAGGTCGTCCCGCGTCCCCGCTTTCGCGGAGCCGGAACAGCCTGGCCGCGCACGACGGACACGCCCGGATTGCGGTTTCACCCGCGACTCGGGCTGGCCCGAATCGGACCGGCCGGACTCCCCGTGCTTGCGGAGACCCGCGGGGCGGGAGCGGATGGGGCCGCGAAGCCCCACTCGTCATCCGGCCCGGTCACGGTTCGAGCTTTTCCCTGCCCCGGTCCCGCTTGGCCCGGTTCCGATCATGATCGGAGCGGGCCTGACCCGTTTTTTTTCCCGGGCACTGGCGGAAGTCGCGCGCTTCTTGCGAAGCCCGCGTCCCGCTTCCTCCCGCGGCATCGGGAGGGCGACCGGCCTTCCGATCTCACCGGCTCTTAACCGGCGAGTGGCAAGCGCCGGTCGCTTTTCGCAGCGATTCTCTTCGGGCGGGGAGAGGGAAGCAAGCGAAAAGCGACCGGCGCTTGTGACTATCCGGTGGAAATCGCAGGAAAGTTGTGACTCGCTGTGGAAAAAAAGCCGCGGACGCCCGCTACTCTTCCCGCACCACGTGGACCTCGACGCCGGCGGTGACGTCGGCGTGCAAGCGCAGCGGCACCTTGTATTCGCCCAGCGTTTTCAAGGGCTCGGCGAGCTCCACCTTGCGCTTGTCGATGTGGAAGCCCTTGGCTTCGAGCGCGGCGGCGATGTCCATGGCGGTGACCGAGCCGAACAATTGATCGGACTCGCCCGCCTTGGCGGGAATGACAAGCGTCAGCGCGGCCAGTTGCGCGGCCAGCGATTCGGCCCCGCCCTTCTCGACCACCCGCTGGCGCACGGCCGCGGCTTTCATCTCCTCGATCTGCTTGCGGTTGGAGGCGGTCGCCTCCAGAGCGAGCTTGCGCGGCAAGAGGTAGTTGCGGGCGTAGCCGTCCTTGACGGTGACGATGTCGCCCCGGTGGCCGAGCTTGGCCACGTCTTCGCGCAGGATGATTTCCATGGTCGGACCCCCTTACCCCTTAGGCGCCGTGCCCGGCGGCGAAGGGCAGCAGGGCGATGTTGCGTGCCCGCTTGATGGCCACCTTCAACTGCCGCTGGTGCGGGGCGCAGACGCCCGAGATGCGCCGCGGCAGAATCTTGCCCCGGTCGCCCACGAATTGCCGGATCGCCACGTCCTTGTAGTCAATGTGGTCGATCTTCTCCACGCAGAACTTGCAGACGCGGCGCCGGCGGAAAAAGCGGCGGCCGCCGGGGCCGCCCCCGGGTCCCCCGCGGCGCGGGCCGCGCCCGTGATCGTCGCGCCGGCCGCCCTCGCGCGGGCCGCGCGGCGCGGGGGGTCTCTCGGGGCTGCGGGCTTCGCCTCCGGCAGGGGCCGGGGCTGTGGGATTGTCGGTCATGGTCTCCTTCCCTTCAGAACAAGAATCAGGCGCCGGCCGGAGCCGGCCCGTCCGGCGGGCGGGCTTCGGCGGCGCTGGGGCCGCCGGCCGGGGCCGGGCGATGGCGGCGGGCGGCGCGGTGCTCGCGCTTGTGGCGGTGCTTCTCCGCCCGCTTGCGTTCCAGGTCGACGCGCACGCTCAGGAGCTTCAGGACCGGCTCGGCCACCTTCAGCCGCCGCTCGAGCTCGCGCAGGGCCTCGCCGCCGCCCTCGATTTCGAAGAGGACGAAGAAGCCCTCGCGCTGGCCGTGGACGCGGTAGGCGAGCGGGCGCTTCCCCCACTTGCACTTGTCGGCGTTGGTGACGCGGCCGCCGGCGCCGG
>Ga0209342_10002830_pt1 | contig 18432 bp, 15 predicted proteins | sample RifCSP16_2_FD_184023 | JGI IMG/M metagenome (GOLD analysis project Ga0209342, IMG submission 184023) | Soil microbial communities from Rifle, Colorado - Rifle CSP2_sed 16_2 (SPAdes) (version 2) | ecosystem: Environmental > Terrestrial > Deep subsurface > Rock core/Sediment | place: Rifle... | reverse complement strand
CACGTTCACGATGAACCGCGCGGTCTTGTCCTCCGCCTGATAGAACGGAAGGATCGCGAACGTGGCGGGGTCGGGGTACAGGACCATGTCCGACTCGTGGATCTCCTTGAACCCCTTGATCGAGGACCCGTCGAGCTTCCCGATCCCGTCCTTGAAGTCCTCCTCCTTCACCGTGTTCGCGAGGACCGTGATGTGCTGCAGGCTTCCCAGCAGGTCGACGAACCACAGGTCGAGCCAGCGGACCTTCTCCTTCTCCACCGTCTCCAGCACACGCGCTGCGCCACCGTTCTTTGCCATCTTCGCCATCCGATTCCTCCCGAATCCCGGACTGAGGGGTTGCGGGGCCCATCCGTTGGAGCGCCCCGGCGCCATTGGACCGTTCATACTTAAACGTTCTTCGCTGAAAACCAAACGAACGTATCGCATGTGACGTGAAGGCCGAACATTCGTACGGAAATCTCGCGAGAATTCAGCAAGGTTCAAACCCTTGAACGGCATGTCCTCACCATGGACGAGGTCCCCACCGCCGCCAAAATCGACGAACTCGACGTCCGGATCCTGCGGGTGATGAACGAGGACGCGCGCCGTTCGTTCCGCGCGATCGCGAAGGCGCTCGGCGTGTCGATCAGCACGGTGAGCAACCGCGTGCGTCGCCTCGAGGTGGGCGGCGTCATCACGGGGTACGTTCCCATCGTCGATCCGAAGCGCATCGGCTTCGACGTGATCTCCGTCATCGGCGTGAAGATCTCGCGCGGGAAGCTCCTCGAGGTCCAGCGGAAGATCGCGAAGGACGAGAGGGTGTTCGGTGTGTACGACGTCACGGGCGAATGGGACTCCGTGATCATGGTCCGGTTCAAGAACACGCGGGAGCTCGACGCGTTCATCAAGAAGCTCGTCGTGATGGAGAACGTGGAGCGCACGTACACGCAGGTCGTCCTGAACATCGTCAAGGAAGAGAAGAGGGTCTCCATCTAGGGACTCCCGTGGACATCCCCATAACGCTTAATATCGGACCTCTCCATAGCGTCGTTCCTGAGGAGAAGGTTGGAGGGCGCCCATGCCTGACGTGCTCGAGTTCAACCCGAATCGGGACCTGGAATTCGACCCGAAGCGGGACCTGGGGTTCGACCCCGGCCGCAAGCTCGGGTTTGACCCCAAAAGGGCTCGGGGGTTTGAGCCTGGCCGGGACCTCGGGTTCGGGAAGCGGGGACCCGTCTTCCGCGGATACGTGTGCCCGATCTGCGGGGCCCAGGTCACGGCGGACCAGCCGTCGTGTACGGAATGCGCCGCCGTGTTCGACCTCAAGGGGTCGACATCGCCGCCAAGAGGGGAAACCAGGGCCGCTCATCAGACCTATGCGCCGCCAAGCCCTGCGTTTCCTCCACCCGCCGCCACACCGCCTCCTCGACGGGCGCCTCCGCCCCCGCCCACCCGCGCTTATCCGATGCCGCCAAAGCGCGTGGAGTCCAAGTTCTGCATCTTTTGCGGCGCGCGCTTGACATCGGACGACACGTTCTGCTGGCAGTGCGGAAACCGAGCCGGAGGGGGATGATCTCATGGCCGTCGCGTTCGCACTCCTGGGCGTGAGCATCTACATCTGGATTGGTGTCATCGCGTTCCTGTTCCTTCTCATCCTCGTCGTTCTCGGGGACTTCGGGGTCGGCGGCGGTGACGTCGATGTGGGAGGCGACTTGGACTACGGGGAGTTCGTCGGGCCGGGAATCTCGCCACTGAGCCCCCCTCTCCTTGCGACCTTCGGCTCCACGTTCGGGGCCATGGGCGCCATACTCGAACGACAGGGACTGGACCCCCTGCCGGTAGCGTTCCTTTCCGGAGTTGCAGGGATGGCTGCCTCGGTTGGCATGTTCTTCGTGGTCCAGAAGTACCTCGTTCGAGCCCAGACGTCCTCGGACGTGCACCCTGAGGAACTGGTCGGGCGGGACGCGCAGGTGTTGATTCCGATCGGGCGGGGCCAATCCGGCCAAATCCTCATCATCACGCCGGAGCGGGGCCGGACGCTGTTCTCGGCAATCGCGGAGGAGGAGATCCCCCGTGATTCCATCGTCGAGATCCTGGGGTTTGTGGGGGGGGTCGCGAATGTTCGGAAGAAACTGGGTTGAGGGGATTCAATGAGTGCGCTGGCCGGAGGATTGTGGAGACTGGAGCAGACCGAGTTCATCATTGGCGTGGTGGTGTTCATCGGCGTAGCGTTTCTGGGTTTGGCGGTGTACGCCTCGCGCTACAAGAGGGTCCCGCCGGACAAAGCGATGGTCGTCTATGGGCGGCGAGCGAAGGAGGGCCGCGTGGGGTATAGCGTCATCACGGGCGGTGGGAAGTTCATCGTCCCAATCGTCGAGGCCTACGAGTTCCTTCGCCTCGACGTCCGCACACTCGACGTCGTCGTTACCGACATCGTGACGGACGTGCGGCAGAGCGGAGCGAAGCTGAACATCAAGGCGGTCGCGCAGGTCCGAGTCTCCGACGACATGGAAGTGCTCCGGACCGCAGCGAGCCAGCTGCTCCACAAGACGGATCCGGAGATCAACGAGATTGCCCTGAAGACGCTCGAGGGGCACGTGCGGAGCATCTGCGCGACCCTGACGATCGAGCAGGTCAACACCGAGCGGGACACGATGGCGACGCAGATCCAGGGGATGGCGGCGGCGGACCTCAAGAACCTCGGACTCGAGATCCGGTCCTTCGTGATCAAGGAAGTCGAAGACGAGCGCGGCTACCTCGACGCCCTCGGCGTGAAGAGGACGGAGGAGGTCAAGCGCGATGCGCGCATGGGCAAGGCGAACGCGAACCGCGAGGCGACTGTAGCGGAGGCGATGGCGGCACAGCAGGCCGAGAAGGCGAACGCGGACGCGGAGGCGAACGTCGCCACCTACCACAGGGACAGGGACGTCACGAAGCAGAAGTCGGAGACCGCGGTCGAGATGGAGCGCGCGAACAAGGAGATCTCGTTCGACATCCAGATGGCGAAGCGGCAGCAGGAGCTGATCGTCGAACAGAAGCGCATCGACATCCGCTCGAAGGAGCAAGAGGTTCTGGTTCAGGTGCAAGAAGTCCTCCGCAAGGAGCAGGAACAGAGCGCCGAACAGCTCGTCCCCGCCAAAGTGAAGGCGGACTCGATCGCGGCGGAGGCGGACGGGGAGCGCCGGCGCCTGATCGCCATCGCGGAGGGCGAGAAGGAACGGCTTTCGCGCGTCGCGATGGGCGAGGCGGAGCGCATCCGGCAGGAGGGTACCGCCAAGGCGGACGTCATCCGGCTGACAGGCGAGGCGGAGGCCTATGCGATCAAGGCGACAGGGCTCGCGACCGCCGAGGCGATGCGCGCGAAGGCGGAGGCCTGGGAGATGTACGGCCGCGCCGCCGTCACGCAGCTCATCGTCGAGAAATTGCCGGAAATCGTCGGCAACGCCGCGAAGTCCCTGGAGGGCACGTCAAAGCTCATCATCATGGGGGAGCGGGGGCCCAGCTCGCTCATCGGGTCCGTCGTAGACATCGCCGCGCAGGCGCCGGCCCTCGTGAAGGCCCTGACGGGCATGGAGCTCAGCGACCTCGCGGGCAAGCTCAAGGACGTCATGAAGTGAGCCGGGCGAAGATGTCCGTGGAGTGGTCCCACGACGGCGCGCCTCCCGAGGCCGTCGTCGAGGTCTTCGCGGAAGCCGCCCTCACCGTGGCGGTGCTCGACGCGCTCCTCGAGGACCCGGAGCTCAGGAAGAAGGCGCTGGCGGCGCTGACCCAGGGGCTCCGCCGCCAAAACCGGATGAAGGCCGTCAGAGGTTGACGACGACGACGTCCTTGATCGCCTGCATCCCCTGGAACGGCAGGATGATGCGGCCCTGGGCGTCGGTCTTGTAGAGGCGCGTCTCGACCTCATCCGCGGGCACGACGAGGATGTCCAGGACCTTCCCCAGCTTCGTGTCCACGATGAAGTTCTCGATCATGCCCAGGATCTGTCCGTCGTTCGTCATCACGGTCTTCCCGCGCAGCTCCGTGGCGAATTTCCTCATATCCCATCACCGGTGAAGAGGCACGGACCGTGCTCCCATCCCTTCGGCCGGCGCATGCGTCCGGGGCTATATGGAACTTTCCCTGAGGCGGCAGTTCATCGGTAGTAGACGATCTCTTCCTTCTTCTTGCCCACGCCGCGAGTCAGCTCCTGCCCGATCCGCTCGTAGAACCGGATCGTCTCCCCGTCGATGCTCGCTGGGACGACCTTTCGGGCTTCCTCGAAGTGCTTCATGGTGACCTTCTTCGCCTTCGGGTCCTCCCGCAGGGCGACCATCGCCGCCTCCCGGCACAGGCCCTCGATGTCCGCGCCCGTGAAGTTGTCGAGTTCCTCGACGAGCGCCTCGAGCTCGACGTCCTTCTCGATCGGCATGTTCTTCGTGTGGACGCGAAGGATCTCCAAGCGCGCCTTCTTGTCCGGGATGGGGACGAGGATGAGACGGTCGAAGCGGCCCGTGCGCAGCAGTCCGGGGTCGATCATGTCCGGGCGGTTCGTCGCGCCGATGACGACGACGCCCTCCATGGACTCGAGGCCGTCGAGCGACGTGAGCAGCTGGTTGACGACGCGCTCCGTCACTCCCTCGTCCGTGCCCGTGCCGCGGCGGTGCGCGATGCCGTCGATCTCGTCGAGGAACACGATGCACGGCGCGACCTGTTTCGCCTTCTTGAAGATCATGCGGACGGCCTTCTCCGACTCGCCGACCCACTTCGACATCACCTCGGGCCCCTTGATCGAGATGAAGTTCGCCTCGCTCTCGCTCGCGACCGCCTTCGCCAGGAGCGTCTTCCCAGTCCCCGGCGGCCCGTAGAGGAGGATTCCGCGCGGGGGTTTGATGCCCATCCGCGTAAAGGACTCGGGGTCCTTGAGCGGCATCTCGACGGCCTCGCGGAGCTTCATCTTCACGTCCTCGAGCCCACCGACGTCCCCCCAGTTGATGTGGGGGATCTCGACGAGGACCTCGCGCATCGCGCTCGGGTCGATCTCCTTCAGCGCGTTCTTGAAATCCTCCGGGAGAACGCGCATCCTCTCGAGCACCTCGGGCGGGATCGGCCGGTCGAGGTCGATCTCCGGCAGGTACCGCCGAAGCGCCTTCATCGCGGCCTCCCGGCACAACGCCGCCAAGTCTGCGCCGACGAACCCGTGGCTGACGTTCGCGAGGTCCGACAGGAGGCGGTCCTTGTCCTCCTCGGCGCCCTCGATCGGCATGCCGCGCGAGTGAATCTGCAGGATCTCCTTGCGGCCCTTCCGGTCCGGGACGCCGATCTCGATCTCCCGGTCGAACCGCCCCGGACGCCGGAGCGCGGGGTCGATCGCCTCGTCGCGGTTCGTCGCGCCGATGACGATGAGCTGGCCGCGGCCCGTCAGGCCGTCCATCAGGGTCAGGAGCTGAGCGACGACGCGCCGCTCGACCTCGCCGGTGACGTCCTCGCGCTTGGGCGCGATCGAGTCGAGCTCGTCGATGAACAGCACGGAGGGCGCGTTCTTCTGGGCCTCGTCGAACTTCTCCCGGAGCCGTTCCTCGCTCTGACCGTAATATTTTGACATCACCTCGGGGCCTTGGATCGAGTAGAAGTTCGCGCCGGCCTCGTTCGCGACCGCCTTGGCGATCAGCGTCTTCCCCGTGCCCGGCGGGCCGTAGAGCAGGACCCCCTTTGGCGGCTCGATGCCAAGGCGCTCGAACAGCTCTGCGTGCTTGAGCGGAAGTTCGATCATCTCGCGGACCTTGAGGAGCTCCTCGCTCAGTCCGCCGACGTCCTCGTACGTGATCGTCTGCGTGAGGACCTCGCCCTCGCGGACGGGCTCCTCCTTCATCTCGATGATCGAGTCATCCACGATCTGGACGACGCCCTTCGGCACGACCTTGATGACCATGAACGGGAGCGCGCCGCCCATGAGGGCGATGCCCGGGACGATGACGACGTCGCCCTTCGTGACCGGCCGCTTGAGGAGCCCGCGCTTCACGAAGTTCTCGATGCCCTGGCCGAACGAGATCTTGTGGCCCTCGCTGATGATCGGCGCGATCGTCACGCGCTCCGCGGGCAGCACCTCCGCCTTGCGCACCTCGACCTTGTCCCCGATCGAGACGCCGAGGTTGCGGCGGACGAGGCCGTCGACGCGGATGATGCCTTTGCCCTCGTCCTCCTGCATCACGCGGAACAGCTTGGCGGCGGTCCCCTTCTTCCCGACAATCTCGACGACCTCGCCGACGTCGACGCCGAGCGCGAGGCGCGTCTTCGTGTCCACGCGCGCACGGCCGAGACCGACGTCGGACTGGGGCGCTTCAGCCACTTTGAGAACGACCCTTTCGGGCACGAGCGATTCAACCGGTTGGCTCTATTTCAACGTTATCGTCCGATAGGCTAACGCCGATTCCAAGGGAGGAGAAGGGCGTTCCGACCTGAGATTCCGCACCTCCTGCCCCGAGGCCAAGCGGAAGTCTCCGGGATGTCGAGTTGGGGAGCGAGGGAAGGGTATGTGAACTTCCACCGCCTATTCCTCGGCCGTGGAAGAGTGGGGCCCCACCGCGCTCCGACGTTCGAAGGCAAGACGCCAGTCGGATTTCGCGCTCGCCATCGGTGGCGTCCTGTTCGCGATCGTGGCTGGCGCCAGTCGATTCGGGCGTGTCGCGGGGAGCGAGGTTCCGCCTCTTCTCTGGGCCCTCCTCGGAATCGCCCTGATCATCCTCGGAATCGGTGCCTACCTCCGCTGGCGGGGGAATCGCTGAACCCCCCTCCGCGCTCGCGAGAACCGAAGAGGGACTCAGCGGGCTCGGTGAGGGGGCTCGCGCCGGTGTCGCCCGATCGCCTCAACGAGGGTAATCTCGCCCCGCGCGACCCGCAGAGCGAGTTCCTGGGAAATCGTCACCTTGCCTCCGCTCGAGAGGCGGCTCTGCCGTTGGATCTCACGAACCTCACCCGGCGTTGGCTCGACGGCGTAGTACCGCGCCGCCCGCACCCCCCGAGAGCGCGCGATCTCGACGGCCGCGTCCGCGTCGGGGGTGGGACTCGGGATGCGCGGGGTCGTGCCCTCCTCGTTCACGATCTCGACCGGGAGCCCGAGGGGCGCGAGCGCGTTGATGATCCGGTTTCGGTTCGTCGGGTCCCCGTGGCCCACCCGAAGGCGGACGCGCTCCGCCGGGAACCCGAGGAGCGCGGAGCGCACGATGTCCGCGACGCCCTCGGGACTCCTTGCGAGGCGCGTGTCGACGACCTCGCCGTCCCCGACGAAGGCGACGCCGGGCTCTCCGCCGGGGTCCACGCCAATGACGAACTCCCGCCACCGGTGGTGGCCTCGGAGGATCTGTAGGGCGCGCGCAATCGCGTCCTCGACGCGGTCCACCGCCACGACCTCGGAAAACGCCACGCCATGGGCTTCCGCGGGCGACGTGAGGACCGCGCCCACGTCCCGAGGGATCGGCTCGCCGCGGTTCAGGGAACGGAACGGGATGTCCCGCGCCTTCAGCGCGCTTACGAGGTCGTGGTACAGCCGGAAGTCCTCCGTGAGGAGGCCGAGGACCTGACGCACGGACCGCAATCGACCTCCGACCCCAAGAACGTTCGCTCGTTCTCACGTTCGATGCTCGGACCACAGGCATCTTATAGCGTGCAGCCGTTGTTGGTGTGCAGCCAGTGGGGGCCTGCCCAATCGACTCGGAAACGAGGTCCGTGCTTCTGCAGGACGCCATCGTCATCCTGGCGGCGGTCGGAGGGCTCCTCGCGTTTTACGGGATCGTCGTCCTCGTCTCGCGCGCAGCCCAGATGCCGCTCCCCTAGGGGCGGAACCGCGAGAAGATACCGCGCCGGCGGGAATCCTTCTCCATCTCCGCGAGCTGCTCGAAGTGCCGCCGCTCCTCGGGGGTGAGGTTCGTGGGCGTGACGATCACGACCCGCACGAGCTCGTCCCCGCGGCCCCCCGTCTCGATGCTCGGCAGTCCCTTTCCCCGGAGCCGGAGGAACGTGTGGGTGTGCGTCCCCGCGGGGACCTTCAGGCGCGCGGTCCCGTCCAGCGTGGGGACCTCGACGTTCGCCCCCAAGGCCGCCTGCGCGAACGTGACCGGCATGTCCAGGATGAGGTCGTCCCCTTGGCGGTGAAACACGGGGTGTTCCCTTACGTGGAGGACAAGGTACAGATCGCCCGCCGGCCCGCCTCGCGGGTCGGCCTCCCCCTTCCCTGCGAGCCGGAGCCGCATTCCGTCGCGCGCGCCCACGGGCACCTCGATGGAGATCGCGGAGGTCTCCTGCCGCACCCCTGAGCCGTTGCACGAGGCGCAGGGCCGCTCGGGCCACTGGCCGCGCCCGCGGCACTTCGGGCACGTCGTGATCGTCACCATCCGCGTGTACCCGCGCTGCTGGACTTGGCTCGCCTGGCCGGAGCCGTTGCACTGCGTGCACCGGGTCACGCGACCGCCCTCCGCGCCGGTCCCTCGGCAGCTGGGACACGGGGCGATGCGCGGGACCTCGAACGTTTTCTTCGTGCCGCGCGCGACGTCCTCGAGGTCGACCTCTAAGTCGAATCGGAGGTCCGCGCCCCGGCGCGGCTGGCGCGTGTTCTGGCGGCGGCCGAACAGCGAGTCGAAGATCGACCCGCCGAAAGAGTCACGAAACGCGTCGCTCCCGCCGAAGATGTCCTCGAGGTCCTCGGTGTGCGTGAAGCGGGACCAGTCGAACCCTTGCCCGCCCCAGACCTGCTGCTCGACGCCCGCGTGGCCGTACGCGTCGTACAGGCGACGCTTCTCCTCGTCCGCGAGCACCTCGTAGGCCTCGCTGATCTCCTTGAACCGCTCCTCCGCCTCCGCCTTCCGCTCCGCGGGAACGCGGTCCGGGTGGAACTCCATCGCGAGCCGGCGGTACGCCTTCTTGATCTCCTCGGGGCTCGTGTCCCGGCCGACGCCGAGGACGTCGTAGTAGTCGCGCTTCACCCGGGACCGCGCAGGCATCGTGGGGGCCTCAGTCCTTCTTCACGTCGTCGTAGTCGACGTCGACGACGTCGTCCCCGCCCGCAGGGGGCGCCTCCTCCGTCTCGGGCGGCGGCTGCGCCTGGGACCGCTGGTAGACCTCGACGCCAACCTTCAGCGTCTCCTGTTTGAGCGCCTCGAAGGCCTTCTTGATCGCAGCGAAGTCGTCCGTCTTAAGGGCCGCGCGCAGGACCTCCATCGCCGCCTCGATCCCCTTTCGCGTCCCCTCGCTCACTTTGTCCCCGAGCTCCTTGAGCTGCTTGTCCGTCTCATACAGGGACTGGTCGGAGAGGTTCCTGAGCTCAGCGAACTCCTGGCGTCGGCGGTCGTCCTCCCCGTGCTGTTCCGCGTCGCGGATCGCGCTGTCGATCGCACCCCTCTCCATCCGGTGCGGGGCGAGGATCGTGAGCTTCTCGGACTTCCCCGTGCCCATGTCCTTCGCCGTCACGGTGAGCATGCCGTTCGCGTCGATGTCGAACGTGACCTCGATCTGCGGCATGCCGCGCGGCGCGGGCGGGAGTCCCTTGAGGTAGAACTTCCCCAGGCTGACGTCGTCGCTGGCCATCGGTCGCTCGCCCTGGAGCACGTGGACCTCGACCGTCGTCTGCCCATCGGCGGCGGTGCTGAAGACCTGGGACTTCCGCGTCGGGATCGTCGTGTTCCGCTCGATGAGGCGCGTGAACACGCCGCCAAGGGTCTCGACGCCGAGGCTGAGCGGGGTCACGTCGAGGAGGAGGATGTCCTTGATCTCCCCGGAGAGGATCGCCCCCTGGATCGCGGCCCCGAGGGCGACGCACTGCATCGGGTCGACCCCGCGGGCGGCCTTCCGCCCGAGGATGCGCTCGAACCGGTCGCGGACGACGGGCATCCGCGTCGGGCCGCCCACGAGGATCACGTGGTTGACGTCCTTGTAGTCCCAACCCGCGTCTTTGAACGCTTGGCGGATCGGGGTTTCAAGGCGCGCGAGCACGGGCTCGATGAGCTCCTCGAGCTTCGCGCGGGTCAGGGAGACCTCGAGGTGGAGGGGCTTGCCCGCCCCCTGGGTGATGAACGGCAGGTTGATCGTCGTGTTCACCGTGCTGCTCAGCTCGATCTTCGCCTTCTCGGCCGCGTCGCGCACGCGCTGCATCGCCTGGCGGTCGGAGCGCAGGTCCGCGTCGTACTCGGCGCGGAAGTCCGCGACGAGCCAGTCGACGAGGACGTTGTCCATGTCCATCCCCCCGAGTTGCGTGTCGCCCGACGTGGAGGCCACCTCGAACACGCCCTCGCCCATCTCCATGAGGGTGACGTCGAACGTGCCGCCGCCCAGGTCGAGGACGCAGATCTTCCCCTCCTTCTCCTTGTCCAGGCCGTAGGCGAGCGCCGCCGCGGTCGGCTCGTTCACGAGGCGCAGGACCTCGAGGCCCGCGATCTGGCCCGCGTCCTTCGTCGCTTGGCGCTGGTTGTCGTTGAAGTACGCGGGGACGGTGATGACCGCCTGCGTCACGTGCTCCCCGAGGAACTGGTCCGCGTCCTGGCGGATCTTCCGGAGGACCATCGCGCTGATCTCCTGCGGCGTGTACGCCTGCGCGTCGATCGTCACGCGGTGGTTCGTCCCCATCTTGCGCTTGATCTGCATGACCGTCTTCTCAGGGTTCAGGATCGCCTGACGCTTCGCCGGCTCGCCGACGATGATGCCGTCCTTCGTGAAGGCGATCACGGACGGGAACATCTTGCCCCCGTACGTGCTGCCCTCCGCGCTCGGGATGATCTTCGGCTGCCCGCCCTCCATGTAGGCGGCCTCCGAGTTCGTCGTCCCCAGATCGATTCCAATGATTCTCGCCACGTCTATTCACCTCGCTTGACCACGATGACCTTCGCGGGCCGGAGAAGGCGCCGGCGGTACCGGTAGCCCTTCTGCACGACCTCCTTCACGATTCCGTTGCTTAAGCCCTCGTCGTTCGCGGCCCCGACGACCTCGTGCTCGTACGGGTCGAACGGCTCCCCCTCGGGGTCGACCGGTTCGAGCCCCGCGTCCCCAAGGACGCCCCACAGTTTCTCTTGGATCATGCGGACGCCCTGTCCGGCCTCTCCCGGGAGGCCCGCGATCGCGTGGTCGAAGTCGTCGAGCAAAGGGAGGAGGGCGACGAGCAGACCTTCGTTGGCCATCTCGCGAACCTGTTCCGCGTCCCGCGCGGCGCGCTTCTGAAGGTTGTCGTAGTCCGCCTGGGCGCGACGGGCGCGCTCGAGCAGCTCATTCGCTCGCTGCGTGGCCGCATCGAGTTCCGACCGAAGGCGGGCGACCTCCGCGTCCGCTTCCGGACCCGGTTCGGTCGTCGTCTGCACGTCCGTGCGCTCTTCGCTCATCGTGTCCCTCCGCGAGGGGGCGGGGGGAGGCGTCGTGACCTAGTAGTCCTCGCCGCCACCGTCGTGATCATCGCCGCCGGCGCCGCCCTTGCCCTTGTCGCCGCCCGGCCCACCGCCCGACTTCGCGGCGATGACGTCGTCGATTCGCAGGATCATGATCGCCGCGTCCGTCGCGGAGCTGATCGCCTGCGTGCCCACGCGAATCGGCTCGAGCACGTTGTTCCTCAGGGCGTCCTCGACCTTGCCCGTGAAGACGTTGATGCCCGCGTTCTTTTGGCCCTTCTTGTGCGCCTTCCGCAGGTCGATGAGCGTGTCAATCGGGTCGAGCCCCGCGTTCTCCGCGAGGGTGCGCGGCACGACCTCTGACGCGTCCGCGAACGCCTCGATCGCGATCTGCTCCCGCCCGCCGATCGTCGCCGCGTAGTCCCGCAGCCCAAGGGCGATCTCCATCGCCGTGGAGCCGCCGCCTGTGATGAACTTCCCGTCCTCGACCGCCACCGCCACAACGCTCGTCGCGTCTTCCAAGCTTCGCTCGAGCTCGTCCACGACGTGCTCCGTGCCGCCACGGATGAGGATCGACACGGCCTTCGGGTTCTTGCAGCCCGTGACGAACGTCATCTCGTCGTCCCCGATCTTCTTCTCGTACACGAGCTTCGCGTTGCCGAGGTCCTCCTTGGCGAGTTCGTCGAGCTTCGTCACGATCCGCCCGCCCGTGGCCTTCGCGAGCTTCTCCATGTCGGACTTCTTGACGCGGCGCACCGCGTAGATGCCCTCCTTCGCGAGGTAGTGCTGCACGAGGTCGTCGATCCCCTTCTGGCAGAACAGCGCGTTCGCGCCGCTCTTCTTCACGCGGTCGACCATCTTTCGGAGCACGCTCTCCTCCTCGTTCAGGAACGCCTGGAGCTGCGCGGGGTCCGTGATCTCGATCTTCGCATCGATCTCCGTCTTCTTGACCTCGAGGGCCGCGTCGACGAGCGCGATCTTCGCGCCATCGACCTGCAGCGGCATCCCCGGGTGCACGCGCTCCTTGTCGCAGATGATGCCCTCGACGAGCTCCGTGTCCCCAATCGACCCGCCCTGCTTCTTCGTGACCTGGATGTTGTCGTCGTCCACGTGCCACTTGCCGTCGCGCTCCTCGGCGACCATCGTGACCGCCTTCACGCACACCTCGGCCAGCATCTCCGAGTGGGAGCTCGCGGACTTGCTCGACATCGCGGTCCGTGCAATCTTGATGAGGGTCTCGCGGTCCTTCGGCGTGACCGGCCGGGCGACCTTCTCGATGATCGCGTTCGCCTTCTCCGACGCCATCCGGTAGCCCTGCGCAATCACGGTCGGGTGGATGTTCTGCTCGATCATCTCTTCCGCCTTCTTGAGCAGCTCCCCCGCCAGGATCACCGCGGTCGTCGTGCCGTCCCCCGCCTCCTGGTCCTGCGTCTTCGCGACCTCGACGATCATCTTCGCGGCCGGATGCTCGATGTCGATCTCCTTCAGGATCGTGACCCCGTCGTTCGTGATCACGACGTCCCCGAGGCTGTCGACGAGCATCTTGTCCATCCCGCGCGGTCCGAGCGTGGAGCGAACAGCGTCCGCCACCGCCCGTGCGGCGGCGATGTTGTTGAACTGCGCGCCCTTGCCGCGCTCGCGGCGCGTTCCCTCTTTCAGCACGAAGATTTGTGTTCCACCGGAAGGCATCATCTTCTAAACCCCCAATTCAGCGGGCCCGAATAGATGTGCTCTTCTATATAAGCATTTCTAGGAGGCCCTTTCTCCGTCTCTCCGGCGGCGCCGCCAGAGGACGATCGGAGGAAGGAGCAGAAGCACGGCCACGACGAGCCAGAGGTAGACCGGAGAGGAGGGCACCTCGACGCTCGCGAACGCGCTCGCGGCGCCGCCGCCGCCTGTCGCGACCACGACGACTCGGCCCGTCCCTCCCGCCGTGGCGGTGAACTTGCCGCCGGCGTCGACCCTGCCAATCGCACCGTCCACGCGCCACGCGAGCTGCGCGTCGTCGACCGCATTGCCCTTCGAGTCGTACGCGCGCGCGGTGAAGATCCCACTGTCCCCTTCTCGGACGGATGCGATGACGGGGGAGAGCACGACGGAGGCGATGGGGCCCGGACGGACCGTCGCCGTCGCGACCCCTTGCTTCGTCCCGACCGTCGCGCGGACCTGTTGACGCCCCGCGGTCCAAGGCTCGAAGCGCCCGCCCTCGATCGTTCCGTTCGTCGCGGACCAGGCGACGGGGCCGAGCAGGACCTCGTTCCCGGCGCGGTCGAACCCTGTAACGGAGAAGGTGGCGGTCTCGTCCGTGCGCACGGAGACGGTCTCCGGGGTCACAAGCAAGCGAGCGAGGGCCCCCGGGACGACGGTGACTTGGGCGCTGCCGACGACGAGCCCGACCTCCGCGTGGACTCCCCACGCGCCCGCACGCCATGGCGAGTAGAGGCCCGAACCATCGACGCTCCCCTCGTCCGCGCGCCAGACCGGCGCGGCGGGCACCTCGTTCCCCTTCGCGTCGAAGCCTCGCACGGAGAACTGCGCGGTTTCGTCGGCCGTCACAGTGAGCGTCGGCGGCGTGACCTCGAGTCGCGCGAGGAGCCCGGGGGTGACGGTGATCGCGGCCGCGCCGGAGATGCCGGAGGCGTTCGCGTACACGAAGCAGACGCCGACGAGCGCGGGCTCGAACCGTCCCGCGGGCGTCACCGCCCCGCACGTGGCATCCCACGCGAACGTGGCACCCACGAGGTTCCCCTTCGCGTCGTACCCCGTCGCGACGAGGTCGATCGTGTCATCCGCCGTGATCGTGGCGGTGGGCGGCTCGATCTCGATGCGGGCGAGCGCGCCGGGGAAGACAGTGACGGTCGCCTCTCCGGAAATGATGCCTACGGAGGCGACGACGCGATACATCCCGACAGGGCCCGGGGTGTAGAGGGCGGCGGGAGAAACGGACCCGCCGTCCGTCGACCACAGGGGCACGATCCCGACCGCGTTCCCGTCCGCGTCGAATCCCTGCGCCGTGTACGAGACAACGTCGTCCGCCGTGATCACGACGTTCGGAGGTGTCACGTCGATCCGCGCAAGCGCGCCCGGCGTCACGGTGACCTGCGCGAGGCCTTGGACCCCGGCATCCTCCGCCTGCACAGCCCACAGCCCGACCATCTGTGCAGCGTACACTCCCTGGAGGTCGATCGTCCCCCCGGCCGCGGACCAGACGGGGGCCACCGCCACCGCGTTTCCCTTCGCGTCGCGTCCGCTCGCGTCGAAGTCGACGACGTCGTCCGCAGTAATCGTCGCCACCGGAGGGGTGACGTCGATCGCCGCCAAAGCGCCGGGCAGGACCGTCACGGTCGCGGAATCAGAGACGCCGCTCTCGTTCGCGTACACCGCCCACGCCCCCACACGATACGGGCTGAACCATCCGCCCGCGATCGAACCGTTCGTCGCCGCCCATGTCGGACTGATCGAGACGAGGTTGTCCTGCGCGTCGTACCCCGTGGCGGTGAACTGGAGCGTCTCATCCGCGGTAAGGGTCGCCGTCGGAGGGGCGATTTCGATCCGCGTCAGGGCCCCTGGAGAGACGTGGACGACGGCGGACCCGGAGATGCCGCTCTCGTTCGCCCACACCCGCCAGTCTCCCGCGAGTTGCGGCGTGTAGCCACCGCCGACGATCGTCCCTCCGGTCGCCTGCCACGCGGGATTCGTCGGGTACAAGCCGCCATACTGGTCGTATCCTATGGCGGAGAACATCACGGGCGTGTCCGCGTCCGTCCAGGCCTCCGGCGGCGCGACGTCGATCCTCGTGAGGATGGGAGGGTTGGGTCCGGGCGCCCGTGCGAAGTACGCCTCGACCTCGCCGCTCCTCGCGTCCGCCCAGGCGCAGTTCACATTGCCGAGGGAGTCCGCGACGAGCGTCGTGTAATCCCCGATGAAGTACTGGGTGGCCCACTCCATGTCCGTCACGCGCAAGCTGGGGATCCACGTCTGACCGCCGTCCGCAGAGGCGGCGTACCGGTACGCCACGAGGCCCGTACGAGTGTCGTACCAGGACACGTGGACCATCCCGCTCGCGTCGACCCCGATCCCGGGCATGAACTGGCGGCCGGTGAGGACGTCGCTCGGGGAGACGGGGGCGGACCAGGTCACGCCGTTGTCCGTCGAACGGGAGAACCGCACGTCCCACGTGCCCATGCCATCGTCCGCGGACCACACGACGTACACGTTGCCGCCGTTCCAGTCCGCGGCGATCGCGGGCAGCGGTCCGGCCCGCTGGTCCCCGGCGCTCGTGAACGGCGCCGCGCCTGCGAACCGGGGAGCGGACCACGTCGTCCCGCCGTCGAACGAGGAGAGCACGTAGATACCGCCGCCTCGGACCCATCCGAGATAGAGCATCCCCGAGGCGGCCGATGCGAAGACGCACCCGTTGCCGTTGTTGTCGAGGACGCGCGTCGGCGCCCACGTCTGCCCTCCGTCCGTGGAACGCGTGTAGCGCAACTCGCTGCCGCCGACGAAGTTCGCGTAGCACACGTGCAGGGTCGTGCCGACCGCGTGGGCCCACGGCTTGTCGTTGAACCCGCTCGTCGTGTCGCTCACGGTCACGGGCGGGTCGAACGTCACCCCGCCATCCGTGGACCTGTACACGACGATGCGCGACCCTCCGCCGCTGCGGCTGAACGGCATGCAGATGAAGTAGACGGTGTCGTCGGAGTCGACGATCACGACGGGGTCCCCGGACGCGGTCCATCCCGCGACGTGGAGGAAGCGGTTCGCGGACCATGTCTGCCCGCTGTCCGTCGAGTACGAGTACCCGCACCGGTAGTCCGGTTCCGGCGCCCGGCGGTCGTTCCACCCCATGTGGATCCGCCCGTCCGACGCGACCGCCATCGTGACCTCGTTCTGGTTCCCCGGCGTGTCGGCCTCGCTCACGCGCACGTTCGCCGCGAACGGCGAGTCGCTCGGCGCGGGGATCGGTGGGGTTGACGGATCGAAAGGCCCGTCGATTCGCGCGGGAAGTGGCGGCATCGACCCGACTACGTCGTCAGGTAGCGACGCGGGGGCGAGCTCGTCCGCCGCCGCAGCAACGCCCGAGGCGAGCGTGCCGAGGGCTAGCGCGGCGAGAACGAGAACACCGCTGCCCCTCACCCTCTGGCCCCTCGCCCTCGGATAGGAGAGGTCCGTAATTAAAGGATGCGTCCCATCCATGGCCCCCGGCGCAAACCTAATAGGACTCTGGACCTACGCACGAACGTGAAGGAACTCCTCCACGAGCTCGCGGACGAGGTCGCGAAGGCCGTCGGCTCGTTCGAGGGCGATGCGGGCGCGATCATGGGCACGAACGCGTACGGGACGCCGACGCAGGCGATCGACCGCATCGCGGAGGAGGCCGTCCTCCGGTACCTCGCGTACAACGACTCCGACCTGAACGTGCTCAGCGAGGAAGCGGGCTTCGTGGACCGCGGCGGGAAGAGGACGCTCGTCCTCGACCCGATTGACGGCTCGTACAACGCGGTCCGCGGCATCCCCCTGTACACGACGAGCATGGCGGTCGGGGTGGACCGGCTCGCCACGGTGAGCCACGGCATCGTGCGCCACCTCGCGACCGGCGACACGTATTACGCGGAGAAGGGCTTGGGCGCGTTCCGCAACGGGAAAAAGGTCTCCACGCGCGCCTTTGAGGCGAAGGACGGCCTGTTCTCCGTTTACCTCGGTTCGTTGGCGGCGCCCGCCTCGTACAGGGTCGCGAAGTCCGCACGCCGCGTGCGGAGCCTCGGGTCGGCGAGCCTCGACCTCTGCGGCGTCGCGTCCGGAGCGTTCGACCTGTACTACCTGAACACGACCGCGGAGGCGCGGCTGCGCGTCATGGACGTCGCGGCGGGCGTGCTCCTCGTGCGCGAGGCCGGCGGCATCGTCGTGGAGCCGAAGCGCAAGGAGCTCGACATGGCCATCGACCTCAAGGCGAGGACGAACCTCGTGGCGGCGGGAGACCGTCGCGCGCTGGAGGTCCTCACGTGAAGTTCGGCATCACCGCCAACCCCGAGATCCCCCACGCGCGCAAGGGGGTCGAGGCGATCCTCGCGGAAATCGGGACGAAGCACAAGGTCGTCCTCGAGTCCGAGATCGCCGCCGCGCTCGGGAAGAAGGGGACGACCCTCGAGAAGATGGACGCGGACTTCCTTTTGGCAATCGGCGGGGACGGCACCGTGCTTCGCGCGCTCCAGCGGACCACCGCCAAGCTGCTCGGCATCAACAGCGGGTCCCTCGGGTTCCTCACGGAGGTGACCGTCGCGGAGTTCCCGCGGGCGCTGTTGCGGTTGGCGGCGAGGGACTTCCTCGTCGAGGAGCGGACGAAGCTGAAGGTGATCGTGGACGGGGAGCGCCTGTATGACTGCACGAACGAGGCCGTCCTGCACACCGCGCACATCGCGAAGATCCGGGACTTCGAGGTCTGGCTGAACAGCACGCTCGTCCAGAAGGTGCGCGCGGACGGGATTATCGTGGCGACGCCGACCGGGTCGACGTCGTACAACCTCAGCGTGGGCGGGCCGATCGTGGACCCCCGCGTCGAGGCGTTCGTGATCAGCGCGATCGCTCCGTTCAAGCCGGCGGCGCGGGCGACGGTCGTCCCGACCTCCGCGCAGATCCGCGTAAGGCTCTCGAAGCCGAAGGAATGCCTCTTGGTCCTCGACGGCCAGCACGAGGTCGAACTCAAGGGGAGCGAGGACATCCGCATGGAGGGCTCGGACAAACGCGCGAACCTCGTGAAGTTCGGGGAGGACTTCTACCGCCGGATCGAGGAGAAGCTCGTCGCGCGGAGGTAATGCGAGTGGCGGCAGCAGTCTCTTATACGCGAGGCTACCTTGCGAAGGCTGGTGGTAGCCGCGCAAGAGACATTCTTGGTCGATGAGAAGGGCAAGCGATCTGCGGTGCTCCTCCCGATGAAGGATTACCAGAGGCTTCTCGAGGATTTGCACGATCTGGCGGTCGTCGCGGAGAGGCGCGACGAGGCTCCTGTCGACCTGGCGGAGATCAAGCGGCGGTTGAGACGGCGTGCCCCCGTTTAGGGTCGTGTTCAAGCCCTCGGTGGAACGGGACCTGCGCCGTCTCCCTGCCGATGCCG
>Ga0209342_10002829_pt1 | contig 18433 bp, 13 predicted proteins | sample RifCSP16_2_FD_184023 | JGI IMG/M metagenome (GOLD analysis project Ga0209342, IMG submission 184023) | Soil microbial communities from Rifle, Colorado - Rifle CSP2_sed 16_2 (SPAdes) (version 2) | ecosystem: Environmental > Terrestrial > Deep subsurface > Rock core/Sediment | place: Rifle... | reverse complement strand
CCTCGGCCGGGTTCTGCTGGAGACGCTGCCGGCTTAAGGGCGGCGGGGGACGGCCGAGGGCTTCCAGTTTGAGGGCGGGGCGCGGGTGTGCGGGGGCGCCGGGCCCATCGGGCCTGCTTAGGCCAGGCCGGTGCCCAGGTGGCAGGACGCAGGGTGTGCGGGGTATGCCGCGTCCCAATCCGGTTAGCCCGCCGGAGCTACTTGCTTCGCGCCTGCGATTCGCCTACGCTTGATTCGCAGCCTCCGGCTGATGGGGAGGGGGAAATGCCTCCGAAGCACGTCCAGACCGTTCGCCAGCTCATCTACTGCCAATACGCCGAGCCTATCGCCAAGGCCGCCGGTTTCGAGCGCAACTACGGTTTCATCACTTCCCGGTACAAGAAGCTCCTGTCCGGCGAGATGAAGTGGTCCTCGTCTCTCCGGGATCACATCAAGGAGCTGGAGAAAGGGAGCGTATGCGCGTATTGCGGCTCCACGGTAGGGCTCTTAGCCGACCACATCATCCCGGTCTCTCGGGCGGGAGTCGACCCGCGGATCACAAAGCTGCTTGAATCGGCCGACAACTGCGTCTGCGCCTGCCGGAAGTGCAACTCGAGCAAGGGGGACAAGGACGCGTTCGAGTGGTTTGGCCAGGAGCGCGTGGGCGAGATCCCCAAACTGGTCCTCTCCAAGTTCCTCAAGCTGGCCTACGACATCCACGAGACCCAGGGCACGCTGGACCTGAAGGATCCCAACATGGATGGCGTCCTGGATATCTACGACCTCGACGTAGTCATCACCCACTTGATCAGCAAGATGTCGGAGTACGGGCAATGGGAGGGCGGAGGAAATGGAGCATGGGGAAGCAGAATAAGGGCGAGGGGAGGAGTCTGCCGTGATTGGCGACGTTACCCTGCGGAATTGTGTGTTCTGCGGAAACAAGCCTGAGGCCAAGTCAGGCGAGCATATCCTCCCTCGATGGCTTCTCTCGCTCACAGGCGATCCCTCAAGGACAATGCACCTCGGTCCCTTTCCCGGTAGAGCTCAGCCCTTCATGGAAATGAGCTTCTCCAGCTTCAGGTTCCCGGCCTGCAAACGCTGCAATGAGCGATACAGCCAGCTCGAAGGGAGTGCCAAGGCGGTCTTCCTATCACTCCTCGCGAGAGAGCCGCTGGGTGCTTCCGACTTCGATCTCCTGATGGATTGGTTCGACAAGGTTCGCGTTGGTCTCTGGCTCGGGGGCCTCATGCTCGGTGAAAATCCGTTTGGCATCGATCCGAACTTCCGGATCGACTCGAGGATGGGTCGGAAGGACCGAGCACTTATCATCTACGCCGCTCCACCTGGTCAAATCGGGTTGAGGATCACGGGGGCAAATACACCGGCCTTCGCTTGTAGCCCAACCTGCTTCTCGCTTGCGGTGAACGGCCTTGTGATCGAGAACATCTCCACCGATTTTCTCGTTGCGAAGCACATGGGACTGCCGTATCCGCGCGGCTTTAGATATTTGCCCGACGGGAGCATTCGCTGCCGAGTCCCATTCATATCGGGCACGCAGCGCCTCGCCCCCAGACCCCTTCCCCTAAGCGCAGATTATCGCGGAACGGTCGTCATCCAGGCTGTGTATCTCGACTACCGAGCCTACGAACCCGGCGCCTACTCAAATGAGTACGTGACACGGATGTCGCTGACTCCCGACAAGAGCCTACCTGTTGTCTGCAACGGGAGTGAGTCCCACCTATATCCTCTTCCCAAAGCCAGTGACTGGCTCCCAAAGCAAGAGTTCTCATTCAGCGACCTTATCCTACGCGTCTTTAGGCAGACACTGTCAAACCAGATGGAACTCTTAAGGCGCGTGCGTTTGTCCTCCGAGATTCCCCCTGCCTTAAGGCGATCACAGAGGAACCAGTACGCGGAATACATCAAGTTCAACAAGGGGTTGCTCAAGCGTGTTGCCGAGGACTATCCGCCTTCCTAGCACGATTCATGTACTTGCCCGTGGAGCGGACCTCCCGGGGTCTCGCGCGGTGGCCGTCCTAGTAGAGGTTCGAGGAGGACGTGCCCGCAAGGAGAGATCGACATGGCAAGGCGATCCATCATGCGGCGGTTCCGGAGCAAGGTTCGGCGGGGACGGCCTATGTGCGAGGCCGAGGAAAGAGGAGGAGGAAGATGAATCCAAAGGACGAGGAATTGCTCGGCATCGTCAACGCGTCAGGCTTCCTGTTCCAATTGAGGGTTGAGCAGGAGGTGAGAGACACGTATTCAAGTCATCGAAAGGAGGTTCTCGCGCATGAGCACCGGTGGGTTGATCCCCTTACGCACCTCGAAGGGTTCATCGACCTCATCATCTCTGCCGGAACCAATGCCAAGATGGTGATCGAGTGCAAACGCGTGCGAGACGCCGAGTGGGTGTTCCTGGTCCCTGACGAGGCAAGGGCGACGAGGAGCGTGCGTGTCCTCTGGACGGGGAGGTCCAAGGAGAGGAATTGTGCTGCATGGGATCGATTCATGCTTCGGCCCGAGTCGCTTGAAGCGGAGTTCTGCATTGTCCGCGGTCAGGGCGACACGCAGCAACCTATGCTGGAGCGTCTCGCTAGCAATCTCCTCGCATCGAGCGAGGCGCTTGCCGAGGAGGAACTGGGCTACCACCGCGAAGAAGGGATCCCAGGCGGCCTTCAGTTCTACTACCCAGTCCTGGTGACCACGGCCACGCTTCGAATTTGTCGGTTTCATGCAGGGGACATCGACCTTCCCTCTGGTGAGCTGAACGAAGCCGGGTTTGAAGAGGTCCCTTTCATCAGGTTCACCAAGAGTCTCTCCTCGACTCTGTCGAGCTCGCGATTTCCTTCCCGACTTGAGGAGGCTGCCCAAGAGGGCCATAGGACTGCCTTTGTCGTGAACGCGGGTCAGTTGGTGCAATTCCTCAAAGGCAGATGGGAATTCGACCCACCTCGAGATGGTTCACCTTGGCCTTGGGACCTCCCGAGATGGAGAGAGGTCCCATAGCGACTCCGATTCAGTCGGCCAAGCAGACTGACTGGCCGCTGGGTCAGTAGATTGAGTCATTTGACCGTCAAGGAGGTTTGGGAAGCATCGAAAACCATAGGTTTCCGTCGATAGAAAACCCATGGGAGGGGTCGATGGGCAAGCGAGCAGCGTTCTACATCCGGGTCTTCTCCGAAAAGGAGGCCGGGGAGGTGAAGGTCAGCTTGTAGTCCTGGCGCCTGCCTTCACCTTGCATGTGATTCCCCTTGTCCTGCGGTTGCTGCCTAGCCTCTTCAGGCCCGAACGAACTGTCAATGCCAGGGCCACTGCGCGATACGTGCTGGAGGCCTCAGGCGCCGCGTCACAACTCCCCCCGAAACGCCCGCGCCAACAACGCCTGATCGACGTGTAAAGCATGGAAACGAGCCCTCTCAACGGCATGCTCTATCCACTCGGCCAGGGCGAAGAGCGCTTCGATCTTGGCGGCTATGCGGCGTTGCTCAGCCCCCGGCGCGATGGGGAATGCGAGCCGTCTCACTTGCTCATAGTTCAAACCTTGCCTCGTGACGCCCCCTTGCGACGTCATGATCTGGTTTTGACCAGTAGGCGAGTTTAGGTACATGCTGGCAAAGTTGCTGTCGACTGGCAGGAACGGGCGCAGGATGCAGACATGTTGATTGACGTTAGCTGGTCCCATATCTTCCATGACAGGGGCTGACCGCCCTATCGAAGCGCCGGTAATATTCAGCAGTACGTCTCCAGCGCGAATCGCAGTACGTATCATCGACTCGTGCTGTCGAGGCGTGATGTGTACGACGTCACCGATCAGGATACGACCTGGATACACATTCTGGCTCCTGACGAAGATGACGCCATCGTCCACGTACACCTTCCGCCCTCCACGTGGCGTAATACCGCTCCCGACGAACATCAACAGTTCTCCCATTGCGACCCACGCCCACCCCTCTGGCAGCTCCGGGAGCCCCCTCGCATCCGCCGGCTCGGGCTCGATGTACTTGGCCCTGCGCGGGTCCTTGCCCTTGGCCCGCAGGTCCTCCTCCCACTTCCGCCGCCGCTCGTCGCGGATGCGTTCCAGCACCACAGAGGCCGGCTCATCGCTCGGGTCCCGCTCGGTCAGCTCGCCGCGGAAGGCCTTGGCCAAGACGGCCTGGCGGAAGCGCTTGAGGAGCGGCGGGACGCGGTCCAGCGCCTCCCGCGCCGTGCGGCTCTGCACCAGCAGCCGCTCGATCTTCTCGACGAGCCGGCGCTGCTCGGGGAGGGGAGGGAGGGGGACCGGAAGACGGCCCAGCTTGCTTCGGGCTATTCGAGCCCGTGTCGACCCGCTCTGTTGGGCACTAACCATCGCCCTGAATTGAGGGCTGTTTATCGAGTGCATGAGCCAGCGGTTCTCAGCGAGTTCACCATCAGGCCGGGCAATGCAAACATCAACAGCCGTCACACATGGGTGGCTGTCGCCAGGGAACACGCAGGCCCTTCCGAGGGGGTCAGCCATTCTGGCGATAAGAATGTCCCCTTCTTCTAGTAGGGTGCATCCCAACTCCGTCGCCTTGTCACCCGTGAGGAAGCGCGATGACCTATCTCTGTAGGCGCCCTCTCCAATGTCTGCAAGCTGGATTAGATGAACGTGCCCGGCGGGGTCCTGGTCTTTGGTCTCTATCCAGTCCCCGTCACAGAACATGCCCTTTGGGCCAACGGCCTGTGGAAGCGTAGACCAGCTCCACCCCACAGGCAGTCCATCCGTGTTTTCCATATCCCTCATCCTGCCTTCTCGGGGTCACGCCGGTATTGGGAGGCTTGGCCGTCTCCGCTCGCCCCGAGCTGGTTCGCCAATTCGTTGAGGGCATCCAGGGCGGTCTGGAGCTGGGTCAGGGCTTCGGCGACCAGGTCCTCGGGCTCAGGAAGGTCGTCGGGGTTCTCCGAGCTCTCGTCTTTGAGCCAGACAATGTCAAGGTTGTCATCGCGATCGGCGATCTGCTGGCGGGTGAAGCGGCGGAAGCGCTCGGATTCGGCCCTCACCCCTGGCCCCTCTCCCACCCTGTGGGAGAGGGGCCAGGGGTGAGGGCGCGTAGGACGCCACGAAATCGGCGAAGGTCTCGACGGTCAGGGGGGCGCGCTTGGTGATGTTCTCGACGTTGGTGCGCAGGTCGTAGATCCAGACCTCGTCGGTCGGCAAACCCTTGTCGAAGAAGACGACGTTGGCCTTGACGCCGGTTGAGTAGGGGGTGAAAGTGCCCACCGGCAGGCGCAAGATCGTGTGCAGGCGGCAGTCTTCCATCAGCAACTGCCGGACATCGCGGCCAGCGTGCTCTTCGAAGAGGACATTGTCGGGCAGGACCATCGCCGCCCGGCCGCCGGGCTTGAGGATGGAGATGACATATTGGACGAAGTTGAGCTGCTTGTTCGAGGTGGCGATAGTGAAGTCGTCCCGAGTCGGCACCTCGCCGCCGCCCTTGGTGCCGAAGGGCGGATTGGTCAGGATGCAGTCGTAGCGCCGGTCGCCCGGCCCCTCGGCGATCGAGTCGCCGTAGTCAATGCGTGCCTCTATGCCGTGCAGGTACAGGTTCATGAGAGCCAGGCGGCGGGTCTCCAGGACGATCTCGCCCCCGGAAAACGTGCCCCGCTTGAGCCTGATTTGTTGATCCCGGTCTAGAGGTTGGTCTCGTTCCTTCAGGTTCCACTCGGCCGCCGCAATGAGGAAGCCGGCGGTTCCGACAGCCGGATCGTGGATGGTGTAGCCTAAGGTCCCGCTGCTCTTGGCGGGGTCGGCGCTCTGGCCGATATTGGGCTGGACGCAGCGGACGATGGCCCGGATCGCCGCCCGCGGGGTGAAGTACTGGCCGGCGCCCTTCTGCTCGGCGGCGTACTTCTGCAGTAGGCCCTCGTAGGCCTCGGCCTTCAGATCCACATCGAGCTCGGCCCATTCGGTCTCATTGATGAGCAAGATCAGCTTCTTCAGGTTGACCGGCTCGCGGAACTTGGATAGGGCGCCGGCAAAGATGTCGCCCAGCAGGCCCTTCTCCCGGCCGAGGCGGCGCAGCACGTCCTGGTAGTGGTCGGTCAGGTCGGTGCCGGAGAGCTCCAACAGGCTCGACCAGCCGAAGCCGTCAGGGACCGGAACTCCCTTCTCGTCGGCGAGCTTGAGGAAGAGGAGGTAGGTCAGCTGCTCGATGTAGTCGCCGTAGTTGATGCCGTCATGGCGGAGTGTGTTGCAGAAGCCACACAGTTTCTGGACGACGTCGGTCATCGACTACTCCAGGCTCTCGGGCCAGACATCGAGCCCTTGAGCCCGAGCCGCCTTGCCGAGGGCTTTGTCGAAGGTGGCGAAAACGGGCGACTCGGCGATCGCTTCGCGCCAAGTGAGCGCCGAGGCCAGATGAACCGCGTCGTATCCGCGCAGGCCCAGTTCCCAGGCGAGCGCGTCGGCGCGCTCGACGGTGCTTTCGCTGAGGCTCAATCGCAAGAGAGAGGGCCAATGGCTCGTGAACAGCGCGCGCAGGCGGGCCGCAGGTTGGTCGTCAAGTAGCTTCTGACGCCTTGCTCGCCCGAGTGCTGCGCCCACCTCAACCCGGGCAATGATCGAAGTCCCCACTCTCTCAGCCCCGGCTACAAGCCGCTCGACCTCGGCCGAGCCTTCTTCGGACAGGTAGCGCTTCGCAAGGGCGCTCGAATCCAGGTAAAGGATCATCGTCGATCTTCAATGATCATGTCGGAGATGGACTTGCCACCCCTCAGTTTGGCGACCGGCTTAGCCGGGGGCAACGGCTTCCCGTTCCATTCGGCCAGCCCTGCATCGACCATTGCCTGCAGGCGCTGATCCAACGATTGACCCGCGGGGACAAGCCGGCCCACCGGCTTTCCGTGCTCCGTGATGAGCAGGGTTTGGCCCTGCTTGACCCGCCGCAGATACTCGCTCAGGCGCGCCTTGAGCTCGCGCACTCCCACCGTCTGCTCGCCCATAGGTACCTCCGTGACTACATTATACGATAAGTGGATACATCGCAGCTAGGTGGCGACGGCCTCGTTCAGGCGGAGCAGGAGGTCCGCCAGGGAGCCGTCGAAATCCCGGTCCACCCGGTTCCACGTGGCCCCCGCTTGCTCGAACTCGATCAGCTGGAAGTCCTCGCGGGCGATGGCCAGGTTGGCGATCAAGTGCCGGCGGATCAACCCCAGCCACTTCTGTTGGGGCCCGGTCAGCTTCCTTTCCCCCAACAGCCGCCGCAAGGCCCCATCTACACGCGCTTCCGCCGACATCAGGGGATCGCCGTGGTCGGCGTGGTGGACCATCGAGATGATGTCGGCCAGAGCATAGTGATACGCCCGGCGCAGGTCCGCGTCGTTGAAACCTTCCGGTTGGCGCGCCAGGCTTCGGCGGAGCTCGTCGAGGGCCTCGGTGCCCCAGTCGCGGGGCCGTTCGTGAAGGATGTGGATCGCCTCGATCTGCTCCGGGTTCTCACGGACGTAGCGGCGGAACGCCTCCAGGTACTCGTCGGGCTTGAGCAAGCGGCCGTCGGAGGTCGGAAATGCCTCTTCGGAGTACACCTGATCCTGCGCCTCCGCGGCGATGATGAAGGTGGGTTTCGGTCGAGGGTAGCTGATGAGGAGAGCCTGGAACCGGGCGTCGCCGAGGATGCGCAGGCTGGCCGCCCAATCCGTCTCCAGGCGCCCGGCGAGGCTGCGGGCGAAGGCGCCGATATCCCCGTCGGGGATGTAGTCCCGAAAGTGCAGCCTGCCCCCAACCGTGATGCTCTTGTCGATCCGTTGCAGCCGCTTCACGAGCACCCGGGTGTTGTAGGGCCGGTCGCGATTGTCGGCGATGTCTCGGATGATCTCACCGATCGCGCGGGTGGCTTTCAGCGGGGGCTCAAAGGTGAACTCGCTGGCGGAACGGAAATACTCGAGCACGCCCACGGCGTCGAAGAGGGTGAAATGCGTCTTGTGGATCGCCTCGCATCGCCGCGTGCCGCGGCCGAGCATCTGCTCGAAGAGGATGCGCGACCTCACCGGCCGCAGGAAGACGATGTTCTCCAGCCATGGGATGTCGACGCCCGTGCTCAGAAGGTCGACGGTCACCACAACGCCCGGCTGGGGCCGGTTGCGGAACTGGCGGATCTTCTGCAGCGGCCGGTCGACGCTGGGCGAGCCGGTGATCTTCTGGACGAAGTCGTCTCCGCGCCCGAGGCGCTCCCGGAAGAAGGCCACGAGCTGGTCGGCATGGGAGCGATGGGGCAGGTCGTTGTGGGCGAAGACGAGGGTCTTGGGGAAGCGGCCCAGCTCTCCTTCCTGAGCCCCGAGATGGCGGGCGATCTCGTCCACGATCCTCCGGTCCCGGTCGGGCGCCGTCCAATCCCGGTCGAGCGATTCCGCAGGCAGCTCGCGCTCGTCCTCCATCTGCTCGAAGCGCAGCTGGCCGGTGGCGGTGTCGCGCAGGGCGACCTCTTCGCCCTCCTTGAGGAAATGGCCGTGCATCGTGATCTCGGAGTGGATCAAAACCGGGTCGTAGTCGACGAGGTAGCCCTCGGCCACCGCCCGCTGAACCCCGTACTCGAAAATCGGAGGGCCGAAGGTCGCGGCCGTGTGAACGGCCGGCGTGGCAGTCAGCCCGATTGTGGTGGCGTCGAAGTGACTGAGCACCTCGCGCCACTTGCTCTCCTCGGAGGCACTATAGCCGCGGTGGCACTCGTCGGCGATGATCAAGTCGAAGGCGTGGATCGGGATGTCGATCTGAGAGGCGTCGTCTTCGCGGCCTTCCGGGTCCCACTCCTCCGGCGGTCCGAACAGGTTGATCCGCATGCGCTGGATCGTCGATACGTACACGAACGCGTGGCGGCCGTCTGGCCTTGTCAGGTAGTCCGGTGGGAGGACTCTGGGGTCGAAGCGCGATCCTTCGGCTTCGTCGAGATCCTCTCGCCGGAAGTGCTGGCTGTAGACCTCGTAGGTCTTATCGAACTTCAGGCCGGGTTCGGGCTCGTAAGCTGCGAGGGCGCCGAGGGCTTGCGCGGCGAGGGCGCGCCGGTCCACGAGGAAGAGCACGCGGCGGGCGTAGCCGGACTTCATTAGGCGGTAGATGGAGGCGATCGCCATGCGCGTCTTGCCCGTGCCGGTGGCCATGGCGACCATCATTCGCCGCTTCCCATTGCGAATGGCGGTCTCGATGGAAGCAATGGCGGCGCGCTGGTAGTCGCGATCGGGGTCGTTGATCGAGTGTTCCCGGAGCCACGCGTCTGCGCCCCCGAAATCATGGGACAGCCGCTCGCGCAATGCCTGAGGCGTGTGGAAACGTTCGATCTCTCGTTGCGTGACCAGCGACGGCCGAAGGTCGGCATGGTAGATCAGGTAGCCGTTGGTGGAGTAGACGAACGGGATGCGGGCCTCGCCGAAGCGGAAGGGGCTGTCGGCCAGGGTCCGGCTGTAGCGCCTGGCCTGGCCGATCACTTCCTGAGGGCCGACCTCAGGCTTCTTGGCCTCCACGTCGGCGACCGGCTGGCCGTCGAGGTAGAGCAGGTAGTCGCCGGGGCCGGAGTCGGTCGGATGTTCTTCCACAGCATCGGCGGCCGTCCGGTCGCCGGCCAGCCAGCGGTCGTAGGGGACGACGCGCCAGCCGTCGGCTCTAAGCCGGGGGTCGATGAGAAGCCTGCGGGTCTCGCGTTCTGATGGCACTGCTACTTGGTCCCCTTACTGGAGACGTACACACTAGGGGTGGCAAGCCAGGGCCAGAGTAGGGCCCGACCGCAGCTCACCACGGATTGGCCGGCGGTCGCTCCTTGCGCGCTCATGAGCTCAATCGACAGGTCGGTTGGAGGAGGAAGCATGCCCCCTTCCCGGAGGTGGCTGTTGCGGCCCCTTCGCCACTACTCATTGTTGACCAATGTCCCGACCGGCGCAATGGTCTCCCTCTCCTGTGGGCCGTTGCTCTCGGTTTCATCGGCGGCCCCAAACCTGCCGCTTCGGGTGCCAAACGCCCCTTGCGGCCCCCTGAAGCACGGGATCGAGCCATGTCGCAACGAGACTGTATCCGTCGGCAAGCGCAGCTGGAATGCCGATAGCCTGGGCCTCCCCGGCGTATGCCCTCGCCCAGTCCGCCGGTGGGGCGGGGAGCCTGTCCGGCACGGGGTGCGTGCCACGTCGGGCGAAGGTGCGCGCGATCTCGTCTGCTAGCCGCTGGGCCTCGACCGTCTCGAACAAACGGATGATGACGAGGTCGACCAGATCCCTCACGCGAGTGCTCTCACCATTGTAGCGCCGGGTGTAGGCGTGCAGTTTTTCCGCCACCTGGCGCTCCAGGGGCACCAGCATCACATCAATCGGTCCTAGCCCAACATCGGAGAGCAATCCGGGGCGCTGCGCGGGCTCGACCTCCCACACTTCGGGTGCCAAGGTCGTCACATCCACCTGGAGAGGCTCGAACGCGACGCCGGCGACGGAGGCCTCGAATCGGTAGCGCAGAGCGAGGGGTCTGCCACCTTCCTGAACCTCCTCGCTTCCAAGAATGGCGAACGCGAAGTGATCGTCGAGATCTTCGGCCGCCGCGCGCAACAGGTCTTCGCGGGCGGCTTCAGCTCCCAGCACATGATCGATGTCCATGTCCATCGACGCACTGGCATGTTCGGGTAGCCTTGTGTCCAGCGCGAGGCCCCCCTTGAGCGCCCAGCGTCCCGGGGCGACGCGCGCGAGGCGTGCCATCAATCGTTCCAGCGCTGCCTGCCGACGTACCACCTGGGCAGGCACCCCGACCTTTCGGGCATAGTTGCGAAGTCGAGAATCGATGGCGGAGCGGAACGCCGCGGGGCTAGGATACTGACGCACGCTTCCCGTTTTCCTTGATGGCTCGCTCCACTAAGTCGCGCACTCGTTTGGGCCGGTCGTTTACGGCGTTGCGGATTTCCTCCTCGGTTAGCAAACCATGCCGAAGCGCGCTTCCGATCACCTCGTTGATGGCGCTTGGGTCCGTGCCCGCCTCTGCGGCATCCGCGATCGAGCGGGCCGGGGAGGTGACTCTGACTCCGAACCTCTGGACCACCTCCCCCGGCTGAAAGGGTTGCGTGATGGTGTGTACCTGGACACCTGGGAGTCGAGCTTGGCCTTTGTAGGGCCTGTGTTCGCGTTGGACGGTGATGTGGATGTTGCGCTGTCGGATTGGAGCCAGGTCGTAGAGCGCGAGGGCCGTTTCATGCGACACGGCGGCGCGGTTGGGTCCAGCCTTTACCCACGCCGCGATCACATCCTCGTGTGACTCTGATGGGTACTCAGCGAGTCGATAAAACCCTCGGCTCACGCGTTCCAGCTGCCCGGTCTTGGCATGGTGCCAGAGGGTCCTGGAGTCATATCCGATCTCGCGGGCCTGGGCGGCGGTGAAGTAGCCGCCCTGGGTCGCCGCAAGTTCGAAGAGTCGTTGTCGTCTTTCCAGCTGGGTTGGCATGGCTGGCCGCCTTCGGGGCCCTGTCGTGGGTTGTTCCTATTCTATCAGAATAACCCACGACACGGCATGCGGGCTGGCATCCGTGCGTCTTTGTAGAAAGCAAAGGAGATTCTACAAAGACTCAGGAGCACAGGATCTAGGTGGGTGTAGGGGCGGATCATCCGAGGAGGTGCCTCGACTCATGTCGAGCTCCCTCTCGCGGTGGTTGGTTGCGTAAAGCCAGATCCAGATTCGCTTTACACAAGCCGAGCTTACGTCAAGCCTGCTTTCCACAAGATCCGGCGCCCCAACGCCAGGCTGCCCCAGGACGGGGAAGGCGGGGCCAGGAAAAGAGCGGAGACGGTCTCGGGCGGCTCTCTCCAGGTGATATGCCTCATACCATTCTGGTGGGCTCTGACGGGGCGGAGCCTCATGCGGGGCTAGCCGTCATCTCGGTCACACACGCCCAGCCTGGGATGCACTCGCGGATCGGAGCATCCCCGGTATTCCTCGTCAGGCGCCTCTCGCCTCACCCTCCGCCCAGCGCCTCCTGGCGGATCCGCTCGACGTACTCGAGCGACTGGTGCCGGAAGTAGGTCCGGTAGAGGTCGGCGTAGTGCCCGCCTTGGGCCAGCAGCGCGGCGTGGTTCCCTTCTTCGAGGATCCGCCCCTCTTGGAGCACGATAATGCGGTCGGCGGCCCGAACCGTCGAGAGCCGGTGGGCGATGACGATCGAAGTCGTCTCCGCCAGGATCAGCTCCAGCGCCTGCTGGATCTGCGATTCGGTGAAGGGATCAACGCTCGCCGTCGCCTCGTCGAGGATGAAGACCGCCGGCCGCTGGACGAGGACGCGCATGAGGGAGACCAGCTGACGCTGGCCCATCGAGAGGCGCCCGCCGCGCTCGCCCACCGGCGTCTCCAGCCCCTCGGGGAGCGTCTCGAGCCACTCGCCCCCGCCGATGCGCCGGGCCAGGGCCTCGATCTCCTCCCGGCCTGCCTCCGGCCGGGCGTAGCGGATGTTGTCGGCGACGGTGCCGTCGAAGAGGAAGGGCACCTGCGAGACGATCCCGAGCTGAGTTCGGTAGGCGGTCAGGTCGTAGGTGCGGATGTCGACGCCATCGATCAGGAGCCGCCCGCCCTGAAATTCGTAGAAACGGGCGATGAGCTTGGTGATCGTCGATTTGCCCGCGCCGGTGTGGCCGACGAGCGCCAGGTTCTCGCCGGGCCGGATGTGGAGGCTGAAATCCTCCAACACCGGCTCGCCGGGCACGTAGCGAAACTGCAGCCGGTCGAACGTGATCTCGCCGCGCAGCCGGGGCACGGGCCTGCGCTCCACCTGCACCACCGCCGGGTCGGCGTCGATCAGGGCGAAGACTCTTTCAGCCGCCGAAAGCCCGCCCTGCACCTGGCTCCAGAACGCCGAAAGGTTGAGCATGGGGAACCAGAAGCGGTCGAGGCTGTTGAGGAAGAGATACCACGCCCCGGCGGTGAGAGCGCCCGTCGCCGCCGCCAATCCCCCGGCGTAAACCAGGCCCGCCGTGTACATCCCGCCCAACGCGTTGAGCGTGGGGAAGACGATCGAGAGCACAAAGCCGCGCCGCACATTCAGGCGGTAGGAGCGGCGGTTCACGTCGTCAAACTCGCTGTAGATCGACGCCTCCTGACGGAAGTTCTTGGCGATGGCGATGCCGCTGACCGCTTCCTTGATGAGCGCGTTCACGCTGGCCATCGCCCGGAACCCCTGCCGCGTGACGGCGCGGGCTAGCTTGCGGAACCCGAAGGCCACCAGGAAGACGAGCGGCAGCGCGGCAGTGACGAGGAGAGTGAGCCTCCACTCGATCCCCAACAGCACGACGAAGAGGATGCCGGCCTCGATGATCTCACTGATGAGATCGGAGACCAAAACGATCACCTGGGCGAAGTCCTGTGTGTCGGACGTGATCCGGCTGACGATCCCACCCGAAGCGAACTGGGAATAGAAGGAGAGGTCGTGCTCGGCGGCGGCGGCGAAGGCGTCTCGCCGCAGCGCCAGCATTACGGAGCCCACGGCGCGAGTGGTGAGGGCGCGGCGAGCCCAGTTGGCCACCCAGATGATCACCCCGGCGGCGAAAAGGGCGCCGGCCAGAGCGAACATCGCCGAAGTCGTCCCCAGAACAGTCATCCAGTCCACGCCGCGCGCGATCAGGAGCGGCGTGGCCGCGCCGGCGCCGGAGATCACCAGGGTCGCCAGCGCTGCGCCCGCCAGCCGCCGGGTGTGCGGACGGAAGTAACCGGCCATCCTCCGGACCAGGTCGCGGTCCCGGTAGGTCCGGTCGTAGGCTTCGGCGTCGAGCCCGTCGAAGAAACCCATCCGTCAGCCGCCCTCGTACCGGTTGAAGATTCGCCGGTAGGGTTCGGAGGTCGCCATCAGTTCCGCGTGGCTGCCCACCGCGCTCACCCGGCCCTGGCGCAGGACGATGATCAAATCCGCCCAGCGGATCTGGGAGAGACGGTGGGTGATGAGCAGCGTCGTCCTCCCCTGCGCGGCGCGGAAGATCGCTCGCTGGATTTGGTCTTCCGTGGCGCTGTCGATGGATGAGGTCGAGTCGTCGAGGATGAGGATCCGCGGTCTGGTGAGGAAGGCCCGGGCGAGAGCGATGCGTTGGCGCTGGCCGCCCGAAAGTGTCACCCCGCGCTCGCCCACCGGGGTCTGGTAGCCATCCTGGAACGCGAGAATGAAATCGTGGGCCTGGGCCTCGCGCGCCGCAGCCTCGATCTCCTCCTGGGTGGCTTCCGACCGCCCAAAGGCGATGTTCTCGGCGATGGTCCGCGAGAAGAGGAAGACGTCTTGCTCGATGATCGAGATCTGTCGCCGCAGATCGGCCAGGCTCCAGGCACGCACGTCGACACCGTCGACGAGCACCTGCCCCAGGGTGACGTCGTGAACCCGGTTGACGAGCTTGGCTAGAGAAGTCTTCCCCGATCCGGTCTGGCCGACGATCGCCACGGTCATTCCGGGCTGCACGCGGAACGACACGCCCTGCAGCGCCGGCTCCGCGCCATTGTAGGAGAAGTCCACATCGCGGAATTCGATTGCCCCACGGATCTCCGAGTTGTGGCCTTGAGGGTTCTGGTCGAGCTCGGTCTGGCGGTTGATCAGGCCCAGAATTCTGCGCGCGCTGGCCATCCCCAGCGACACCTGGGAGTAGGCAAACAGCGAGACGAAGGTGGGAAAGCCGAAGAGCTGGATCAGGCCCATGTAGGCGATCACCTGGCCTAGATCCAAGAGACCCTGTCGCTGGAGAATGAGGGCGTGCAGGAATGCCCCGCCCATCGCCAGGCCCAGCAGGAGCAGGGGGAGGAAACGGGCCTCGACGTCGCCCTGGCGTACGAACGCCCGGCGGAACACCTCGGCGTTCGCCGTGAAGCGGGCGACCTCCTTCTCCTCCTGCGCGTGGCCTTTGACCACCTCGATCCCGTCGACGGCCTGGGCCAGGTGGGCGTTCAGATCGCCGAATGCCTTGCGGGCGCTTTCGGAGATCGGCCGCAGCTCGGCCAGGTATTGCCAGATCGAGAGGGCGTAGGCGATGAGGAAGAGCCCGGGAACCAGAATGAGGGAAGGATGATAGGAAGGCGCAATGAGCAGCGGCATGAGAAGGAAGTTCGCCGAGCCCACTACGAGGTTGAACCCCGGGCTGAACATCAAGTTGATTTCCCGGACGTCGTTCGTGGCGCGGGCCATGGTGTCGCCCACCGGCTGCAGGTTGTGGAAGGTCATGCTCTTGCCCAGCAGGCTGGCATACAGCTCGTCGCGGATGTCGCGTTCCAGGCGTTGCCCGATCAGCTCGGCGCTGAAATTGCGCCCGAGCTGGAGCAGGCCGCGCACGATCTGGGAGCCGGCGATGAGCAGCGCCATCGGCGCCAGGGCGTCCACGCGGGGCGGGGTCTCGAGGATGGCGTTGAAAGCCCGCCCGATCAGGACGGGGACGACCGCTGCCAGAGCGGCATTGCCGAAGGCCCCCACGAGTAGAAGCACCACCAGCCAGGCGTGCCGCCGGACGTGCGAGGCGATCCAGCCCGAGGGGGTGCGCCGATCGGTGCGCGGGGGATGAGGCAGGGCGAATTCTACGGCTGTCATCGGCCGTCGGCGAAGGGGCGCATATGCATGAAGCTCACCAGGACGAACCGAGAGAGGATACCACGCGGAGCGCGGGGTATCCTCACCCGCTGGCCCCGGGGTCACGGGATATCCGTCGTTCCGGCGAAAGCCGGAACCCAGAGCGCGTGGGAGGTTCTGGACCGGGGTGACGCTGGGCGGGTGGATGTTCGTGGAGGCCGGGCCCTGGCTGCCGTCGGGTCCGCCATGCGGGCGCAAGGGCGAGGCATTGCCTCGCCCTTGCGATGCGGCGAAGAGGGAGGGTGGAGGTCCAAGGAGGGGGGGGGGGGGGGGGGGGGGGGGGGGGGGGGTTCGAAATGCCCGGCAGGCATGCCGCGGGGAGGCGAAGGCAGCGGGGAGCCCCGGATCAGGGATCGATGGTGATCACCCTCCCGGCGGCGTGCCCGTAGACCTCGGGGAAGTAGAACGCCCATGCCCGGGTCGGAAGAACGCGATACTCACCCGCAAGCGTGGCGTGCAACACGTAGGTGTATTGGTAGGTCCCGGCTGGCAGGTAGTCGGCGAAGAGGGCCAGATGGTCGTCACCCAGCTCGGCCCGGGTGAAATACCACCAACCCCAGCCGCCGTACGGTGAGTCGATGAGACTGAGCTCCTCTGGGATCCCGAAGGCAGGGGACGTCTCCAGGCGGGTGTCGACGGGATCCATGCCGGCGGGGTACGGGTCCTCCAGGACCAGGTAGTACTGATCCGAGGGAGCGACGAGCGTCACCCGCACGAGCACGTCCTCGCCGGTTTGCACCGAAGTCGCCAGCGGGCAGGGGTTGTCCGTGGCGCCGCATAGGCCGTCGTAGTGGAAGTAGTCACGCGAGACCATCAGTCCGCGCGAGACCGCGTCCACATCCTCGATCGGACGATAGACGCTTAGGTGGGCGGTGTAGGTGAGCAGTCCACTGCCCGGGCCACGGCGCACGGCGAGTTGGTTCGGAAGCGCGGCGGCGAGCTCGCCGACCGGGGTCGTCAGCGTAACCGGCGGAAGGACCTCCCCCGGGCTCGCCGTCCCGGAGCTGAGACGCCGGCCATTCAAGTCGACCGAGTAGTCATAATCGGCGCGCAGGCCTCCGGTATGCCGCACCCAATCGGAAAGGGCAAACAGGGCCCACGCGCTGTCATGCGTGGAACGCCACGAGCCATCCGGAAGGCGCGCCGCCAGCAGCCAGCGCACGGCATCAGCGGCCAGCGGGTTCTCGGGCTCCACGGCGAGCAGCGCGCGCAGGGCCTGCGCAGTGGTGCTGACACTGCTGATCATGCCGGCCCGGTGGGGCGTGTCATCCTCCCAGTGGGCGCCGGTGGCTGAGCGAATGACGGTGGTGTTGAGGTCTGCCAGGAGGCCGGGGATCGCCTCGTTGTTCGGATCCACGGCGTGAAGTGTGAGGGCCAGGAGAGACCGTCCCCAGGGGCTCATGTTCTCGCGATAGTCGGCCATGAGACGGACGACGCCCGTGTTCCGGTGCTCGGTCAGCGCCAGCACGTAGAGAAGGAATGCCTGACGGTCGAGGTCGGTTGACTCCGACTGGTCGAGGCTCGGGCTGAACAGCTGATCTTGTAGAAAGCTGGCCGCGCGATCGATCGTGAACTCGCTCACCTCGAACCCGGCCTGGTCGGCCAACAAGAAGCCATAGAGCACATAGGCGGTGAGGTATACGTCTCCCGGCCCGGTCGTCCACCATCCCCAGCTACCCTCTTCCAGCTGGCGGCCGCTGAGCGTCCGCAGGCTTTCAAACAGCGTGCGCTCGAGGCGATCCTGCAGCTCCGGCTCCTCCAGGCCAAGCTCGCCTAGGGCGGTGTAGATGGCCAGGTTGGGAAGGAAGCGGGAGACGACCTGCTCCGTGCACTGGTAGGGATAGTCCTCCAGCACTTGCAGGGCGGTGTTCATGGCCGAGCCAAGAGAAGGTTCAAGGCTCACCCGCAACTCCCCCTGGGTTGGGTCGAACCTCCTCGGCAAACTGATGGCCTCGATGCGAGTGCCTGCCTCCTCGAGCGCTCCAGCGGTAGCGACCGTGTCGGGCGCGCTATAGCGCAGGACGGGCAGGGTCCCGTCTTGGGCTGATCCGATGGTCGGGCGGGAGGCGTCTTGCAGGCCTCCGCCGGACACATGGAAGGTCAGCCCAACGCCGGGGACGTCCTGGACAACCAACCCCCAATCGACACGTGCCTGGCCCCCGGCCGGCACGGTGAGGCTCTGTGGCTCCTGCGCGTCGACGGTGGCACCGGTGGCAACCAGCCAGACCTCGACGGGCAGATCCTGATCCGTATTGTTGTGGACCACGGCCGCGACGGTGGCGTCGTCGCCAGCGGTGAAGAACCGCGGTGTGACCGGGCGGATGAGCAGATCGCGTGTGGCGATCACATCCACGGTCGTCTGTCCGACGAGGGTGTCAACCGTCGTTCCGCGCGCGTCCATCCGCCAGGTCGTCAGGCTGTCTGGCAACGTGAGCGTGACACGCGCCTGGCCGCTGGCATCGGTCAGGATCGACGCGTCCCAGAAGGCCGTGTCGGGGAACTCGCTGCGCACTTGTGGCGTCGCCCCTCCATCCCCGCCCCCACCTCTGCCGTCGGCCTCGGCCGCGGGAGCCAGGCCTTCGCTGGCGTTGGCCAGCGAAGCAGCCGTGAGAACACGAAGAGTGGCGCGCGAGTAGAACGCGTCAAACAGGTCGACCGAGTTGGGCTCGGCGAGAGACAAGGCGGCCAGGTCTGCCAGACCCAGGGAGAACTCCGCCTGGACCGGATGGCCATTGGCGTCAGTGGCCTGGAGAAGATAGGTGACCTGCTCACCAGGGCCGGCCGTGGTCCGGTCGGGGGTGAGGGTGACGCTCAACTCGAACGACTGAGCGCTCACCGGGAGCTCAACCAGACCTGTGGCGATGCTCGCCGGGGTGGTCTCCGAAGAGGGCCGGATC
>Ga0209342_10002828_pt1 | contig 18435 bp, 15 predicted proteins | sample RifCSP16_2_FD_184023 | JGI IMG/M metagenome (GOLD analysis project Ga0209342, IMG submission 184023) | Soil microbial communities from Rifle, Colorado - Rifle CSP2_sed 16_2 (SPAdes) (version 2) | ecosystem: Environmental > Terrestrial > Deep subsurface > Rock core/Sediment | place: Rifle... | reverse complement strand
CAGGCTCGGCCCCTCGAGGACCGCGATGAAGTCATAGGGGCCAGTCACCGCGTCCATGGAGAGGATGGTGGTCTTGCCGCCCTTGATCTTGGAGAGCACCTTCTTCACCCCTTTGGTCTTTCCCGCCGTGGTCTCGATCAGCACGTAGGCCTTCATGGACATCTCCTTTCCTAATCCTGTCCCCCGAGGGGGAGAGGGGGGGAGGGGCGTTATCCCAGGAGCCAGTAGGCCGCCAGCGCTCCGGCCGATGCGCCGGCGGCGAGCGCCCACCAGAAATTGGTCCGGAAGAACGGGATCCGAAAGAACGGGGAGCGGTGCGCTCCCGGAGAGAGCCGGCCGTCGAGGAGGCCGTGGACCAGTTCCATGGCGGCCTCGGCGAGGACCTGGCTTGAGGCGCGGGCGAAGGCGGGGTCTCCCAGGGCGGGGTGACCGACGTAGCCCTGACCGCCGTTCTTGAGCGGGTAATTGGGCCTGAGGCGCTCCATCGCGCTGTAGCGGGCGGGCGGCAGGTCCTTGTAGCCGTCGTCCACGAGGTCGGGGCGGAGGAGCAGCATCATCGACGTTTCCCACCACCCGCCATGAGCGTCCTCGGAGAATGCTTCCCGCTCGGTGTCGGTGAGGGGGCGCCCGAGCGCCGTTTCGACCCGCGGCAGATACTTCCCGCGGAGGAATTCCCAGGCCAGGTGGCCGGTGAAGGAGGCCATCATGACCCCATGCTTCCGGGAGACCCTCCGCGCCGCCTCTTCGAGGGCGACCACATGGCCGGGGCCGGCGTGGCCGTTGGCGACCAGGATGTAGCGGAAGCCGGCCCGCGCCAGGGCGCTGCCGTAGTCCACAAGGGCATCGCGCACCACCCGCTGGCGGACGTTCACCGTCCCCACGTCGTCGAAGGTGAAGCTCCCCAGGTAGAGCGGTGGGGCCAGCACGACCTCCCAGCCCGGCCGCTCGGCCACGATGCGCTCGGCGAGCGTCCCCGCGAAGTGCTGGGCGGTGAAGGCGTCCACCCCGAGGGGGAGGTGAGGGCCGTGCTGCTCGAGCGGGCTCATGGTGATGATCACCGCCGTCCGCTCCCGATCCAGGGTATCGAGGGCGGTGGTAGACAGCTCTTCCAGTTTGTGGATGCTCAAAAGGAGCTCCCGTGGGTGGCGGTGAGATAATCGGTCTTCGCGCGCTCAAGCTCGTCCAGGATCTCCCCGCGGTGGATGAGGAGGCGGCGGGCCGCGTGGTGTCGCGTGAGGGAGAGGAGCCCGAATCTCAGCCGATCCCGCAAGCCGGCGAGCCCGCCCAGGTAGCGGTAGGCGAGGAGCCCGCTGACGGGCAGCGACGCCAGGAAGACCGCCGCGATCCAGGGGTTGGTCAGGCGCCAGACGATCCAGGTCTCGACGGCCCAGAAGAACGGGAAAAGCACGATGCCCGAGAGGAGGCGGGCCGTGGCGTAGTCGGTTTCCTTGGTGGTCAGGTTGCGCGCGATCCAGCGCGGGACGTAATAGGGGAGCGCGTTGACCGCCGCGCCGTAGGCGAAGACGGGCAGCCCCAGAAAGCCGAGGCCCGACCTGCCGAGCCTCCGGTGAAGGGGGGCGACGCGCAGCCGCGACTGGACGGCCTGGTCCTTGATCCGGTACTGGGAGAGCAGCGCCTTGTACTCCTGGATCCGCTGCCAGAGGCGCTCAACGCGCTGCGGATCGCGCTCCTTGAAATGGTGGACCGCGGCCACGATGGCGCGCGTGAGCCGCATGACGTCGATCTGCTTGGGCGAGAGCCCGCGCTCTTCCTGGAGCTCGCGGACCAGATCGCCGCGGAAAAGCGCTTCCACCTCGCGCACCAGATCGTCGGCGTCGATCCGCTCCACGTGGATGACCTGGGTCTCCATCGCCCACTGGATCGCCGTCGTCAGCGCGTCCACGGCCTTGCGGGGGTCCTCCCCGTAATGGTCGAGGTAGGGCTGGAACTCGATCGGCTCGCCGAAGGCCACCAGCACCCGGCCCCTGAACGACTTCCTCGCCTCGAAGGTCAGGCCCACCGGAATCAGCGCGAGCCCGAGCTTTCCCCCGTGGCGGGCCTCCGCCTCCAGCGCGATCCGCGCCGCGCCCGTCTTGATCCGCTGGACGCGGCGCTCGGCGTGGGTCGTCCCTTCCGGGTAGATGCCGATCAGATGGCCCTCCCCCAGGGCGCTGAAGCATGCCTCGAAGGTCGCCACGTTCTTGTCCATCTTGTCGGGATCGTCCTGCCGGCGATAGACGGGGATCACGCCGCACGCGCCCAAGAAGCGGGCGAGGAGCGGGTTCCTGAAGAGCGCGGCGGTGGCCATGTAGTGGACCTTGCGCGGGACCACGGCGCCTATGAGGAGCGAGTCGATCAGGTTGTTGGGGTGATTGATGCAGAGGAGGACCGGCCCCTCGCGCGGCACGCGCTCCGGGTGGCGGACCTCCACGGCCTTGAAGAAGAACCAGATCCAGAAGCGGCCGACGAACCGGACGAAGGCGTAGAGGGGTCCCACGGGGTGGGCTACCGGGCCAGGAAGCGCTTGAGGGTGGAGGCGAACCAGGTCGGGCGCTCCACCGCCTTCTTGCCGAGGAAGTCCAGGCGCGTGCCGCGCTCGAGCGCGTGATTCTGGGGATCGAAGCGGGCGACGATGGTTGTGGACTGCGACTCGGCCTTGACCCGCAGGCGCTCGCCCGCGCTCTCGTCGCCGAGGCGCGAGACGATCACGTAGAAGCCCTCGCCATCGGTCTCGGCCAGGTACGAGAACCCGGTCTTCTCCCGGATCACCTCGACGGTGACTCCTCGCAGCGGCGTGCCCTTGACGTCCTTCACGTAGCCCAGTACGACGTAGCGGTAGAAGACTTCGTGCTCGGCCGTCGCCGTGGATGCGAGCGCGAGGCCGGCGATACAAAACGCCAGCGCTCGCGCCCACTTGGCTGTCACGGCGCCAGTGTAGGGGCCGGGCGGAGGGATGTCAAGGCGGGGAGGTTACCGGAGCGGCTTGAATCTTATGACAACGTTCCAGCTTTCGGTCCCGACTTTCTCGATGGTCTTCTCCATGATCAGGATCTTTCCCCGGCGGGCCGCGGCCATGATCCGCTTCAGGTCGATCGCGAACTCTTCGGTGGAGGACGGGTTGTCGTACCGTCTCCTGCACGTGAAGCTCCCGTCCGGGTTGAAGATCACCGAATGGCTGATCCGCTGGATCTGGTTCTGGATCTTCTGGACTTCTTCAAAGTCGTAGTGCATTGATACGAGTGTATCATAAGGCCCGGAGGATCGATCATGACCCCGGTGGATCGGCTGAACGAGCTCTTGGAAGCGGAGCGGGCCGGCGTGGAGACGCTCTCCCGGCTCTTCCCCGAAGCGCGCACCCCCGAAATGCGAAAGCTCTTCGAGCAGGTCAGGGACGACGAAGCCTGGTCGTGCGCCGGCCTGGCGCGGTCGGTCAAGACGCTGGGCGCGGTTATGTCGGAGAAGAAGGGGGATTTTGCCGGGAAGGTCATGGCCGAGCCCACCCTTGCTGCCCGGCTCAAGCTCCTGAATCGCGGTCAGATGTGGGTGGTCAAGCGGCTGGATGCTCTCCTTGGCGAGACGCTTCCCCAATCTGTCAGCGAGTTTCTCGCGGTGATGAAGGCCCGCCACCTCGCCAACATCGCCGCCTGCGACAAGCTGGCCGAGTCGCTTCGATGACCATCGTTTTCATCTAAGGCTTTTTGAACAACGCCGGGTCCACCTCTTCAGCGGGAGGAAGCCGTGCAGAGGTCCAACAAGAAGGTTCCGGCGGATTGATGGATGATGAGGCGGCAGCCGTCTCTTCCATTCGCGATGACCGGCGCGTCTTCTTCAGGATAGTGTTTCAACTTTATCCAGCGCTCGTCTCGCAATTCATATAGCCCTCTCATCTTTGTGTTCACCAGCCTCCCCGAGATGCTGATCAAGATCTTGTCGCCCGCCAAAAATACCCTCATGTTGGTGTAGCATGAAATGCCGCAGGAGAATCCCTTGAGGTGGTCGAGAAAGCCGTATTCGACTACCCAGGGTCCCTGGGGGAGCGATATTTCTTGGAAGGATAGGCTGTCCAAGTTCAGGAGATAGCTTTTGAGAGGCCAAGGGCCTTTATTCCTGTCGAAATCATTCGTTTCTTGGTAAACGAGATACTTTTCCTTAGAGGGATCATAGGCGACCCCGTATTTATAAGGATGGAAGGCGTTTGCCGCGGGTTGGAACCTGGCCTCTTCGCCTCGCTTCAGATACAAGAGCCTTGTTTCATCATTCGCCGAATTGGTCGTGTCCAGGATAGAGAGATAACCATGGGAGTCTCGGATCAGGTTATGAAATGCGTAATGGTATTCTGAGCGGGTGTGCCAGGTTTCTCCATGGTAGGACACCTGAAGTTTCTCGTGTTTCTGACGTCTTTCTTTGGCGAGGTAGTTGAAAAATCGCGGACAATTGTATTTCGCGTTCCATACGGACTGGTCTTCTGGAAGCCGTTCGATCGACATGGTCCTTAGGTTCAAGTAGGAGCCATAACTGTAGCTGGTGCTGCCGCCTTCTTTCTTGACGTTCGCAAAATGGACCTCTTCCTTGTCGAAATCCACGCAATGCACGGAGATAGGGCCTGATGAAACGCGTGCCGCTTCGGTCTGCGTGTGGATGTCATAGGTAAAGAGGGAGTTTTCATCCTTGAACAAGACGATGTCATCTGCGCTCCAGTAAAGGGGTGTCCAAGAAGGATCCAACTTGATGGCCTTGTATGGAAAGGCTTCGGGTTCCCTGGTTCCGGAGCAGCCGGCGAGAGCGATCGCCATTGGAATGATCGCCCAGGCGAGGGCGCGCTCGAGGGTCAAGAGGGAATGCCCTTGATCCGTCTGCTCGCGCGGTCGATGGGGATCGATGATCCCGAAGGAGACGAAGTCGCCTCGCCCATGACCTGTCGGATGACTTTCCCCTCAATCTCGGGGAGCTGCTTGGAGTAGCCCACAAAGAGCGCCAGGTCGCAAAGATTGTTGATCTCCCGCGGAATCCCGCGGGTGAGGGCGAAGATCAACTTCACGGCCTCATCGGTGAAGAGACGCCGGGGCTGGCCGGCCGTCCTGACTCGATGCGCGATGTAACTGGCCGTGTGCTCATAGTCCAGCCGATTCAGATGGCATCGAATCGTGATCCGCTGATCCAGGTGGGGCATGCGGCGGATCTTGTCCCTCAGCTCCGGGGTGCCAATGAGGAGGAGCGTGGCCAGGAATCGCTCGTCCAGCTGGAAATTCAGCAGGAGGCGCAGCTCCTCAAGAATTGCGTCGTCCTCGATCAGCTGCGCCTCATCCACGACGACGACATTGTCGCGGCCGGCTCTGAAGTTCTTATACAAGAGGTCGTTGAGCATGTGGATGAGCTCGAACTTGCTGGTCTCCGGCGTGTCCACTCCCATCTGGTAGAGAAGCTCGCGGAGGAAGTCCGTGGCGTTCCAGCGCGGATTAACCAGAAGCCCCACCTCGTAGCGCTGAGGCTCCAGGCACTGGAGCACCGCGCGCGCCAGCGTGGTCTTGCCGCAGCCATATTCACCGGTGAGCATGGCGGCGCCCTTCCGGTGCTTCACCGCGTAGACCAGGCGGGTGAGCGCCTCGTCGTACCCGGGTGAAAGATAGAGGAATTTCGGGTTCGGCGAGTTTTCAAACGGGGCTTCCTTGAACCCCCAGTACGCCTCGCTCGTGGTGGCCAGTGGGGCGGTTGCGTGTACGCTGGAAGGCACGGGAACCGGCGTCGGTGGTGGCGGCGGCTCAACGCTGGAAGGTATGGTAACCGGCGGGGCTGGTGGCGGCGGTTCAGCGGTGGCTGGCATGGCGGTCGCAGGCTGTGGCGCGACGAGGGTCCTTGCGGCGCTCTCGGCGGGTGCCGGCGCGGTGAGACCGCTTCGCCCGCGCGTGAGGCGGGGCCCCGCACTCAGATGGCCCGCGCGAGGACGTCGTGGCGTTCGCGTGGGGCCATGGCCTCGCTGCCGGGTCATGAGATCGATCCCAACGCCAGCTGCGGCGAGCAGCAAGAGCGCGACGAGCCCCAGTCCGACGAGATGCGCCTTGAACACCCGATCGGCCTCACCGAAGACCGTGTTCTGGGGCAGCGCGATGATCACCGTCGCATCACCAGCGCGCTCCGCGTCGCGCAGGAGCGGGGCGAACACGAAGAGGCTTGGGAGACTGTCCAGCCCTCGACCCTCGGCCGCTCCTTCGCCCTGGGCGAGAATCACTTTCTTGATGGGCTCATCCAGCACCTTTCCGATCCACTCTTCGGGCTCAGGATGGTGGGTCAAGATCACTCCGTTTCGATCAACGATCGCGAGCGAGGCCCCGCCCAGCGGCTTCTCCACCAAGGGCCGGGCGAGCCATGTCAAATCCAGCCCTACGACCACAACTGCGCGCACCATGCCCGCATCATCCACTGAGGGAGCGGAAAGCGAGATCGTTGCCTTGCCGCTGGCCCGATCGATCGTGTACTGGCCGAGAACGGCCCCCCCTGTTTCCGCGCTGCGCTGGACGCCGGCGGGGTCCACAAAGCTGGCGGCGGCTTCGGGCGATCTGCCCGCGCAAAAGATTTCGCCGCTTGGCTTGATGGCCACCAGGTCGAGGTACTGGGGGAAGCTCTTCAGGATACCGGCGAACAGCGGAGTGCACCCAGTGGCGTCGTGCGTTTGGACCTCGGGCCACTGCGCCACACCCATGACGAGTTGGTGAGCGCTCTCGATGAGGCGCTCCTGGTCCCTGGCGACTGACTGCACAACCTGCGAGGCGCTTCGCTGCGCCACAGTCGCCGCCTCTTGTCGTGCTTCAGCCCGCGTGCGGAGCGTCCACCCCGCGAGGGCCGCGAGGGTGGCTAATACCAGCCCGAGGAGGAGCCACGGCGTCAGGCGAGGTGCCAGGGGAGAGCGCATATGCCATCCATTATCACGCGCCTCGGTGGGAAAGAAGAAATTTTTCAGGCAAGGAGCCGCTTGAGGAGGCCGCGGTGGCAGCGGGATTCCTCGGGGCAGGCGCAGAGGAGGGTCACGCGGCCCTTCTTCGCGAACGCCTTCAGCTCGCGGAGCCGAGCCCGGGCGACAGGCTTCTTGAGGCCGGCCAGGTAGCGGCGGCGGAATTCCGGCCAGGACGTGAGCGCTCCGGTCTTCCACGCCCTGATGAGCGGGATCTCGGCGCCCAGCTCTTTGAGCCAGGCATCCACGTGGCTCTTCCTGATGCCCCGGGGCCAGAGGCGCATGACGAGAACACGCGTCCCATCGCCGGGGGACCTCGGATCGTAGACACGCTTCGTCCTGACGCTCATCAGCGACTCCTCGGCCGCGGGCCCGGGTAGCCGTCCCAGAGGAGCCGAGGGCCGTCGCCGTAGAACCCCGCTTCCTGGAGCGGTCCGGCCGCCTCGCTCTGCCGGACAGGCCAGCCGTCCCAGGTCCGGACTTCGATGCGCTTCACGGGGCGAATGCTCGGCGGTCGCTTCAACACATTTTGGAGGACGCTGATGAACTGGGGGAGCTCCTCAATCTCAAATCCCGCTAATGGGGTCAGGTCACGCCCGTAGCCTTCGACCAGGAGGCGAGGGCTCCCACTTCTCACCAGGAGGAGGTTGGAGGGGATCCGGGTCAGCGGCTGTTTCGAGCCGTCGCGGCGCGCCAGCGGGAGGACGTGGCCCCAGAGATTCGCCGGGTCGCAGGCGTTGAGGAGGAGCCCCGGCTCGCGCCGCGGGCGTGTCGCGCGGAGGTCTTCGACGGCGCTCTCCAGGGCGTACTGCTCTCCCGACAGGCCCTGGACGAAATAGCCCCTGATGACTTCGCCCGCGAATTCCAGGCGGGTCAGGACCGAGCGGAGGCGGGGCCACTCGATGCCGCGCGCCAGTTCGCGGCTCACCACGCCGTAGCGGGAGAGGAGCAGCCGGGCCCACGCCTCCTCGCGCTCGTCGGGGGAGGGCGGTTCGTCCACGGTGAGAGCGCTCCAGCGGCCGATGAGCGGCGCGGGACGGCTGAGCCGCTCTCTCACACGCCGCCGGGCCTCGCGATGCGAGGGGGGGCGGGTAACCGGCACGGTGCCGGCCCACTCGGTCTTCGCGCTGGCGGCGGCCAGGCGGACGGTCTGGAACGTGTCGGTGGTGACGAGGCCCTTCCAGAGGAGGTCCCAGAGCACTTGGAGCACCTCGTGGGGCTCGAGCCGCGTGCTTTTCAGGAGGTCGGTCACGAACAGCGCGCCCCGGAGCTGGAGGTGCCTCAGCACGGCCTTCTCCTTCTCGTCGAGGTGCCCGTCGTCGGCGGCTGCCGGGGTCAGCCAGGGGAGGTTCTCCCTGAGCGCGAAGCCCAGGCGCCCTGGATGGTCGCGCTCGAACGGGAGCCACACGAGCTGGCCCGTGAGCCCGAGCTGGTCGAGCCAGGTCGAGTCGTAGCCTTCGAGGCGCGCCGGGAAGACCCCCTGCTCCCAGAAGGCGACGGGGAAGTCCTCGCCCTGGAGCGGCTCGATGACCTTGAGGAGCCCCTCGGGTCCGACGAGGCGATGGTCGGGATGGGCGTGCTGCCAGCGGAGGAGGAACGCGGCAAATGTCTCCACGGAGACCACCGGCTGAGCGGACCGCCGCGCTCGAATCTGGCGGCGCTGGATTTCTTCGAGCACGGCGCGGTGGATATAGTCCTCTCCGCGCCGGATCACTCCGCGCGGCTCGAGCCTCTCGAGGAGGGGCGTCAGCTCCTCGGGGGTGGAGCCGTAGCGTGAGGCCAGCGCCGCGAGGGGCACGGGGCCGCGATGCCTGAGGAAGCGCAGGAGGATTTCGTCGAGGGTGTTCGCGGCGTAGAGGTCCGCGTCTCCCACGCTGATCCAGGGTCGGCGCTCTCCCAGGGTGATCTGGACCGCTCGATTGGACCGGCGCAGTTCTTCGAGAAACGCCGCGGCGTCGCCTTCGACGCGCGAGGCGATCTCGGCAGGGTCCAGGTCTCCCAGATCCTCCAGCAGGGCGGCGAGTTCGTTCGCGTCGCGTGCCTTGCGGCCCGCAGCGGTGCACTGGAGCTCGGCCTCCACCTCTTCGACCACGCGTGGGTCGAGGGGACCTGGAGCGCTGGGGAGCGCCTTGCCGAGCGGGACGGCGTCGCTCCGCCGCTCCTCGGCATGGCCCGCGTCCAGGTAGGACCAGTCCCACGCCAGGAGGAGCGGATAGGTGAACGGCGAGGGAAGGACGGTTTCGGCGCTTCTCACGGAAATCCTGCTCGCTCGGATGTCAGCCAGCACCACCTTCAGGTGCTCGACGTCCAGCGCGTCGCGGCAGCACTCCCTGAGCGTCTCGGCCACCAGCGGAAAGTCGGGCTGGCCGCCGACGGCCTCCATCAGGGCGTCAGCCTTGAGCCGTTGGAGCCAGGCGGGAGTGCGGCTGCCCCGGATCATCCGGGGAATGAAGAGGGCGCGGACGGCCGCGTGGCGGAAGCGCGTGGTGAAGAGCGGCGAGCCGATGAGGGCGCGCGCCAGGAGCCCGTCAACGTCCTCGGAGGGGACGAGGAAGGGGAGACGCTCGGCGGGCGGCGGGGTTTGACCGGGAGCGAAGGCGAAGAGAATGCCGTCGTCCGTGTGGCCCACCTCGGGCTGAAGGCCGAAGCGCCGGCGGAGCGTCTCCTTGAGCGCGAGGCCCCAGGCCCCGTTGACGCGCATCCCGAAAACGGAGTGGAGGACCAGTTGCCGGCCGCCGAGCTCATCCGGGAAGGCTTCGACGACGAGCGTACGGTCGTCAGGGACGCGCTGGAGGATTTCTCGTCCCTTGGCGAGCCACGCCCGGAGGGCGCTGGCGGCGCGCTCTTCGAGGCCCAACTCGGCGCGGGCCCACTCCTCGAAGCCGGGATCGTCGAGGCGCTCGGCGGCGTCGCGTCTGAGCCTGCCGACGAGGCGGGCGAGTTCCCAGGAGCGTGACGGGTGCTCGCCCCGCCAGAAGGGGACGGTGGGCGACATCCCCGCGGCGTCCTCCACGAGGACGCGGTCGGCCTGGACCCGGGCGAGGCGCCAGGCGTGGGAGCCCAGGAGGAAGACGTCGCCGGGGAGGCTTTCCGAGACGAACTCCTCGTCCAGCGTTCCCACTTTCAGATCGGTGTCGCGGACGTACACGTCGTAGAGCCCCGCGTCGGCGATCGTGCCTCCCGAGGTGAGAGCGAGGAGCCGGCTCCCGCGGCGTGGGTAGACCCGCCCGTTGACCCGGTCCCAGATGAGGCGCGGGCCGGCACCCTTGACCTCGGCGGGGAGCGGAGTGGCCAGGCTCCGGATGACGGCCTCGAAGTCGTCGCGCCCGAGGTGCTCGTAGCACGCCGAGCGCCTGACCAGTTGATACAGTTCCTCGACGTCCCACGGCTCCGCCGCGACCGCAGCGACGATCTGCTGGGCCAGGACATCCAAGGGCTCATGGGGGATTTGGAGGTGGTCCAGCTCGCCTTCGCTGATGGCGCGGCACACGGCCGCCGCCTCCACCAGTTCCTCGCCCTTGGTCACGACGATGCGGCCCTTGGCGACGCGGCTCAGGAGGTGGCCCGACCGCCCCACGCGCTGGAGCGCCGCGGCGATGTTGCGGGGCGACTGGACCTGGACCACGAGGTCGATGGATCCGATGTCGATCCCGAGTTCCAGCGAGGAGGTCGCCACGAGCGCCCTGAGGGCGCCTGCCTTCAGCTTCTCCTCGGCCTCCAGGCGGGTCCGCCGGGAGAGGCTGCCGTGATGGGCGGCCACCTGGCCGTCGGGGAGGCGGTCGTTCAGGTTCCGCGCGAGGCGCTCGGCCATCCTGCGGCTCGGACAGAAAAGCAGGGTCGTGCGATGGGCCAGGATCCACTCCGAGAGCTCCTGGAGCACGGTCTCCCAGACGGTGTCGCTCTGGGCGGTGAGGAAGTTCGGGACGGGCGTCACGACCCGGAGGTCCAGCCGGCGTTGGAAGCCGGCGTCCACGATCGTCGAGGGGCGATCGACGCCTGTCAGGAAGCGTGCGGTGGCGTCCAGGGGGCGCACCGTTGCCGAACAGCCGATGCGCTGGATCGGCGCTCCCGCCAGGTGCTGGAGCCGCTCGAGCGAGAGCGAGAGGTGGACCCCGCGCTTCGAGCCCGCCAGCGCGTGGACCTCGTCCACGATGACGAAGCGGACGGTTTTGAGAGCGGGCCTGAACTTCTCAGCGGTCAGGAGGATGTAGAGCGATTCCGGCGTGGTGATCAGGATGTGCGGCGGCCGCCGGGTCATCGCCTGTCGCGCGGGAGCCAGCGTGTCCCCCGTCCTCACCGCCACGCGGATCTCTGGCAGCTTCAGCCCCTGCCGCGCTGCCCGTTCGCGGATTCCGTGGAGGGGGAGGCGCAGGTTCTTTTCGATATCGTTGTTGAGCGCCTTGAGGGGAGAGACATAGACGACGTACACGCGCTCCTCGAGCCGGCCGTCGAGCCCCAGGCGGTAGAGATGGTCCAGCGCCCAGAGGAAGGCCGCAAGGGTCTTGCCCGAGCCGGTGGGCGCGACGATCAGGGTGTGGTGGCCCTCGGAGATGGCCTGCCAGCCATGGAGTTGAGGATAGGTCGGGTCGCCGTAGGTCTCGCTGAACCAATCGGCGACGGCGGGTAGGAACTCGGCGGCCATACGGGGGAGTGTCCCTTCAGGAGAAAGACGACCCCCTCACCCTGCCCTCTCCCCCCGTGGGGGGAGAGGATGAAGGTGAGGGGGGCAACGTGCCCTGACGGAAGCGTTACTTGGTCGAGCCCGGCCGCGGGTAGATGTGCTTGCCCGTGGCGAACTGGGGCGGCCAGAGCGTCACGTACTTGCCGTCCTGGATCTGGGTGGGGAAGGGATTCAGCGTCCCCTGCCAGGCGGTGTTCGGGTTCCGGTTCTCGCCCTTCTTGTGGAAGCGGAGCCGGCCGCTGATGGTCTGGATGTCGAGCTCTTTGAGCGCGGCCATGAGTTTGTCCCGATCGAGGGTTCCCGCCTTCTCCAGCCCGGCCCGGAGCGCCTCGAAGCCGAAGAAGTGGATCGAGGCCCAGGGGTAATCCTCGACCTTGATCCCGGTCTTCTGGAGCAGCTCCTCGAACTCGGGCACGTTGGGGCCGCCCTTGACGCCGGGCATCCAGTAGTTCTCGCCGGTCACCAGGTTGGCCGCCTTTCCGGCGGGCTCCCTGAAGGCGGAGCCGTGGTGGATGATGTGGAACTCGCGCGGATTCAGACCCTGCTCGATGGCCTGCTTGAAGAACGTGCCCTCTCGGGCCGGGAACGCGGCCACGTAGACGATATCCGGGTCCGCGGCCTTGATCTTGGCGATGATCGGCGTGAAGTCCTGGGTCGCGACGGGGAAGTACTCCTCGACGACAACCCTCAGCCCGATCTCCTTGGCCTTGGGAATGGAGCCCGACCCGACCTCCTTCGGATGAGGGGTATCCTCGATCACGAAGGCGATCGTCTTGGCTTTGCCCTCCTGCGCGAGCATATCGAAGTAATGGAACGACCACTTCGGGCCGTCGTCGATGACGCCGACCATCCACTCGAAGCCGCGGGTGAAGATGGGAGTGGCGTTGGCCTCGAGCGCGATGAAGGGGATCTTGTGCTTCTCGGGCACGGTGGAGGCAGCCATAGTGAGGGGGCTCGAGTAGGGCCCCACAAGCACGTGGACCTTATCCTCGGTCACGAGTTTCTCGTAGAGGCGCTGGGAGTCCGGAGGCTTGGAGGTGTCGTCGTAGATGATGAACTTGAGCGGCACGCGCTTGCCGTACTCCTTCAGCATGATGCCGCCCTTGGCGTTCACCATCTCGGCCCAGAGCTCCATCATCTTCTTGAACGGGCCGACCTCCGCCGAGAAGGGGCCGGTGGCGGCGATCGTGGCGCCCACCAGGATGGCGTCCGGGGCCTTGGCCTGGGTGGAGGCCTCCCGGGCCGGCCCCAGGGTGAGGGCGGCGGCAACGAGGAGCAGCGCGGGGAGCACGAACCGTTTGGCTCTCATAGGGTGTCCCTCCTTGGGAAGAAAAGGCCGAAACGTGCCAAGACTGTAGGGGAAAAACGGGAGCCGGTCAAGGCCCTTTGCCGCGCGCCCGATCCACCTCCTGCTGGTCCTCGATCCTTGAGAGGTCGGCGGGAGGAGCATCCCCCTGCGGCCTCCGTGTCAGTCGAAGGCGGCGATCCCTTCGATCTCGAGCATGCAGCCCATGTCGGCGTCGTAGAGCCCCTTGACCTCCACCAGGGTCATGGCCGGGTAGTGCTTGCCGAAGTACTCGCGGTACACCTGGCCGATCTCCTTGCTGTGGGCTTTGTAGTTCGCCTTGTCCAGGACGTAGATGGTGAGCTTCACGATGCTGTGGAGCGTGCCGCCCTGGGAGATCACGAGCGTCTTGAGGTTCTCGCAGACCTGGCGGAACTGGGCGACGATGTCGCCCTTGCCGACCACGTGACCTTCCTTGTCGAAGGCCACCTGGCCGGCCATGAACAGCATCCTGCCGCCAGTGACGGCGAAGGCGTGGGAGTAGCCGGCGGGCTTGACCATGGAGGGTGGATTGACCGCGGTCTTGGGCATGTCTGTCTCCTATGATCCGTCGAGAATGATTGCTTCTCCGTTCGTGTTTTCGTCCGAGAGCAGCTTCACGGCCGCCGCGGCAACTTCCGCCGGCTCGATGAGCCGGCCGCCCGGGTTGATCCGAGCCATCGCCTGCAGGGCCTCGTTCGTCCTTGCCCCTCACCCTACCTCTCCCCCGCTGGGGAGAGGAGAAGAGGTGAGGGGCTTATCGAAAGGGGGCCCAGGGGGTCACGCGCTCCGGAGCGATCTTGTAGATGCGCCGGACTTCTCCGGGGAGTTTCCAGCCGGGCGGGTACTGATCCCGGCCGAGGTAGCGCCGGGCGAGCTTGTCCAGGTGCTCGTCGGCGCCCTCCTCGGTGATCTCCGCCACGGCGCCCCGGACGGCGAGGTAGCGGTTCGGATCGTCCGGGTCCGTGATCTCGAGGGCCACGTGGGGCCGCTGCTCCATATTCCTGTCCTTGAGGCGGCCCTTGGCAGAGTTGATCAGAACATGCTTGCCGTCATAGTCGACCCATACGGAAGTGACGTGAGGCGTGCCATCGGCCATCTGGGTCGCCAGGTGAGCGAAGGTCCGCTTCTGGAAGAGATCGAGAAACTCCTCCGGGATGGCGCCGGTGGACGGGTGCTCCTGGCGCCACCGGTCGTAGCGCGCGATGAAGGCGGGGTCCTTCTGCTTGAGCCGGTTGTAGCCCACCCGCTTGCTCCGCGTCATGAGCCGGTAGGCGAAGGGCACCGGGTCCAGGCCGAGGTGCTCGCCGACGTTCTCGAGCCAGGTGAGGCTCTCGGTGGCGGCCTGCTGGAACTCGTCCACGACCGGCTTGCGGACGCGCTCAAAGGCCGGGAGCGCCGCCTCGACCGTCCGGTGCTCGGCGAAGCACCCCGCCAGGGCGAGGGCGTCCTCGAGCGCCAGCTTCGTGCCCGAGCCGATGGAGAAGTGCGCGGTGTGCAGCGCGTCCCCCAGCAGCACCACGTTCCGGTGGTGCCAGCGCTTGTTCTTCACGAGGGGGAAGTTGAGCCACTTGACGAAGTTGTTGGAGCGGAGAGAACGCCCCTGGAGCTCCGCCTTGAAGACCCCGGCCAGGTACGCGCAGGTCTCCTCGCCCGACATGCGGTCGAGGCCCGCCTCGAGCCAGGTCTCCGGGGGGCACTCCACGATGAAGGTGCTCATCGTGGGGCTGAAGCGGTACGAGTGGGTGATGAAGAGCCCGGCGTCCGCCTGCCGGAAGCCCATCGTGAGGCCGTCGAAGGGCTGCTCGGTGCCAAGCCAGATGTATTTGTTCTGGCGGAGGTCTACCAGCGGGAGAAAGAAATCGGCGTACGTCCGCCGGACCAGGCTGTTGGCGCCGTCCGCCCCCACGAGGAGGTCGGATGGCCCGAGTTCGGAGAGGTCGGCGACGTTGGTCAGGAAGCGAATCTCCACGCCGTGGTCGAGGCAGCGCCGGTGGAGGATGTTCAGCAGGGCGATGCGGGCGATGCCGTAGAACCGGTTGCCGCCGACGGTGATCCGCTCCCCCCTGTGGACCACCGCCACGTCGTCCCAGGTCTCGGCCCGCCGCGTGATCTCGGCGCAGGTGTCGGGGTCGCTGTCCTTGAGAACCTCGACCGTCCGCTGCGAGAAGACGATCCCCCAGCCGAAGGTGTCGTTGGGGCCGTCGCGCTCGAGGAGGGTGATGGCATGGGCCGGGCTCTGCTTCTTCATGAGGAGGGCGAAATAGAGTCCGGCCGGCCCGGCGCCTAGGACCGTGATTTTCATGCCGCTAGCGATTATACTACCAGCGTTTCCCGATGGGACGCGCGTTCGAAAAACTCTCTCTCGCCGACGCGGTCGGACGCCTTCGCCCGGGGCAGAAGGTCCTCCTCCCCCCGGGCAGCGCGGAGCCGGCGGCCTTCATCGAGGAGCTGTGCCGGCAGGCCGACCGTCTCGCGCCGCTCACGCTGATGGGGGGGCTCCTGCTGGGCGACTATCCCTTCCTCAGGCCGGAGCACGCGCGCCACTTCCAGTGGGTGACCTGGCAGCTGATGCCGCCGGCCAGCGCCGCCTGGGAGCGCGGCCAGGCCCACCTGGTGCCGGCGCGGTACTTCGATGCGCTGAGCCTCTTCGGCAGGGGCGGCCCGTGGGCGCCGGACGTCGTGATCGTCCACGCGACGCCGCCCGACCGCCACGGCTACCTGAGCTTGGGGGTGTCGGTGAGCTATCCACTCCTCGCGGCCCGCGAAGCGCCGCTCGTGATCGCCCAGGTCAACCCGCGGATGCCCCGGACGCTCGGCAACGCCTTCCTCCACCGCTCCCAGATCGACTGCTGGGCCGAGGCCGATTCGCCGCTGGTCGAGTATCCCCCGGCCGCCGTGGGGCCGGCGGAGCGGGAGATCGCGGCGCGCGTGGCCCGGCTGATCCCCGACGGCGCGACGATCCAGCTCGGTGTGGGCTCCATCCCCCAGGCCATCATGGAGGCTCTCGGCGAGAAGCGGGACCTCGGCGTCCACTCGCTCCTGGTGGACTCCGTGCTGCCGCTGATCGAGAAGGGGGTCATCACCAACGCGCGGAAGACCCTCCACCCCGGGCGGATGGACATCGGCGAGGCGATGGGGACGCGGACGCTCTTCGACTTCGTCCACAACAATCCCATGGTCAACATGGAGCCCTCGGACATCATCCACGACCCCCAGGTGGTGGGGCGGATCCGGGACTTCATCTCGATCAACTCGGCGTTCGAGGTGGATCTGGCCGGCCAGGTGAACGCCGAGATGGTCGGGCCGCGCCAGCTGACGGGGATCGGGGGGCAGTTCGACTATGTCCTCGGCGCCTCGCGGGCGCCCGGCGGCGCCTCGATTATCGCGCTCCCCTCAACGGGGAAGGGCGGCGCCGTCTCCCGGATCGTGGCCCGTCTCGGCGAGGGCGCCAGCGTGACGACGCCGCGCTATCTGGCGGACTGGATCGTGACCGAGCACGGCGCGGTCCGCCTGACGGGCCTGGACGGCGCCGAGCGCGCGCGGGCCCTCGTGGGGCTCGCGGACCCGAAGTTCAGGGACGAGCTGCGCGGATCTGGTCGAAGATTTCCTGGTCGGTGGGGAAGCGGTGGGTGACCTGGTTGTTGTAGGCGACCTTGCCGTCGATGGCGACGGTGAAGATGCCGCTGTGGCCCTCTTTGAGGCTGGCGGTGATGCCGAACTCCTTCTTGATGGCGGCCTGCAAACTGGAGGCCTGGGGGAGGTAGTTTCACTCTCCGCAGTAGGTGATCAGAATGTCCATCCGATCCTCCTTGAATTGATGAATGCCGTCTATGCGATCATAACGGCCTGGCCCAGGGCTGTCAAATCATGACGCTTCCCCTGCTGATCGACACGGACCCCGGTATCGACGATGCCTTGGCACTGCTCCTGGCGCTCCGGTCGCCCGAGTGCTCGGTGGAGGCCATCACCACCGTCGCCGGCAACGTCCCGGTGGAGCGGTGCACGCTGAACGCGCTCCGGGTCCTGGAGGCGGTGGGGCCCGCGCGCGTGCCCCCCGTCGGGCGCGGGGCGGACAAGCCCCTCACGCGCACGCTCGTCTCCGCCACCCACGTCCATGGCGACGACGGGCTGGGCAATCTGGCCGAGATTCGCGAGGCTGACGGGAGCCTCCGCTATCCCAAGCCGCGCGTCAGCCTGTCGCCCCTCGACGGCCCGGACCTGATCCTCGACACCATCGACCGCTTCCCCGGCGAGCTGGTTGTGGTCGCCATCGGACCCCTGACCAACCTGGCGCTGGCGCTCCAGCGCGACCCGCGGCGGATGGCGCAGCTGCGCCGGGTGGTGATCATGGGCGGGGCCGTGGGCGTGCCGGGCAACGTGACGCCGGTGGCCGAGTTCAATTTCTACGTGGACCCCGAGGCGGCGGCGCAGGTGCTGGCCTCGGGGCTGCCCATCGAGCTCGTCCCGCTGGACGTCACGCGAAACGCCATTCTGCCCCGCAGCGTCCTCCAGCAGCGGCTCGCGGCTTGCCCGGATCCCGTCTCTCGGTTCATCGCGGACACGACCCAGCGGGGGTTTCAGTTCGGCGAGGAGATCGGCGAGGGGGGCATCACGCTGCACGATCCCGTGGCGCTGGGGATCGCGCTGGTTCCATCGTTGACGTACTTCGAGTCGCTTCACGTGGCGGTGGAGTGCGAGGGGGCGCTGACGCGCGGCATGTCGGTGGCCGACCGGCGCTCCATTCCGGTGGGGCGAAAGGCGCCGGCTACGTGTCGGGTGGCGCGCTGGCTGAGGGCGGCCGACTTTCGTGATTTGTTCCTGAGCCGGCTGTGCCCCGGGTCCTCGTAGTCGGCTCCGCCAACGTGGACTTTACTATCACCGTGGAGCGCCTCCCGCGGGAAGGGGAGACCGTGTCCGGCGGGCGCCTCCACGTCGGCCACGGCGGCAAGGGGGCCAACCAGGCCGTCGCCGCGCGGCGCCTCGGGGCCGAGGTGCGCTTCCTGGGTTGCGTCGGCGCGGACGCGTTTGGGGACGAGATCGCCGCGCGCCTGGCCGCCCAGGGCATCGCCACCGACGGGCTCGCCCGTACTTCGGAGGCGGCGACGGGGACGGCCCTCATCATCGTGGACGCCGAGGGGCGGAACCAGATCGCCGTGGCGCCGGGGGCGAACCGCGTCCTGACCCCCGAGATGGCGGCGCAGCGCGAGGCCGACTTCGAGTGGGCGGAGGTGTTGCTGCTCCAGCTGGAGACGGCGATCCCGACCGTGGCCTGGGCGCTCCGGGCCGCTCGGCGACACGGGGTCGTGACGATCTTGAATCCGGCGCCGGCCCGGCCGCTGCCGGAGGAGATGTACCCGCTGGTGGATTACCTCACCCCGAACGCCGGGGAAGCGGCGCTGCTCTCGGGCCAGGCTGTGGACGGCCCCGACACGGCGCGCGCTGCGGCGGAGCGGCTCCTGGCCCGCGGCGTGGGGACCGTGG
>Ga0209342_10002826_pt1 | contig 18444 bp, 16 predicted proteins | sample RifCSP16_2_FD_184023 | JGI IMG/M metagenome (GOLD analysis project Ga0209342, IMG submission 184023) | Soil microbial communities from Rifle, Colorado - Rifle CSP2_sed 16_2 (SPAdes) (version 2) | ecosystem: Environmental > Terrestrial > Deep subsurface > Rock core/Sediment | place: Rifle... | reverse complement strand
TCCCTCCCTGGCAAATCCTCTTGAAACATCTTCTCCAAATCCGGATGAAGCCCCGGTGACAATGACTACTTTTTCTTTAAGCATGTTCTTCCAACATCATATTGCATCCATTTCATTCTGAGTCTTCATCACTGGATTCAACCTCCGGAGAGCGAGGTCTTGGTGTGGGTGGATTTGTCACTGCCTGGGAAGAAAGGGCAACCTTTAACACCTGGTCCATATGGTTCACGGGGATTATCTTGAGCGCATCCCTGGCTTCCTTCGGTATATCGATGAGATCTTTCAAGTTTCGTTCCGGCAGTATCACCTTTTTTATGCCAGCACGATACTGCCGCGCAAGGTAACCTCGCCAGTCATGGCGACTGACCTATCAATCGACCGACCAGTAAAGGCGGACACAAGGGCTGTGCATAACGTGATCCCTGCACTGGGTCCATCCTTGGGAATTGCGCCTTCGGGAAGGTGCATATGGATGTCGTGCCGTTCAAAAACATCCATATCAATCTTTAAGAGGGCAGCCCGGGATTTGAGATAAGACAGACCAGCCTGGGCAGATTCCTGCATCACGTCACCCACCTGGCCGGTTATTTGCATACTTCCTTTTCCCTCAAATATAGCCACTTCAATGGAGAGGGTCTCTCCCCCATTCTCAGTCCAGGCAAGCCCGGTGGCAACACCAACTTCATCCTGAAGCTCAGCCTCCGATTGGAAGAATTGGGGAGGTCCGAGATATTTTTCCACCAGCTTTTCCGTGATCTCAAGCGGGTATTTCTTCTTTTCTGCTTTAGTCCTGGCAACCTTCCGGCAGATCTTGCCAATTTCTCTTTCCAGATTGCGTACACCTGCTTCATACGTGTATTCACGGATCATCTTTTTGAGGGAACCCCTGGAAAAACTGAGGTTGATGCTCTCGATCCCATTTTCTTCAGTCTGCCGCGGAATGAGGAATTTTTCAGCGATGAACAATTTCTCTTCTTCAATATAACCAGAGAAATCGATCACTTCCATGCGATCCAATAATGCCGGCGGGATCGTACCAAGGTAATTGGCGGTAGTAATGAACATAACCTTCGAAAGATCATAGGCTAATTCAAGGTAATGGTCTGAAAATGAATTGTTCTGTTCCGGATCAAGAACTTCCAGAAGGGCGGAAGAAGGATCACCCCTAAAATCCGCACCCAGCTTATCGATCTCATCCAGCATAAACAAAGGATTGGCAGTGCCAGCACGCTTGATGGTCTGAATGATCCTGCCCGGCATGGCACCAATATATGTCCTTCTGTGCCCGCGAATCTCAGCTTCGTCCCTTACACCACCAAGTGATATACGAACAAATTTCCTGCCCAAAGCTTCGGCAATAGATCGTCCAAGTGAAGTTTTACCGGTCCCTGGAGGGCCGACGAAACAAAGAATTGGCTGCCTTTCCTTTTTAGGGTGCAAACTCCGCACGGCGATGTATTCGAGGATGCGATCCTTTGCTTTCTTCAAGCCATAATGGTCCCGATCCAGAACCTTGGCTGCATTCTTTACAGAAAGATTATCTTCAGTGAACCTGGTCCAGGGAAGGTCAACGATCCAATCAATATAGGTACGAATGATGCCAACCTCGGGAGCCATGGGGGGCATCTGGAGCAGACGTTCCATCTCCTTCATGGCGGTTGCCTGGGCTTCTACAGGTAAATGGACTTCCTCAATTTTCGCACGGATGTCGCTGATCTCCCTGGAATAGAGATCTCCTTCACCAAGCTCCATCTGGATGGCTTTCATCTGCTCGCGCAGGTAAAATTCCCTTTGTGAACGATCCACTTCTGATTGGACCTTATTATGAATATCCTCCTCCAATTCGAGGACATCAACCTCCTGGGCAAGGAGATGGTTTATTCGAGCCAACCTGACTGCAGCATCGGTGGTAAGGAGAAGCTCCTGGCGATCCTCATTCTTAATGGATACTGCCGTGGCGATCATATCTGCCAACCATCCAGGTTCAGAGATATTTAATGCAAACATATGTGCTTCTTCCGGGATTGATCTATCCATCTGTACACAATTCTCAAACAATTCAAGTGCAGTTCGCATCAATGCCTTGGTTTTCCTGTTGGCAACCAAAGGTTCGTTGATAACGCGAACTTTCACCTTCATAAAAGGACTCAGTTGCGTAAATTCCAGAACCTCGACTCTTCTGCGTCCCTGAACAAGGGCTGAGCTGGACCCATCAGGCATGCTCAACAACCTGCCGACAGCCATTTCCACACCGATTGGAAGAAATTCATCTTTTCCAGGGTCCTCCTGGTCGGGATCAACCTGAGTCAGACCCACCAATGTCGTAGTTTTTTGATGGGCTTCCTGGATGGCAAGGAGAGAACTCTCGCGGGCAACAAAAACCGGGCTGACCATATGGGGGTAAATCACCAGGTCTCTGAGAGGCAGTACTATTGCTTCTGCGATTCCATCACTGTCAGGTTGAAAATCCGGGATTCGATACAGTTCTTCCGTTCTCTGTGAAAGAGCAAGGTTGAAGGTTTCGTCATCTTCTTGAAAAGACCAATCATTTTTTGACATATTCATTTTCCGATCTGTATGATATTTATAACAGGGAAAGTCCAGCCGTCAATCCTGGTCCCATGCATTGGTGAATTTCAGCCATGAGATCCTGACCTCTGCCGTGACAAAAATGGAACCGGCTGACAATATAATATCCTCTTCTTTTTCTGCAAGGAGAAGTGCTTCTTCAAAAGAAGCGGGGACGGTGGGGAGGACCAAATAAGGGATTTCCAATTCTTCAGCCAATTTGGCAAGTACTTCAGGATCCAACGCACGCGGATGGGTTGATTTTGTAAGAATCACCTGGCGCAGCCTGGGTTTCAATTCTGTCAACATGGTGGCGATATCCTTATCCTCCGATGCACCGAATATGAGAATCACTTTTTTACCAGGGAAATACTCATCGAGGGTGTCATGCAGTTTGATAAATGAATCCATGTTGTGGGCGGAATCGAGAATGATGGGAGGGTCCCTGCGGACCACCTCAAACCTGGCTGGCCAGAATGTTTTTTTAAACCCACTCCTGATCGCCTCTTCTGATACGTTTAATGCGTTCTGGTTTGCGATCTGCAAGGCAGCATAAGCGGTCGCTGCATTCTGAACCTGGTGTAACCCCAGCATGCCGGTGCTGAAGTTTAATGCTTCTTTCCCTTTTTGCCAGATCTTGAAATCCTGACCATCCAGGGATGAACTCACTTCTGCAAACATCCAATCCACACCAACCAGCGTTAACGGTGAATCCCGCTGGTCGGCAATTTTCCTGATCACCTCAAGTGCTTCCGGAACCTGGGGGGACGAGACAACCGGAATTCCTTTCTTAATGATGCCTGCCTTTTCAGCTGCTATCAAAGCAACGGTATTTCCCAAGACTGCTGTATGATCCAGTGATATTGAAGTAATCACTGAAACGACCGGATTCACAATATTGGTGGCATCCAACCTTCCCCCCATCCCTACTTCTATGACAGCGGCATTCACTTTCCTGCGTGAAAAATATAAGAATGACAGGGCGGTGGTCAATTCGAAGGTGGTGATAAAAGGAACCTTATTCACAGGCGAATCGTCCACCTGGATCCTTTCACAGAAATCCACGAGATGGGGAGATGTATACAAACCGGTTGAGTATCCTGCCTGCTCCATTGCTGATGCCAGGAAGGCAGAAGTTGATCCTTTCCCTTTTGTTCCAGCCACATGAATGATGGGGTAATCATTTTGCGGATCACCCAGGAGGTGCATTAGATCGACCATCCGCTCAAGGTTGAATTCTGCTCTCACCAATTCATCGGTATGTTTCAGACTATAATCAACATAACTGAATAAGTAATCGAGTGCCTGTTGGTATCTTTGTTCGCTGTTCATAACTGTGTCATTGTAATCGTCAGATGTTCATCTAGCAAGAGTTTACCCAAACATGGTCGGGATATTAAACCTACACATCCGGTTTCCGGGCTGTAAATCCTTAAAGGAGAAAAGAAGCATGCTTAAACCACTCCTGACAAGGATCCATCGGGAATTCAATGTTTCTGTTGCAGAAATGGGATTCCTGGACAATCGGTCAGAATCGGTTATTGCCTGTGCAATGGTTGGGAATGAAAGTGCACACCTGGAGAGGTCGTTGAAAGTCGTTCTGAACTGGATCGAATCACAATATCCAACCGGACAGGTCTATGACGATCAAATTGAAATCATAATTTAAAGATTCTTTATCATGGAGGAAACGGAATGGATCTTCATTTAAAAGGAAAGACTGCTTTTATCGCCGGATCATCACGCGGTTTGGGATATGCTGTCGCGAAAGGACTATTATTGGAAGGCTGCAAGGTTGTGATCAATTCGAGGAGTGAAGACCAGCTGATTTCTGCAGCGGAAACCTTAAGAAGGGAAACCGGAGGGGTGGTATTTCCAGTTCCCGGAGATGTGACAGATACCGCGGTTCCAGAAGCTTTAATTGCTGAGACAGTGAAATTCCTGGGAGGGATCGACCTGCTCGTGACCAATGCAGGCGGACCTCCTCCCGGGAAATTTGAATCCTTTGATGAGTTTACATGGCAGAAAGCAATTGATCTTTCTTTCATGAGCCATGTTCGTTTGATCAAGGCAGCCTTACCAATCCTGAAAGAGTCTCCAGCTGCTTCTGTTCTGACGATCACATCCTATTCTGTTAAACAACCGATCCCCAACCTGGTCCTTTCCAACAGCATCCGCTCGGCCACGATCGGGTTAACCAAAACACTCGCACTGGAAATGGGTGAAACCGGCATCCGATTTAATTCGATCCTGCCAGCGTGGACAAATACAGAACGGGTAACTGAATTGATGAAGAACAGGGCAGAACAGAATGGAACCACCATAGAGAATGAGGTTCGCCTTCAATCACAAGCCAGCGCCCTAGGACGAATGGGTACGCCTGAGGAATTTGCGAATGCGGCTGTATTCCTTCTTTCCCCGGCTGCTTCCTACATCACGGGTGTCATGCTGACCGTAGATGGCGGCATGTACAAGGGAACATTCTAAAGCTGAACCCAATTCAAGTCAGATTAATCTCACCGAAATAAAGTAAAATACAAACCTTATCTGCAACCCAAACAAGGAGATCTACCATGCATCAATGCATCAACTGTGAAAGAAATGAAGAAGAAATGCCCCTCTTAAAATTTAAATTCAAAGGTGAGAAAGTATATATTTGTTCCGGATGTATGCCGATCTTATTACATTCGCCAGCCAAACTGGCTGATAAATTGCCTGGTGCGGAAAATATTGAACCAGCCAAGCATTAACGCAGAACCTTTCACCAAGAAGAAATCCTTTACCCAATGCGAAAAAATTCCAGCCTGACACCAGGAGAGATAGGAAACCGCCTGGAACGAATCCTGCTTAAAGTTCAAAAACCGGGCAGATATGTCGGCGGGGAATTGAACATCACTGTCAAGGATTGGGAAGCTGTCAGGACCCATGTAGCCCTGGTATTTCCTGACATCTATGACCTGGGAATTTCCAACGTGGGAATCAAGATCTTATATGACCAGGTAAACCAACGACCAGATTCACTGGCCGAAAGGGCCTACAGCCCGTGGCTGGATATGGAAGCAGTGATGAGGGAAAATAAGATCCCCCTGTATTCACTGGAAAGCAAACATTCCCTGGCTGATTTTGACATCATTGGGATCACGCTGCCATATGAGACACTGTACACCAACGCTTTGAACATCCTCGACCTGGCAGGCATACCTTTACGATCAATTGATCGATCAGAAGATCATCCTCTAATTATCGCCGGGGGACACACCTGTTTCAACCCGGAACCGATGCATGCTTTCATGGATGCATTTGTGATCGGTGAAGGCGAGGAAGTAATTCACGACATCATCTGTGCTTACCAAAGTTGGAAGGAGCAAAACTTAACGAGGAAAGATCTGCTTGGTGATTTAGCGCAGATTCCTGGCGTGTATGTGCCTTCGCTTTTCGAACATCACTACCTTGAAGATGGAACGATTGCCAGGATCTCTGCACGCGGAGATGAAATAAGAACACCGATCATGAAAAGGATCGTTGGGAAGCTCCCCCCTCCTCCAACAAGTTTCATCGTTCCAAATATCGAGGTGGTTCATGACCGCTTTTCTGTCGAGATCATGCGTGGATGTACCCGCGGCTGCAGGTTCTGCCATGCCGGGATGATCTCGCGCCCGATTCGGGAGCGAAGTGTAGAAGAAATTGTAAATGCGGCTGAAGAAGCGATACGGGCAACCGGTTATCAACAGTTTTCATTGATGAGCCTTTCGTCTTCTGACTATACGCATATATTGGAGCTGGTAACAGCCTTAAGTAAACGGTTTGGTGATGAACGCCTGACGATCTCACTGCCTTCCCTGCGGATCGATACAGTTTCCATTGATTTAATGGAACGGCTGGGTGCCCGCAAAGGGACCGGTTTTACCCTGGCACCAGAAGCTGCCACAGAACGGATGAGGCGGATCATCAATAAATCCATCAGCGATGAACAGATCGTCGAGACGGCGATAGCTACTTTCAAACATGGATGGACAACCATCAAGCTGTACTTCATGATCGGTCATCCTTCAGAGAACCTCGAAGATGTTGAGGCGATCGCCAAATTATGCAACCGCATCCTGAGCGAGGGTCGCAGTATCATTGGTGGAAGGGCAAAAGTGCATGTATCGGTGGGGACATTCGTTCCCAAGCCGCATACACCCTTCCAATGGGTTGCTTGTGATACGCCTGAGATGATCGAAGCAAAACAGGATGTTCTGCGGCATAAACTAAGGGATAGGAACATCAAGCTGACATGGACTGCCATGGAAGATACCATGCTGGAAGCGTGGCTTACGCGAGGTGACAGGCGAATGGCAGAAGTGATATACACAGCATGGAAGAATGGAGCGAAATTCGATGCCTGGCAGGACCTGCACCGTTACAAGATCTGGAAGGATGCTTTTTCCAGCACCGGATTAAGGAAGGAATTCTATACCCACCGGGAACGAAGTGCTGATGAGATCTTTCCATGGGAAAACATTTCAGCGGGTATTCGAAAAAGTCACCTTTACCATGAATTTGAAAATTCGTTAAAGGGAACCACTCGGGATGACTGCAGGGAGGAATGTTACGCCTGTGGAATTCTGCCAACTTTTGCTGATTTGAGGAGAGAAAATCCTGGTGAGGTGTGGAAATGCCCGGAAGTAAAAAGCCCAAAACGCAAAAAAGCCGGACAACCTGCATGAGACTGCGAATCTCTTTTTCCAAATCCGGATCCTTGCGATATATTGGTCATCTCGATCTGCACAGGCTTTGGGAACGAACCTGCAGAAGGGCAAGGATCCCTCTGAAATACAGCCAGGGTTTTCATCCGCAACCAAAAATCTCGCTCGGGTGCGCACTGCCCTTGGGGTTCATAGGTGAAGCAGAATTGGTCGACATCCAATTGGATGAAGAGCTGGACCCAATTCTCGTAAAAGAAAATTTACAGAAAGCAGCTCCTCCCGGATTAGGGGTATTTTCAATTGAGATCATCGATCCCCGCTTGCCTGCCCTACAGACACAAGTGGATTCGGCAGAATACCTGGTGGAATTTCTCGACCCGATTGAACCTGAACAAATCCAATATCACATAGACAGGATTGTTGATGCAGAAGCGATAACCAGGGAACGCAAGGGAAAAAACTATAACCTGAGACCATTGATCCTTTCACTAAAACCAGAAAAAACACCTGGAACAGGTGATGCTGTTATTTCCATGAGATTGAAAGCAGCACCAGGTGCGACAGGACGACCGGAAGAAGTGCTCAGCGAAATGGAGATCCACCCGGAAAGTACAAGAATCACCAGGACAGCATTGTACCTGATAGAACCTGAAAAAGTGACATGACCTGTCCCATTTCCCACAGAAAATACAATATAATCCAACCAATTTCCATAGAACCATAAAAGGTCAATCATGGCTTTTCTTTTCTCATTATTCCTCGGTTTTTTCCCCATGTTGGTGTTCGCATCCATTCTTTACTCGATCGACAGGTACGAGAAGGAACCAGGCATTTTAGTGGGAGCTGTTTTTCTGTGGGGAGCGATCGTGGCAGCAGGTGGGGCGTTCCTGATCAACACTGTACTCGGGCTGGGGTTATACATGTTCACTTCATCCGAGGCAGCCACGAATCTCGCCACCGGGTCGCTGATCGCTCCTCTGGTTGAAGAATTCTTAAAAGGTTTTTCAGTCGTCATTATTTTTCTTGTGTTTCGGAAAGAATTTGATTCCTACCTGGATGGAATCATCTATGCAGGGATCGCAGCGCTTGGTTTTGCAGCCACTGAAAACACATATTACATTTTTACTTACGGCTACCAGGAATCGGGTTGGGAAGGCATTTTATCGATCGCCTTCGTGCGGATCATGCTGGTGGGTTGGCAGCATCCATTCTATACGTCTTTTACGGGTATCGGATTGGCGATAAATAGGATGTCAAAGTCTTCCGTGGTCAAGATCCTTGCACCAATAGCAGGGTTCGGAATGGCGGTCTTAACGCATTCGATTCACAATTCACTGGCAGCCATCCTGAATGGTGGTGCAGGCCTGGTCATTGGAACCCTGATCGATTGGGGAGGCTGGTTCCTGATGGTCTGTTTCATCCTATGGATGGTTTATTCAGAACAGAAAAACCTGAAGAAGTTCCTGGCTGAAGAGGTACGAACAGGGACGATCACAACCCTGCAATTCCAAACCGCTGTGTCTGCCTGGCTGGTGTTGTTGAAGAAGATCTCAGCGTTCTTCAATGGAAAATATAAGGTCAACAAGCGTTTTTACCAACTCTGTGGAGAACTTGCACATAAACGGAACCAATATGAGAAACTGGGTGATGAAGGCGTAAACCGGGAAATCATCGCGGATATCCGCCAGGAACTCAACCTGTTATCCCCCCATGTATAACGCCAATCAACCCATTGGTGGTAAAATTCGGGGCGCGCAAATGCCCTCATAGCTCAGTGGATAGAGCGTCGGCCTCCGGAGCCGAAAGCGGCAGTTCGAGTCTGCCTGAGGGCACAAATATTTTTCCAAACAATTCTGAAAATCATTTGTTCGCAAAGACCATTGGTGATTAGTTCAACTGTTAAGCAGAATAATCGAGTCATATATGGATCGTTGATCCATTTTTTCCTCCCCCATTTATTTACATAAGATTTAAAAGTTGATCAAAGGAAATCAATTCAGGCTAGCAATACCATCTGATGGAGGAGTGGTCCAATCACCAACAAGTATTTGCACACCATTAATTCCAGCGCTGCATAAGCAAGTTTGGATCGTGAAAGGTTTTGTGTAGTAAAGATCCAGCAAATTTTGCGTGGTTACTGGTCCACCCAGTAGAGACTGATTTTCAATTTTATAAAACGGAGCATCAATATAGCACTTGGCCCCATTACTCGAGGCTTGATACCTGGCGTTCTCTGTGATAACGAACCAGGAGACTTCTCCATGCTGGATAACAGCCACTTTTGTCCATTTTTGCACCCGGTAAAGTCCATCCCCACCCAAATAATCATGAATAAAGAAGCCATGATAGTTTTGATAAATTGTATAAGAAGCTGTGTTTTCTGATTTTGGAACATACCCCCACGAGCCATAACTGGTTACATAAGCAAAAAGGTTTTCAGCCCAAATGCCATCGGCATTTATCTGTTTTAATTCCATAACGAACAAATCCAGAGTCGGAACACTCCCTGTGAACGCCCGATCATCAATTTTAGGTGGAGAAGATTCCCTGGCAAAGACAACAGCAGAGCTGCCAGGAAAAAATGTGCAGCTCAACACCAAAATTACAATGATCCCCAATTTGATCTTTGTTCCCACGCCTATTCCCTTCCGATTTATGATTACACCGATTGATACCAAGAGTTCAACGCCCGGAATTCTATCCGTTAATTGAGTGAGAATCTCAACCTGTCAATACTGTAAACTTTCGTAGGATAGGTTTTATGTCTGAGTAGCTATGGAATTGAATGAAGCAATCATAGGAAAATGATCCGATCGATGACAGCAAATACGGATCAATAAGGAATCTTTATGAGAATTAATTAGAAATTGATATTACGTCGATAGAATCTCTATCACTTTATCCAATGCCTGCCTGCCCCCGGGCATCATGGATAGGACTGGATAGTCATGCGGCATTTCCAGTCCAACAATTAACTCAACCATAAGACCGATAGATTTTGCTTCAGTTGTAAAATCGCGGATATCCGGCCAAAACACTTCAGATGTACTTACGAAAAAATATAGCGGTGGGAGACCCTCTTTTTCCCCGAAACGGGGGGAAACCCATGGATGATGAATATCCAAACTGCCGGCATAGCGATGACCACATACAGCCAGCCCATCACAATTCAACATGATATCTTTTTTATCGTAATTGCGAGCTTCAGGGTTTTCCATGGAGAGATCCAACCAGGGAGAAAATAGGACAAGGCGCCTGGGTAATGGTTGCTGTTGTGAAACCAACTCCATAGCCAAAGCCAAAGCCAATCCACCACCGGCAGAGTCTCCCATCAGGGTGATATTTTCGGCTCCATATCGATCAGCCAGCAATTGATACGTGTTCAATGTCACCTTCATTGTGGTCAGTGCTTGATGCTCTGGTGTTTTTGGATAATCAAGAAGGGCAAAGTCGAATTTTTCCAGGCTGGAAAGGTGGTTGAGTGTATACCAATGCAGCATGTTTGGCCCCACCACATACGAACCGCCATGAAGATATAAGATGATCTCTTTGGCAGGCTTGTTATCACTCATCATGGTGAAAAGCGGAAAACTAGCAATATCCGATTCTGAGACATGAAAATTTGCATGGATCAATCCTGGTGGTCGCTTAATATCCGCTTTTCTTATTTTATGAACGATGCGATTAAATGATTCTTCATCCTCACCGACCAGCGCCATGCTGTCCAATAAGCTCCCCACGCCAATCAATTTCAATATTGAATCCATGAACTTTTTTAAAAATGACTGTATCAATTTCACCATTCTTCAATTATAGATTGAAACCAATCACGGCATTGTACGTATATTTCAAATAAGGAGAATTTGACATGAGTGAATATAAGAAACTTACACGATCGAATACTAACAAGATGATATCCGGTGTATGCGGTGGTCTGGGTGATTTCCTGGATATTGATCCAACCATCGTCCGCCTGCTGTTTGCCTTTGGTTTTATTGCATCCTTTGGAACGGCTTTTCTGGTCTACCTGGTACTGGCAATCGTTATTCCGCCTGAAGAGAATACCAAAGACGAAACATGAGGAAGAACTATTGCCAATAAGGAATGATAATGATCCATCCAGAATCTCGTGGATGGATCATTTTATTGGTTGAAATTCCATTTTCCCAGTTTCCAATAAATTAATTCATTGTCTTGCTGTTCGTTTTTCTCAATCCTTGTGTTGACGGGATGATCCGCTTAACAACCAATGAGAGCACGCGCCAGGTTCTCCAAAATACTACTGATGCCATGCCGTGAGCGAGTACTGCAAAGAATGGCGGTGTTTGCCTGGTGTAATATGTCCAGCATTCCCGGGTTGTGCCCCAATATTCCAGGAAATAACCCAGGGAAGAACCTGCCAGAAAGATCAGTACTTCGCTCCTGTGATCAACCGGGGTCAGTATCACAAATCCAACCAGTAAACAAGCCATCAGAGTCATGGATCTGTCCATGAATGGCCATACAAACAGGATCATTGAAAACGCAAAGATAGTGAAAATCAACCAATAGGAAATCCTGTAGAAGTTTTTCCACTTATGTTTATTTTCGGGAAGTAATCGGTTCAATAACCTGACGATACGATCGATTGTCAGGCTGGCTATCGGCCAGGCTGGTATGATCCATAATGGAGGTCGCTGCTCCGTAAAATAAGTCCACAGGTAGGTCTGCGTTCCCCAAGCTTCTATAACCAAGCCACCAGCTGCCCCCACCAGCAGGATCCAGGTGTCACGGCGAAGATCTGCACCTGCCATGATGGCAAGCGTCATGAAAGAAAAAATGCCGACCAGGAGCCAATCGAAATAACGCCACCAAACACCGGACCAATTGACATAGGTTATGAGCATTTCAGCCAGCGGCCACCAGACATAGACGATCATGATGACCAGGAGTAGAAAAATTCCCAGGATAACAAAACTGGAACGATTCCAACCGAGTAAACGGGTCACCCCTGTCAATCTTTTCATACCTCTCTCTGCGTTACTCTGATATTCATCCATTTGCAAGCATCTATTTTACTATGCGAGAAAAAATCCGGTCTACTTCGTTCATTCCGTTATAACTGTTCATTCCTTGCAAGAAGATTGGTGAAAGGAAAAAAGAACTAATCGAATAACTTCAGGGGATTTCCGGGTGTAAAATTTGCTATCCTGCAATTTCGGAGACTACATGACCAAGAAGATCGAAACAAAATGGTGGGTTCTGATCGCAATCGGAGCCGGTACCTTCATGACAGCGCTGGATGCAAGTGTCGTCAATATCATTCTACCCATTCTAAGGGAGTCCTTCAACAGCAGTGTTGCCACCATTGAATGGGTGGTGACTGTCTACCTGCTGGTGATCAGCGGAATGCTGCTCACCTTTGGAAGATTGGGCGATCTTAAAGGTCATAAAACCATTTATTTATTGGGGTTCGGTCTATTCATCGTCTTCTCTGCTCTAAGTGGATCAGCATGGTCCCCCACTTCACTGGTGATATTTCGAGCCATGCAGGCTTTTGGAGGAGCCATGCTAGCTTCCAATTCGGCTGCAATCGTGACTGATAACTTCCCAGTACATGAACGGGGACGTGCATTTGGTCTGATCTCGACCATGACCTACCTGGGATTGACTGTTGGACCTGTGCTGGGTGGTTGGTTAACACACATTTTCAATTGGCGAATGGTTTTTTACATTAATATTCCGGTGGGTTTGCTAGCCATGTCACTGAGCCTGCATTTCATTCCAAAGGATAAACCATCCGGAGAAGGACAACGCTTCGATGTATCAGGTGCTGTCCTGTTCGTAGCGGGTTTATCAGCCTTTATGCTGGGATTGAATAAAGGTGCGGATTGGGGTTGGGGATCGCCTGCAATTCTTGGATTGCTGGCTGCTTCTCTTGTGATTCTCGTTATTTTTGTTCTAGTGGAAAAAAAGGTACCATCACCAATGCTGGATCTTAATCTCTTTCGAAATAAAATATTCACCTTTTCATCATTAAGTTCAGTCCTCAACTACATCGCCATCTACAGCGTGATATTCCTAATGCCTTTTTACCTGATCCAGGGACGCGGATTTGAACCATCCATGGCAGGGATGATCCTGACAATTCAATCCGTATTAATGGCTATCACAGCTCCTTTCAGTGGGTATATTTCTGACAAGATCGGATCCCGGCTGCCGGGAATGGTTGGTATGGGGACCATGTCGGTCGGGTTATTATTATTATCAACCATTAATGGTGTATCCGGATTATGGGTGATCATTTTAGGCCTGACGCTTGTTGGGTTCGGGACCGGGAGTTTCATTTCCCCCAATACCAGCGCATTGATGGGTGCTGCTCCAGGCAATCAGCAGGGGGTCGCATCCGCCATGCAGGCTGAATCACGAAGTTTTGGGATGGTTCTCGGAATCGGATTAGCAGGGGCGATCTTCACAACGCATTTGGCAGCCAATACACCGCAGGCACTGTTCACAGGTGTGGATAAAGGTTTCCTGGCAGGAGCTGGTGTAGCTGCCCTGGGTGTAATGACATCGTATTTCAAGAAGAGGTGAGATCAATTCCGATCAGACGCAAGAGCGAGAAACACATCTTCAAGAGTGGCTTCGCCAACAGAGCTTTTCACTTCGCCAGAGATAAGAGCCTGAACCTGCGATTTGAATTTTTCATTGTCCAAACCCTGTGCTGTGATGACCCTTAAATAATCCCCCGTTAAACCAACCCGTTCAACACCATCAATAGATGGCAATTTCTCCAATCCTTCCTGCAGGGATTCGACCCTTACCTCCCAAACGGTTCCCGGGATGGTGTTGGCTTTCAAGTTTCCGGGAGAATCCATTGCCAGTAGTTTTCCGTCCCGCATCATTCCAACGCGATTGCAGTATTCTGCTTCATCCATATAGTGGGTGGTCACAATGATCGTGACCCCACTCTCAGCCAGGTCGTAGATCAAGTCCCAGAAAACCCGGCGCGCATTAGGATCCACTCCACTGGTTGGTTCATCAAGAAAGAGCAGGCGGGGGTGGTGAACCAGGGCGATCGAAAGTGCCAAACGCTGGCGCCATCCGGAAGATAATGAACGCGCAAGATCTTTCTTGTGCGAAGATAGACCGACCAAATGAATGGTCTTGTCGATCTCCTGCAAGTCACGAATACCGTAAACACCTCCATAGAAAACCAGGTTCTCCATGACCGTGAGATCTTCATACAACGCAAATTTTTGGGACATGTATCCGCATTGTTTGCGAATCTCTTCCGTTTGGGTACGAATGTCAAATCCCAAAACCTGTGCAGATCCCTCACTGGGCTGCAGGAGACCTAGAAGCATCCTGATGGTTGTCGTTTTTCCAGATCCGTTAGGTCCGAGATAGCCGACGATCTCTCCCGGTTCAACAGTAAAAGAGATATGATCAACTGCGAGGAAATCCCCAAAATAACGCGTCAAATCCTGAACCACCAATGCCGGATCAGCCATTGTGGGTCTCTTCTTCCTTTTTTAAAAATTCCGACACCAGGTTAAATTTTTCTTTGCGCCCCAGTTCTTTATAGATCTGCGCTTCCAATGCCAGGGGAATCACTGGAAGGTTCTCTCCCTGCCAAGCCAGCCATTTTTTCTGACCGAAATCGACCATATTATGCCATGTGCCGGAAGAATCCTGAACCTGCATATCAGCAATAAGGTCAACCTCTACACCATTAATGGACGCCTTACCATCCAGAGAGCGGATATAACCGGTCTCCAGAACCTGAACGGGGGAAATCATGTACTGTGAGAGTTCATTTTCAACCTTGAAAATATGATCAAGGTGGACTTGTATATCAAGATCATGCACTTTTACATCCATGCCCTGAAGCAGAAGCCCCGCTGAACCTGAAAGACACCATTCATATTCCCGGGGCGAAACAAGCTCAAACAAGGTCTTGAGTGCATTGGTATGTTCAGCAGGCAGTTGAATAGAATCGCCTACACTGCTTTCATTTTCATTCCGTGCAAGGAGAATGAATACATCTTCCAGACTTGCCGGTACTGATTGAACAGAAGCAATTTTCAAACCTTGCTTTAAGGCATGTTCCTTTACCTGCTCCAATGCCAGCTGCTGCCTTCCTTCCTGCAGGCGAATGTGAAGTTTGTCGCCCATTAAGCGGACATTTTCCACACCTGGAATTTTTATAACCATTCTCGCTAATGGTCTTTGAGGATCGCATCGAATTTCATAGATCCGCCCCTCCAGTTCTGATCGTAATTCTGATGGAGATCCTTCAGCGATCAATTCACCATTCTGCATGAATCCAATATGGTTGCAGCGGACAGCTTCATCCATATAAGGGGTCGTGATAAGTACAGTTACATTGTCTTTTGAAATATCACTTTGAGAAACCAGCCTGACAAGGAGCTGCCAGAAATCCTGCCTGGTTACCGGATCAACTCCTGTAGTAGGTTCATCAAGCAGAAGGACACGGGGTAAACCGACCAGGGCGGATGCCAGGCCAAGTTTCTGCTTCATACCACCGGAAAGAACCCCAGCCAAACGATCCTTAAAATCAGCCAGACCTACAAAAGCAAGTATCTCCAGGCTGCGGTCATACCATTCTGAACGGGATATTCCCCTGACCTCAGCGAAGAAACGGATATTCTCCATGACTGTAAGGTCTTCATAGAGCGAGAATCGCTGGGATAAATATCCGATCTGAGACCTGGCTTGCTCGGTATTCTTCAACAGATCCACACCATTAATGGAAATACTGCCTCCATCGAGCTTCAGAGCTCCCACAATAAGGCGCAACGTGGTTGTCTTTCCAGCTCCATCCGGACCCACCAAACCGTATATCTCTCCTGGGTTGATCGATATACTCAGGTTTTTTACTGCATGGTTTGATCCGAATGATTTATTGAGCGACTTGATTTCGATCATGGCTTAAAGGGTTCTTTCCCGTTGAATGGAGGTCATCATGGAAACATTTTTATTTTGCGAATGTCACATCAGCAGCCATACCCGGTTTTAATTTTCCCGAAGGGTCAGCCACATTTAAATGGATGGCAAACACTGTAGCTTTTCTTCCTTCAATCGTTTGAACATTTCGAGGTGTAAATTCAGCCTGGTCTGCAATCCGGGAGATCTCTGCATGGAATACCTCCCCCGGATAGGAATCCACTACCAGATCAGCCATTTGTCCAAGTGATAACTTGCCATAGACATCTTCAGGGACAAATACGACAATCGTCAATTCATCCAATTTTCCCAAGGTAAACGCGGATGCTCCAGCTGATACCATTTCGCCGGGTTGTACCCTTCTGGTCAGAATGGTGCCATCGGTCGGTGAAAGGACCGTCAATTTTCCGATCTGTAAATCCAGAAGGTTCAACTGAGCCTGCGCCTGGGAGACCATTGCGTTTGCCTGGGCAACAGCAAGATCTGCCTGGTTCAAAGCAGCCAAAGCTGCCTTTAATTTTGGCGATGCCTCACCAATTTGGAGCTGCTGAAGACGGTCCTGAGCTGATTCGTAGCGCTCCTGTGCAATCGAGAGCTCCAGGCGAAGGGAAATAATATCGAGGGCTACCTGTGAATCAGCAAGATCATCATAAGCAGCCTGGGCAATTTCTATTTCAGCCTGTTTTTCATCATATACTTTTTGAGCAGTATCAATTAATTCCTGCTCAGATGAAAGTTTGGCTCGATTGAGAGCATCCAGAGCTGACTGCTCAGCAAAGCGGGATGCCAGCAGATCAATCTCAGCCTTTACGAAGTTCGCACTGGCAGATTCAGCGAGTTTGCCATTCAAGGCTTTCTGAAAATCATCACGGTCAACCCTGGCAGCATCCACCTCTGCAGAGGAAGCATCGATCAATTCCTGCCTGGAGAAATAGCCACCCGGGAGGGAATAACCCGAGAGGCTGGAAGCCAGCCAATCCGAAGTTCGGTTTGAAGCTGCTTCAGCCCTGGCAGCGATCAATGCAAGATCATAATTGACCTGGGCAGTATCGCGGGCTGCTTGAGCGGAAGCAACGAAAGACAAGGCTGTATCTAAAGAAGTTACGGCTGCGTTCCGCTGAGCCTGCAAAAGGCTGTCATCCAATCGGAAAAGTGGATCACCCTGTGATACTGGTGCGCCTTCATCCACGTACACTTCAACAACCTTTCCAGGCATTTCGGGGGAAATATTTACCTCGGTAGTTTCAATGGTGCCTGAAATTTTTAACTGCCCATTTCCATTGGCAGAAAGCGCTTTGATGCCATAATACCCGGCAACGGCGAGCGCTATTACAAAGATGACAATGACCGGAACTGGTGGTTTTTTATGCATTTTGTTCTCCTTGATCTCCATCATGTTGATTCCAATGATGCTTTCAATTTCAGTCCAAACGTTTACGGAAACGCATTGCTGCTGCAGCCATGATCAAGACCCCAAATACTGCCAGCGGGATTATCTCGTTCATGATCGCAGCTGCACCTACACCTTTCATCAATAATGCTCTCAGGATCACAAGGTAATATCGCAAAGGTACGAGATACGATACTGCCTGAAGGATCTTCGGCATGGCTTCTATCGGGAAAAAGAATCCGGAAAGGAAAATGGAAGGGAGGAGGGTCATCCAGACTGTCAGCATGGCTTCCTGCTGGGTATTGGCTATCGTGGATGCAAATAAACCGATCCCCAATCCCGAAAGAAGGAGCAAACCAGAACAGGCGAGGATCAATCCGAAATCACCCCTGATAGGCACCTTGAACCACCAATGGCCGATGGCCAGAGATTCGAGTGTGTCGATGAATGCCAGGATCACGTAAGGTAAAATCTTCCCCACCACCAGTTCCCATGAGCGGATGGGAGTAACGATCAATTGCTCGATGGTTCCCCTTTCCCTCTCCCGAACGATGGCAGTGGCTGTTAATATCGATGTGATCGCAAATAGGATCATACCGATCACACCGGGAATCATGAAAAAGGAGCTTACCAGGTCGGGGTTGTACCAGACACGAGTCTGAACAGTCAATGGGGGTTTGAAGGTATCCGGATCCAGCCCGGTTCTTTCCAGCTTCTCGACCATCAGGCTGGTCGAGAAGGATTGCCCGATTAGAGTTGCTGCCGATAAAGCAGTGGAACCTGCAGTTGCATTGGATCCGTCCAGAATGAAAGCAACCTGGGCATCACCATTCATCAATTGGACATCGA
>Ga0209342_10002825_pt1 | contig 18449 bp, 24 predicted proteins | sample RifCSP16_2_FD_184023 | JGI IMG/M metagenome (GOLD analysis project Ga0209342, IMG submission 184023) | Soil microbial communities from Rifle, Colorado - Rifle CSP2_sed 16_2 (SPAdes) (version 2) | ecosystem: Environmental > Terrestrial > Deep subsurface > Rock core/Sediment | place: Rifle... | reverse complement strand
TTCGGACCCCGAGCCCCTGACCCCGAGCCCCGCTTCTTCAGTTAAAGCTCGCGGCGGAGGGTCGGAACCCGTGCTCGTCGTCGCACTGGCGCAACACCTTCTGGACCGTTGTGGATAAGGCCTGCAGCGTGAACGGCTTGATCAGGAAGCCTTCCATGCCTTCCCTCAACACCTGAGAGAGGACCCGGGGGGTCCCGTGCCCGGTAATCATGATCGCTTTCAGATCATGCTGGATGTCGCGAAGCGCTCGAAACGTCTCGATGCCATCCAGCACCGGCATGCTCCAGTCGATCAGCGCAAGATCGAACGGCCTCTCTTGGACTTTTTGGATCGCGACCACGCCACTCTTCACACCGACAGCCTCGTAACCGTCCTGCTTCAAGGCATCCACGAACACCTTCAAGACCGATGGGTCGTCGTCCACGACGAGGATTCGTTCCCGCTCGCGCCTGAGCGCCTGGCGAATCGTGGCGAGGAGCGCCTGCGGTGTGAACGGCCGAATCAGGACTCCGGCCGCGCCAGCCGCCATTGCCTCGGTCACGACCTCGCGCCCGCCGTCCTCGGTCACGAACACGCCCCGGATTCCCGGAATACACTCCTGGATGCGCTTGAAGATCTCAACCCCGGGGACCTCGCCGACCAGCCAATCAGAAATCACGATGTCGAAATGGTCGTGGCCGATCACGGCGAGGATGTCTTCGGCCGACTCGACATCTTTCACTTGATGGCCTTCGATCCTGAGGATTTTGCCAACCTTTTGTCGAAGGTTCCGATCATTGAGAATGATCAGAATCCGTTCTTCGGTCATGGTGAGTCCCCTCCAGCGCTCATGCCAGCGTTCGCTCGGCGCTCGCCAGGAGCGTCCCGATCTCGGCGCGATCAAAGGGTTTCACGAGGTAGTAGTAGAGCCCGAACTGGCGAACGGAGGCTTCGGTCTCCAGGCTGTTTTCGCCAACGGTGGCCACCAAGAGCGGCGCGCGCTCTTCATCGCGCATCGTGAATCGGTTGCCGCGGCCGTCGCGGAGAAACGCGACGTCGCAAAAGATCATGTCCACCGGGGAGAGGTTCAGCCAGCGAAGCCCTTCACAGAGATCCTGACTTCCCACAAATGTGGCTCCATGCTCTCGGCAGACGGTGGCCAGCCGCTCGAGAGACGCGCGATCCTGGTCGATGGCAAGCACTCGCATGGCCGTCAGTTAGCTGGAGTGGAGCCGCCGTGGGTCAGGTGCGGTGTGACGCAAGGCGGACACGCTGTGGGGGGCCGCCGCGTGCTGTCCTGGTTTGCCGGTCCCGTGGGTCACCACGAGCCCGTACCGTCTGATCTTGTCGTAGAGTGTCCGGCGGTCGATGCCGAGAATCCGGGCGGCCTCACCCCGATGTCCCCGAGTCACCTGGAGCACTTTCGCGATATAGTGACGTTCCTGCTCCTCAAGCGTCGAGAAGAGCGGGCGCACCTCCGCGCCCCCCGCGGCCTGAATGCTCGGCGGGAGATGGCTCGGCATGATGTTTGGCCCCTCAGCCAGCAGCACCGCGCGCTCGATTGCGCTCCGAAGCTCGCGCACATTGCCGGGATAGTCATAGACCAGCAGGCGCTCCATCGCCTCGGGAGTCACGCGCTCGACCTTCCTGAAGTGGGTCACCGCGAACTGTCGGAGGAAATGGGTGACCAGCGAAGGGATGTCCTCCTGCCGGTCCCGAAGCGGAGGAAGCATCAGGCTCACCTGGTTGAGCCGGTGGAAGAGATCCTGGCGGAACGCTCCGGCCTCAATCGAGTGGCCAACGTTCTTGGTGGTCGCGGCGATCAGACGCACATCCACCGGGATCTCACGGGCGGAGCCGACAGGTCGCACGCGTTGGCGCTCGAGCACATTGAGCAGCTTGGCCTGGGTCGAGAGGCTGAGATCTGCGATCTCTTCGAGGAAGAGGGTTCCCTTCCGGGCGACTTCAAAGAGACCGTGCTTCACGCCCACGACATCGCGTTCGTGGCCGAACAGCTCGGATTCCAGCAGCTCTTCGGAGAGCACGGCGCAGTTCACAGCGACAAATGGCTGCCCCCGGCGGCGTGAGCACTCGTGCAGCGCCCGCGCCAAGAGGTCTTTCCCTGTTCCGGTCTCTCCGAGCAACAAGACGTTGCAGTCGCTCCCGGCGATCTTCTCCACCGTTCGATACAGCGCTCGCATCGATTCGCTTCCACCCACCATCTGACCGAAGCCGCCGCTCATCGCGGGGCCCGTCGGTTCGCCGGCGGAGAGGATTTGCGAGACGACGGCCATCAGCTCGTCAGGGAGAAACGGCTTGGTGATGAACTGCTCGGCCCCGGCTTTGACCGCCTCCACGGCTCGCCCGATCGTGCCGTACCCGGAGATGACCAGCGAGCGAATCCCGATCCGGCGGCGCTGCGCTTCGCGGATCAGCTCGATCCCGTCCAAATCGGGGAGCTGGAGATCGGTGAGGAGGAGATCGAAGGGCTGGGTCGACAGCAGCTTGAGCGCAGTATCCGCGTCAGGGGCCGCCTCGACGGCAAACCCGTACTCCTCGAGGATTCGGGCTGCGCAGACTCTGACAACCTCGTCGTCGTCGACGACCAGGATTCGCCTGCGGGTATTGGGGATTGATTGCTTCGGACGCACTGCGTCTCCTTTATATATGGATAGAGAATCGGCCTCAGACGGCAGCGCCTGAGGGATTTTTCATTCCAGGAACATTGGGAAACAATTTACCCACTCTTCTTCGCGGCCAATGCGGTTTCTACAGCTTTGTGCAGCTCGTCCGGCGTGAACGGCTTGATCACAAGGCCGTCAAGCTTCCTCTGCTGCGCCTCCGCCATCACCGTCTGGGTGGCGTGCCCCGTCATCAGAACGATTTTAAGGGTGGGCCGGAGTAACCGGGCCCGTCGAATGACTTCAAATCCGTCGAGAGAAGGCATCTTGTAGTCGACAACCAGCAGCTCAACAGACTCATCAACCAACCGGCCGAGCGCGTCTTCACCTTTGGTCACGCCCGCAACGGAGTGGCCGGCGGCCTGAAGCACCTTGAGGCAGAGCTGCACAATCGGCGCCTCATCGTCAGCGATAAGGATGCTCATGGCTTACTCGTCTATCCCAAGGGGAAGCCGCACACGGAACGTGCTCCCCTGGTTCACCGCGCTGTCGACCAAGAGCATTCCGCGATGCGCCTGGACGATCCCGAGACTCACCGAAAGCCCGAGGCCGGTGCCCCGCCCTTCCGGTTTCGTGGTGAAAAATGGCTCGAAGATTGTCGCGCGCTGCTCCGGCGTCATCCCGTGGCCGGTGTCTCGAACGGCGATCTCTACGAACGCTCCATCCGCATCATCAACCACGCGAGTCGTCAGTGTGAGTGTCCCCCCGTTGGGCATGGCGTCGATGGCGTTTGCGATCAGGTTGAGGAAGACCTGCTTCATCTGGGCGGCGTCCACGACCACTGCGGGCAGTCCCGGATCGAACACTTCAACGACCTCAACGTCGGCGCACACGATCTGCTGGCGAAGCAAGACCAGCACACTGTCGAGGACGTCATGCACGTTCGTGGCCTGAGCATCGGGCTCCCGTTGGCGGGAGAAGTCCAGCAGGTCCCGAACGATCCGGCGGGTCCTGAGCGCCTCGCTCTCGATGATCTGCAGAGTTTCTCGGCGGGAATCATCGACCGGGAACGACTTCAGCAGGAGGCCGGTGTATCCGAGCACACTGGTCAACGGGTTGTTGACCTCATGGGCGATGTTGGCCGCCAGCTCGCCGAGCGCGGCCAGCTTGGCGGACTGGATCAATTGGGACTGGGCCCGCTTCACCTCTTCGATTTGGCGCTGGAGATTCTGGGTCAAGAACGCCGTGTCAATGGCGGCTGCGGCCTGGGTCGTGTACGCGGAGAGCAGACCCACCTCGGTGGCCGACCAGCGCCGCGGCTCGCACACGTGAAGCGAGAGAACTCCCAGGCGCTTCCCTAACACCTCGAGGGGGAGGATGAGGTGGGAGACAAAACCGAGATCGAGAAAGAGATCGCGCTCAGGACAGGCCTTCGACGACTTGGCGTGCTCGACCGTAAACGGCTCACCCGTTGCCAACACCCATCCCGCCCACCCATCCTCGTGGGTCGGCAGCGGGGAAGGCAGGAGCGACAGCGCAATGCCGTCAGCGGCTACTGGGGTCAAGCGGTCGTTCTCGTAGAGCAAGAGAATCGCGGCGTCGGCCCGCGCCAGTTCACGCCCTCTGGCGACAAGGCGCGGGTAGAGCTCATCCAGCCCCTGAAGCAGGGTCATGGTTGCGCCGTCCTCGATCAGCGTTGTCAGCGCCGCGGCCCTGAGCTGAGCCTGCTTTCCCTCCACACAGTACTTGACCGCTCGAACGAGCTCACGCGAGACCCCTCGCAAGAATTCTTCTTCAGCCGTTGTGAGGGGTTTATCACGTCCGACCCAGAGTGCGCCGAGCAGGTCATTCCCCTCGGCCAGGGGACGCCAGGGACCTCCCTGGTGGCCTTCTGCCTCGCCGAACAGCGGCCGGCTCGCGAGAATGCGGTTGGCGACCCGCTCCACAGAGTTTGACACCTCTCCGACCTTCAGAATCGCCGGCGCCCGTTCACCGTCCGCGACCGCCAAGGCGACACCCGACGCTTCGAGCGCGACCGCGATGGATTTCAGAAAGCGTTCAAGCAGCCGTCCAGGGTCCGTCGTGCACCCGACCAGGTCCGTCAGAGTGGCAAGTGAGGCCTGAAGACGGTCCTGCGGGGTCTCCGTCGGACGCTCAGGAACAGCGGGGGATGCGTCCTGAGGCGACACTTCCTCCACCAAATGGAAAAACTCCTTGGATCGATGGACCTCCTGCTTAACGTCTTCAGCCATCGCCAGGCAGAGATCCTCGGTCACACCCAGGAGCTCCCAGATCCGTGGGTTTGGAGGGGTGAGGAATTCATCACCGCCGCTGCCGAAGCGTTTCTGCTCCGCGCAGTAGTCCGCGACGTGCACCACAGCGACGATCTTTCGAATCTCGATTTCTTCCGTCTTGGCCAGCCCGAAAGGATCGTGATGGTGCGAGATCGCGCGGCAAATCAACGGAGGAAGATTCCAACGAGTCGCCCAGAGCTCTCCCGCCGCGGTGTGGTCGAGACCGAGAACACGTTCCTCGGCCTGTCTCAGCGGGATTTCCTTCTGCCCGGCAAGCTGGATCGCCTCGGCGAATTTTCGCCTGAAATACTCGTTGTAAAGCACCTTCCCCATGTCGTGGAGGAGCGCAGCCACAAAGGCCTCCTCAGGAACCAGCTGCGAGATCCGTCCCGCGATGAAGCGCGCCCAGATCGCCGATGCGAGCGAATGTTCCCACAGCTTCTCCCGCTCGAGCGGCTGATCTTCCCCTTTGCCCTGAAGGAGACTGAAGATAGAGAGCCCGAGCGCCAGGGACCGGATGGTCTCGAATCCGAGTAACGCCACCGCGTGGGAGACCGTGGAGATTTTGTACGGGAAGCTGTAATAGGCGGAGTTGATGAGCTTGAGGATCTTGGCGGTGAACCCCTGATCCTTGGCGATCACACCGGCCAGGTCGCTCGCCGCAGACTTTCCGTTTTGCACGACCTCGAGGATCCGAGCCGCCACAGTGGGAAGCGAGGGCATCTTGTCGATGCGCTCGATCACCTGCTGAATTCGACGGCTATTGTTCAGGCTGTTCGTAACAGTGCTCATTGTTTACAAACCGTGCCGGCTCTGGGACCCCAAGCGCGCACAGATGCTCCAAACGAAAACCAGGGACCCTTTGAGAAAATCGGTCAACGAGCGGAGGTTCTTAAGGAGACTCACTCCTGGGAGCCCGATGACGGGAGGAAGCGACAGGATCGTGACAGAGACTACCGACTGCTGGATTTACATCAGATCTCGGATGTCAGTTAGTCGCATCCTCAGTCCGAGTTCCGACATCCCAGGACACTGGCCAGCTTGTTCGCTAAAAGTCTGCACGTGTCTGTGAGACTTTATTTTCTGTGTCCACTCGTGCGGTGCCGAGAAGCGAGCAGATCGAGGCCCGAGGGAGGAGGAACCCCGAGGCGTATGCGGTATACGTTGAGGGGTTCCGACGACCGAGAACGAAGAGATGCGACGCTTATCGGCGCGGTGCTATCTACGAGGCGTTCGCTCGTCCCTTCTCAGCTTATACTCGATCGAGTCGACCAGCGCTTGCCACGAGGCCTCGATGATGTTGTCAGCGACCCCGACCGTGCCCCACGTCTCGTCGCCATCGCCTGACGTGATGAGCACACGCGTCTTGGCCTTGGTGCCTTTCGATTCGTCCAGGATCCTCACCTTGTAATCGATCAGCGACATCTCTTTCAGGTTCGGGTAGAACTCCTCGAGCGCTTTCCTCAACGCGTTGTCCAAGGCGTTGACGGGTCCGTTGCCGATCGCGGCGGTGTGTTCCGGGATCCCCTTCACTTTCAGCCGCACGGTGGCTTCGGCGATCGGCTCCGCATCGCCCTTGCGAGTCTCCACGACCACTCGGAACCCCTCCAGGTCGAAGTACGGTTTGTGATTTCCGAGCGCCCGCTCCATCAGCAGCTCGAACGAGGCCTCCGCTCCCTCAAACTGGAATCCCTGGTCTTCCATCTGCTTCAGCGTTTCGAGAATCTGGCGAGTCTCCGGCGTGCTCTTCTCCAGATCAATTCCGTACTCTTTCGCCTTCCACACGATGTTGGATTGCCCGGCCAGCTCGGAGACGAGGACACGCCGATGATTGCCCACCAGTTCGGGATTGATGTGCTCGTAGGTCTCCGGATGCTTGAGCACGGCGGAGACGTGGATCCCCCCTTTGTGGGCGAACGCGGAATCCCCGACAAACGGCTGATGCTGCCACGGCTTCCGGTTCGCGAGCTCCGAGACGAAGCGCGACACATCCCTCAGTTCACGGAGGCTCCCCTCCGGGAGGCAGCGGAGCTTCATCTTGAGCATCAGGTTCGGAATGATCGAGACGAGGTCCGCGTTCCCGCACCGCTCGCCATAGCCGTTGATCGTGCCTTGGACGTGGTCCACACCCTCCGACACCGCAGCCAGCGAGTTCGCCACGCCGCATTCCGCGTCATTGTGGACGTGGATGCCGAGCGGCGTCTTCACGTGCCGCTTGACCTCTCGGATGATCTCACTCACCTCATATGGAAGCGTCCCCCCGTTGGTGTCACAGAGGACCAGAATGTGGGCGCCCCCTTCCTCGGCCGCGCGAAGACTCCTCAGCGCGTATTCCCGGCTCCTCTTGAAGCCGTCAAAGAAGTGCTCGGCATCGTAGATCACCTCTTCGAAATGGCGACGGAGGAACACGATGGAGTCGGCGATCATCGCCAGGTTTTCCTCCAGCGTGGTCCCAAGCGCCTCCGTCACCTGAAAATCCCACGATTTTCCGAAGATGGTTGCGACGGGAGTCGCGGCCTCGACCAATGACTGGAGGTTCGGATCTGATTCCGGAGCGACCCCGGACCGCCGGGTCGAGCCGAACGCGGCCACCTTCGCCTGCTTCAGGGAAACATCCTGAATCCGCCGGAAAAATCGGATGTCTTTCGGATTGCTCCCAGGCCAGCCGCCCTCGATGTAATGGACTCCAATGGCGTCCAACCGTTGGGCGATGCGGACCTTGTCCTCCATCGAAAAGGCCACGCCTTCGCCCTGGGTCCCATCCCGAAGCGTTGTGTCGTAGACTTTCACGAGCCTCGCCATAAACTTCTCCTTACTCGAGAGCGCAATAGCGCCAGCAACGGTAGCGCCTATCCTATCGAATTGCCGACCAAGCTGTCAAGTTGCCCGCCCGGAAATGATCGTCGTCAGTGGTGCGTTATCGAGTGGGAGGCTCTTCGTCGATCCCACGCTCGCTCAAAAGGCGTTTGACGACACTTTTCATGATTGAGGTCACCTTCGAGCCACGCGCGCCGGCTCGTCTCCAGAAGAGCCTGGCCCGGTCGGCCGGTCCGAGATAGGAGAAGTAATAGATGCCGTCCACCTCTTCGATCGCGACCCGACCGCCGATCTTCAACTGCCGGGTCTCCGCCCCGTGGCAGATGAGGTTCACCCCGCCGGGTAGCGTGACCAGCGCGATGTGGAGCGGTGACGCAAACCCTTGGGGCGGGGAGTGGAGCGTTGTAAAGGTCCAGATCTCTCCGTAGCCGGCAAGAATTTGTGAAACCATCTCCGTCCCGCAGTCCGGGCAGTAACGAGTTGGCGGCGCCACTTCTCTTCCACATCTCGGACAATGCGAACCGCGAATTCGTTCCACACTCACACCCTCTCCACCAGCGTCACCCAGTTGTTAGTGGCCAAGCCCCCGATGGACTGGGCAAGGCCCACGCGAGCATCCACCTGGCGCCCTTCGGCCATTCCGCGAAGCTGCCAGGTCAGCTCAACGACCTGGGCGATCCCGGTCGCGGACAACGGATGACCGCGCGCCTTCAACCCACCGGACAGATTGACCGGGAGCCGCCCACCGAGCGTCAACTCTCCGCTTTGGAGCGCGCGCCCTGCCATGCCAGGCGTCACCAACCCGAGATCCTCCAGGCTGATCAGCTCGAAGGGCGCGAAGGCGTCATGCAGCTCCGCCAGCTCGACGCGCTGAGGGCCGAACCCGGCCATGCGAAAGGCTGCTTGAGCCGCCACTTGGGTGGCGCGGAAGCTTGACAGCGTCTCGCGGTAGCGAATCGCGAGGTAGTCGGCGCCGTGTCCGATTCCCGCGATCCGGACGGGGGTCCGCTCACTGGTCAGCACCAACGCCGCGCTCCCGTCTGAGATCGGACAGCAATGAAAGATGCGAAGCGGGTCAGCGATGATTCGGCTGGCCATCACCTGCTCGAGCGAGACCGATTCCTGGAAGTGCGCATAGGGGATTCGAGCGCCGTGAGCGTGATTTTTCACCGCAACGAGCGAGATTTCACCCAGCGTGACGCCGCGCTCGGCCATGAACGAGCGAGTCACCAGGGCCGCTAGGGCCGGCATCGTCGCGCCGTACGCGCGCTCCACCGGATCGATCGATCGGCTGATCAGCTCGGAGACTCTGGGTGTCGGCAGGTGCGTCATTTTCTCCCCGCCCACAACGAGCACCGAGCGATAGATGCCTGAAGCCAGCGCGGTAAATCCCGAATAGATCGCGGCAGCGCCGGACGACGTGGCCGTCTCAACTCGAAGCGCCGGCACGCGAGCACAGCCGATGTACGTCGCGATCTGGGAGGCAAAGTTTCCTTCCCCGACAAACTCCTCGGGGTTCATGGTCGCGACCACGATCGCCTCCGGACGCTCGATCTCGGCGTCAGCCAAGGCCTTGCGGGCCGCTTCAGCCATGAGATCCTGGAGAGATTCGTCGCGCTTCCCGAAGCGGGTGATCCCCGCTCCGGCGATGAACACATCAGACAACCCTAGAACTCCTGAGGACGGGGAAAACTTTCTTTACGGGGGGAGGGCCAACAACACCTGATGCGGCGGTTCAGGAGGCGGCGATTCGACCACGACTGGCGTAAGTAATTCGGTCACCATGGGTTCAGGCGATTCGGCTGCAATCGCGTGAGGCAACTCGGTCACACTGGATTCGGTCACAATGGATTCGGCCACTGCGGGCAGAAGGGCTTCAGTTGACTTCTTGATCCTCCTTCGACGGGCTCGACGCCGAGCCAGCGGCATGGAAACCCCGAAATCGCGGATAAGCTTCATGAGATAGGTCCGATGGATCCCGAGGTGCTTGGCAGCCTCCGTCCGGTTCCCGCCGGTCTGGCGCAAACTGTCTTCGATGAGCCAGCGTTTGAAATCTTCCACTTTTTCGTGGAAGCCTTTATCATCAGGAACGGGGGCGACAGCGAAGCGCGGGACGCCTTCACCGAGGCTTTCTATCTCGACCAGCTGTTCAGAGGCGGCTCCCGGAACCATCTGAGCGTCTCCCTGAGCAAACAAACCTCATAGAACGGGGTTAAGCCTAACAGAACCGTTGAAGTTGTGCACGTGAAATTTCTCGGCACAAGCAGAGGGAGCGCCGTTGGCGCTCCCTCTCGTGGAAGTAAAAACCGCGCAACCTAGCTCTTCGTCGCAGGCTGGACTCCGGGATTTTGCTTGAAGAAGTCCTTGTTCAACTGGATAAAGTTCTTCCACTGATCCGGTACTTCGTCTTCAACAAAGATGGCCTTCACGGGACAGACCGGCTCGCACGCCCCGCAATCGATGCACTCATCGGGGTGGATGTACAGCATCGTCTCACCCTCGTAGATGCAGTCCACGGGGCAGACTTCCACGCAAGCCTTATCCTTGACATTTATGCACGGCTCCGCGATCACATAAGCCATTTCGCTAACTCCCCCTTCACTGGGTGTCTCGGGTCATTGAAAGAGCCCGCGACGCTCCCCTGCCGCAGGCCGTTCGGCCCATCGTCATTCAACAGCTCCCCTTCGGGAACCGTCCTATTGTTAACGAAAATGGAGAAATGTGTCAAGCCATTCAGGGATTTGTTGGGGGGGCGTCTCGCCGGAAGCAGACTCTTTTCTCCGTCGCTCGGAGTGCTTTTCGACCGTGCGAGAAAGCGGGTATAATAACGCCGCCTCACCATGGAATACGCATGACACTCGCGACCGCTCTGCAGGCATATGCCGATTACGAAAAGCGCGCGATGCAGTTTTATCGTCGGTTGTCCGATCGGTTCGTTGATCAGACCGATGCGAGTCGCCTCTGGCGCCAGATGTCCGATACCGAGGCCAGCCACTTCGCTCTGCTTACCCTTGCGGAGGATTGGGTCGCCTTGGCGGGCAAAGGGGAGTCAGATGCCGGCGGCATTGAACTGACGCTGAATGCCGCGGCCAACGCGGTGGCCAAGCTGGAAGGCGCGGCAGAGAGCCCCTTGCTCACGAGCGGCGATGCGGCGCTTCTCACGCTGAATTGGGAGGAGCAGGAGCTACAACGGATACTGGCGCTGATCCCGCACCTGCCAGAGAAGGCCAGTGATCAAGTGCGCGCCGGGATCGTCGGCGAAGCCAATCAGCACTATGCGAGCCTGGCTGAACTGCTCAGGCAGGTCGGACGAGAGGCTCTCATGGATAGGGTTGAAGCGCTGAAGGCTGAGAGCCTGACGGCGCTCGTTCACAAAAAGTAAGGAGGAAGCCCGTGGGTGAGTTCGTGAAAGTGGCCACGATCGATGAGATACCGTCAGGACAGGGGAAGGTCTTTGAGGTCAATGGGCTGTCGGTCGCCGTGTTCAATGTGAACGGAAGGTTTTTCGCGTCGAGTTCGGTCTGCCCTCACGAGGACGGACCGTTGGGTGACGGAACCATCGAGGGAGACGCGGTGGTGTGCCCCTGGCACGGATTCGACTTCGATCTCAAAACCGGAGCCTGCCTGGTTGATCCAGAGCTGAAAGTGCCGATCTATCCCACCAAGGTGGACGGCAAAGATATCCTCGTCCAGACAACGTAGCGTGAAGAGTGAAGGGTGAAGCGTGAAGCGTCCGAGGAATTCTTTTCTAGCCGCTTCACTTTTCACACTTCACACTTCACACTTCACACTTCACACTTCACGCTTCACGCTTTTGAACGACAATCGCCCAGTCTTTAAGGCTGACCTTCGTGACGCTCAGCACCGCGTGGCCTTCATTTTTCAAGCTTCGCGGCACGTTGTCGGCTGACTCCGGGTTGTCCACGATCACGCGCAGCAATTGCCCCGGCTCCATCTCTTCAAGAGCAAGCTTGGACTTCACAAAGGTGTAGGGACAGACCTCTCCCTTCAGGTCGAGCTCCTCATCAATTTTTCCCGGCGCGGTCATTCCCCTGCTCGCTCCAGAATGATCTGCCACTGCGAGTCGGCGCTTTTCCTGATCTCGATCACCTTGTGGCCTGCGTCCTGGGCCCAGCGCGGGATATCTTCAGACGATTTGGCGTAGTCGATCTTCACAAGCAGCCGTTCCCCCGGCTTCACCGACTTCATCGCTTTCTGCGTCATCAGGAGCGGATAGGGGCAGATCTCTCCTTGCGCATCGACTTCCTTCATCACCTGAATGTTCGGCCTCACAACGCTATTATATAGCCTAGCAGGGTGTTGAAAAATACCCTGCTGCTGCAGGCTGCTCAAAAAGGTCCAGATGCAAGGCGGCGAGGAAGCGAGGAGTGAGGCGTACTTAGATGTACGTTGCAACGACGAGCGACGACATTTTCCATTCGAGCGCGGGCTTCGCTCGCGCAAGCTTCCGGGGGAGGTTCGGAAGGGGGGCGTGCCCTCCTCCGAGGAAAGCCTTCGCCGCAGATGGGCCTTTTTCAGCAGCCTGCTAGGTTCGGAAGAGCGCCAGGCTCGCCGACCACACGCCAATGAGAATGCTCAGAGAGGCCACGATGCTTGTCAGGGAGAGGATGGACACACCGGTGAGACTGTGGCCGACCGTGCACCCACCGGCGATGGCCGCGCCAATGCCCATCACCATCCCTCCACCGAGCGCCTGGAGCAGCCGGGTCGGCCCTGGAGCGCGCCATTTGAATTCTCCGGCTCGGCGCGCCGCGATGTACGAGCCAATCGGGATCCCGAGCCACATGAACAGCGCCCACCCGATCGCGTCAATATGCCCGAGGGTGAAGAGCCGCATCAGATTGTACGCCGGCTCGGTGACGGAGAGCCCGTACATCCGCCCGGTCATGGAAGAGAGCGGCCACGCAACGATCCCGATCACGCCAAGAGCCATGCCCGTCGTCTGCCAGCTCCACCCTCCCTGATACGCGGCCGGGCGGCCCCGCCACAACCACACCGCGCCGATCACGACCGCGACGATGATCACGATCCACGGGTTGAGCCTCAGCATGCTCGCAATCGTGTTGGCGCTGTCTGGATCGCCAACCACTGAGGCGCGCAGCCAATCTTGCAGGGGTTCGAGCAGTCCGTTGTTCGTTCCGAGAATCCCCAGCCCGAACCCGATAAACGCGATCCACGATGCCACCATTCCCTCACCGACCCGGTAAGAGAGGCCGGTGGTTCACCCGCCCGCAAGGGCCATGCCCCAGCCGAAGACGAGACCGCCGATGATCGCGGCGCCCCACCAGAACGGAGCGCCTCCGACATCGACCAGCCCCAGCTCGCGGAGCAGTTGGAGACCCACCATCTGGACGAGGAGCGCCAACACATAGGCCCGAAAGATCGTCACATCCCGCGTGAGCAAGAGGTCGCGGAACGCGGAGTTCATGCAGAAGCGGCCGCGCTGGAGCGCGTAGCCGAACGGGAGGCCCACCACGAGGCCAAGCGTCGCAGTCAACAGGACGGCGCTCACCACACCACCACCTTGTCGTGGTCGACCATCAGACGGACCGCTTCATCATAGTCCACGGAACGCGCGTGGCCTTTCACACCTCGGGCTTCGAGGTCGTCAGCAAGCGCATAGACGGCTAGCCCATCGAGGGTGAGGCGCGTCAGCACCGCATCCTGAATCAGCAGAAGCGAGACTCGCCCTTGTCCGGATTCGCGCGAGGCGATCTCAAGACCGAGCCGTTCATTGGGATCACGAATAACGTGTAAGCTCTTCATGGCCCTAATACGGAATTACAACGTCAGCTCCGTGGACCAGATCCAACACTTCTCCACGAGGGCGCACTTCGACGCCACTCACCACTCCGCGAACCTCTCGCTGCGCCATCGAATCCGCATCGGCGATCAACCGCTGCTCCAACATCGTGAGGGTTTGAATGGGCTTGGCAAAGTCCCCTCCCTGCACCGCTTTCGGGTTGAGCGCAGTCGCGGCCCAAACGCCGTCATCGATAAAGATGACGGCGACGCGCTGCGATGCCAGCGTCTGCCCCACGGCCACGCGGAGGGCCTCTGCCGCGCGTTCGCTCCCGATCGGAGCGCGGCGAATCAGGATCACGACGAGCCTTTCCCTGTCAGCCGAAGACAAGGTAGCGGTCGCTCCAGCTCACAATCTCAGCATGGTCGTACTGGCTTCCGAACAGGACACCGGGCAGCAAACACTCTCTCACCACGCCGCGCGGCTCGCAACTGCTCCCGCAACACGCGATCTCTGCCCCGTCAGCCAGGAAGGCTTTCCACCCCTCGGCCCACGCATTCTTCGGGTGATCAACCAAGAGATGGACGCCATTACCCATGATGAACATTTTGACCTCGTGCCCCTGGCCGAGCGCCGCCCGCGCGAGCTTGGTGACGGTGTACACGTCTTGGCTCTCACATCCGGACGTCAGGAGGAATCCAAACCGCATCTTCTTCACTCTTGACGTCTGATTGGAGCGATATCGAGGGCATCGGCAACAGTTTTCAGCAGGAGGAAGAGGCTCGCTTTCACTTCCTCGTCGTATTCGGCGCTCTCAGGATCCCCCCCATAGAAGATTGTCAGGAGATACTGAATCAGGTTCGGGTGCGGGAAGTCCCCCCCACCCTGAACGCTGCGGAGAAGGAACCTTGAATCAGCGCCCTCCCACTGATCGAGCCACTCGGTGGTGGCCTCGTAAGCTTGAATCAACCGCTCCTGGCTGATGGGGGGAAATGGAGCGCCAAGAGACGTCTCAACAATCTTGAATAGCAGGAAGGTCAGCCCCAGCGCTGCCGTTTGGGCCGCGGGATCGAACTCCTTCATGAGTTGACGGCAGACCTCTCCGACGTAAGGCTGACGCCGCAAAAAGGCTTTCGCCTCGGTGGTGGCCCGGTCGCCCTCATAGGTCGTCACCTCTCGCCAGACTTCGTCGACCAACTGCTGATCAATAGCCCGCATGGACACCTTCAACGGGAGGCAACCCCCCTTGCGACGTGGCAAGGGATAGAGTAAGGTGAACCACCGTGTAGCTCCTTTGCATAGATCATACGCGAAGATGTGATATTTTTTCTGACCGAGGCGAATTCTAGCACCGATCGGGCTGGCCGGAAAGGGCCGGGCCGTCGGAGAAGGGACAAAGAATGAGCGGTGATTACCTCTGGCTGATCGTGGGGGCCCTTAGAGATCCTTGGCTGATTGTCGGGTTATTGGGGCAAATGTTTTTTTTCATGCGTTTCCTCATTCAATGGATCGTATCCGAGCGCAGGCGGGAGAGCGTGATCCCCATCTACTTCTGGTACTTCAGCATTGGAGGAGGACTGATCCTGTTCATCTACGCCACCCATAAAAAGGACCCGGTCTTCATGCTGGGCCAGGGAGCCGGCCTGCTCGTCTACGCCAGAAACCTGTACCTCATCTGGAAGAAGCAACAGCGTCATCAGCAGGCGGCATGAAGGAGCCGCCCCGGTACGTTACAATATGACCGTCGGTACACCGGCTGAAGGAGGGTCGTGAATGAAGGGCGTCGAGTGGCGAAAAGGCGGAAGCCACCAGATTCTGATGATCCCGGGTCCCACGGAAGTGCCCTGGCGCGTGATCCGCGCGATGAACCAGCCTGCCATCATGCAGTACGATCCGGGCTTCGACGTGGAGATCCTCGACCCGACGCTGCTCAAGCTGAAGCAGGTCTTCCAGACCGATCATGAGGTGATCGTGCTTCCCGGATCGGGGCGGACCGCGCTGGAAGCCTCAGCGCTCTCGGTGATCGAGCCCGGGGACCGCGTGGTGGTGACCATCACGGGGGTATTCGGCACCCTGATGCGCGAGATCGTCGAGCGGGCGGGTGCTCAGGTGACGGAGTTCAGGGCCGAATGGGGTCAGCCGCTGGATCTCGACGCCCTCGAGCGCACGTTGAAAGCTACCCGCCCCAAAGCCCTGACACTGGTGCATAATGAGACCTCAACGGGCGCCACCTATCCAGCGGACCAGATCGGGAAACTCGCGCAAGAGCACAACTGCCTCTTTCTCGCGGATACGGTTTCATCGCTCGCCGGCCTCGACATCAAGACTGACCAGTGGGGAATCGACTTCAATATGGCCGGCTCGCAGAAGTGCCTGGCCATGCCGTTGGGGCTCGCGCTGGTCGCAGTGAGCCAGCGCGCGTGGGAAGCGATGGAGCGCCGATCGCGAAAAGCCTCGACCTTGGCCTACGACCTGCTGAGCTGGAAAAAACAGTGGCTCCCACCGGAGCGAGGCGGCCGAGCAACCGGACACCGCCGCCAGCCGATCTCCATGCCGCCTCATCTCGTGCTCGCGCTCAGGGAGGCCGTGGAGATCATTTTGGAGGAAGGGATCGAGCATCGCTTCGAACGCCATCGGATCGCCTCCGCGGCGTTCCGGGCCGGGCTGGGAGCCATGAAGCTCTCACTCTTCGCCCACCCGACGCTGGCCTCGAACACGGTGACCGGAATCCAGATGCCCAATGGCGTGAGCGCGCCCTCTGTCGTGAAACGAATGCGCGACTATGGGATCGTTGTCACCAGCGGGATCGAGAAGACGCGCGAGACGATCATCCGCATCGGGATCATGGGGATCACGGCGAGTCCTCAGTACGTGCTCCCCACGCTCGCCACGCTGGGCTGGGCGCTCAGGGACCTTGGCCATCGGCTTGACGTGGGGGAAGCGCTGGCTCGCGCCGAATCCGTCTTCTCAGAGTCCGGATGACGGATGTCAGTTGCCAGATGTCGGATCTCGGATCCCCAATCCCGATCCCCGAACCCCGATTCCCGCAATGAGGATCGTTGTGCCCGACGATTTTCCCTCGGTCTTTCAGAGTAGCGCCGCTCATCATCGGGCCCTCAAGCTCGGGGACGTCACGGTCTACACTGAGCGCGGCGGTGACGACCCGACCGAGCTGGTCCGACGGATCGGCGACGCCGAGGTCGTCATCAACATCCGCTCGCACGCGCCGTTCACAGAAGACGTCTTCCGCGCGTGCCCCCGTCTTCGAATGATCTCGGTCTGGGGAACCGGTGTCGACAACATCGACCTCGGCGCTGCTGCCCGCCACGGGGTGGTGATCTCCAACATCCCCGGTGTCAACGCTGACGCGGTCGCCGAGCACACGTTCGCGCTGATGCTCGCCGTGGCACGAAGGATTCCTGAGGCCGATCGTCAGCTCCGGGCCGGCACATGGTCCAAACTGCTCTTGACCCAGCTCAGCGGAAAAACTCTCGGTGTGTTGGGGCTTGGAGATATCGGGCAGCGGGTCGCCAAACTTGGCCGTGCCTTCGGGATGCGCGTGCTGGCCTGGACGCTGCGCCCAGACCAAGGGAGAGCCGAGGCGTTAGGGGCCCAGCCCGTTGGGGAAGAAGAGTTATTGAGGAGCGCCGACGTGGTGACGATTCATCTGCGATTGACAGAAGAAACCAGAGGCTTCCTCGGCAAACATGAGCTCGGGCTCATGAAGCGGAGCGCGATCTTGGTGAACACCGCGCGGGCCGCCATCATCGACCGGCAGGCCCTGATCGATAGCTTGCGAGCCGGAGCAATTCAGGGCGCCGGGCTCGATGTCTTTCATGAGGAGCCGGTTCCGCCGAACGACCCGATCCTGACGCTTCCAAATGTCGTGCTTTCCCCGCACCATGCAAGCACCACCCCAGAGGTCATTGAGGCGGGCCTTTTGAAGGCCGTGGAAAACATCGAGCACTTCGTCGCCGGCAGTCCCCGGCACCTGGTCGCTCCTCCCCAATAGTTTCCGCCCGACAGCGATGATCATTATCGAGATCGAGAAAAACGTGAACGTGGACCAGGAGTGCTGCGTGGTCTACAACGAGTCCGGAACTCGACGAGAAGTCCGCGCGCTAGAATACCATCGCGGCGACACACGCGAATGGGCGGAGGTGATCGGCTGGGATGCGGAAGCAAACTCCCCTTGCCCTGCCTACGTCTGCCAGATCTCGGACTCCGGGGATGGGACGGCGTTCCTCATCTACGGGGGGAGCGGCGGAATCCGGCTCAAGCCGCTGGGCGATCGGAACCCGTGGAGCACCAGCGATCCCCATCAGTGGGGCGAGCTGTTTCTCGTCTACCCATTGAACGCGCAGTTCGAATGCGCCTCTGACTCGTAATCAAGAGAACTCAGCCCGCAGCGCGGGCATGACCTCCTTCGCGAACAGCTCCATGCTCTTCATGGTGAGCTCGTGCGGAAGGCTGCCCACCTGGAAGATGCCCTGGATAATGCCGCAGCCGCTCGCCTTGATCCCTTCGCGCATCTTCTGGCGCACTGTCTCGGGGCTGCCGGCGATCGCATAGAGGCCGTCCTCCGCCTCCTTCCAGGACGACACGAGTGTGATGAACTTGCGCTTGGTGTGGCCGGGCCCGAGCTGCGACTCGATCGAGGTGTGGCCCGGCGGGAACATGTACTCACGCGGCAGGCGCAAGAGCTTTTTCACCAGGTACCAGAAGTGCGGCTCGAGCTCGCGCCGCGCCTGGGCGTCGGTCTCGGCGACGTAGATCAGGCACGGCCAGCCGATGCGCTCGGGCGGCACGTCGTAACCGCACTTCGACGCCGCGTACTCGCGCAGCCTGTCGAAGTGCTCCTTCATCACCTCGAACTGCGTGAACGGGAGCGTGATCCACGGGTAACGGCGCTCGGCCACGAAGCGGATCGTCTCCATGCTGCCCGAGCCCGGGATCCAGATCGGCGGGTGCGGC
>Ga0209342_10002821_pt1 | contig 18465 bp, 19 predicted proteins | sample RifCSP16_2_FD_184023 | JGI IMG/M metagenome (GOLD analysis project Ga0209342, IMG submission 184023) | Soil microbial communities from Rifle, Colorado - Rifle CSP2_sed 16_2 (SPAdes) (version 2) | ecosystem: Environmental > Terrestrial > Deep subsurface > Rock core/Sediment | place: Rifle... | reverse complement strand
GACCCGGCCGCGAAGTTGCAGAGCGAGCGGATCTCCCGGGCGGGATACTCCTGCGCCGCGGCCACCGGGATCGCCAGCGCCAGCGTTGCGGCGACGAGCTTGGCGGGTGAAATTCGCATGTCGAGGCCCTCCTTTCGGGGGGATATCTTCGCGCATCCGGGCCGATCGCGCGACCGGACCGAGCGCTGATCGCGCGCTAAGTTGCGCACTTGCACGGGGTGCCGCCGGGGACTACGATCAATTCCGACATCGAGAGGATTCCCCGCGTGAAAGCCGTCGCCCTCACCCGCTACCTGCCGATCGCCGACCCCGAGTCGCTCGTCGACGTGACGCTGCCCGATCCCGCACCGACCGGCCACGACCTCCTGGTGCGGGTCGCGGCAGTGTCGGTCAACCCGGTCGACACGAAGCAGCGCGCGCCCAGCGCCAAGGTGGAGGCGCAGCCGCGCGTGCTGGGCTGGGACGCGGCGGGGACGGTGGTCGGGGTCGGTCCCGAGGTACGGCTCTTCAAACCCGGCGACGAGGTCTACTACGCGGGCGACGTGACGCGGCAGGGATCCAACAGCGAGCTGCAGCTCGTCGACGAGCGGATCGTCGCCCGCAAGCCGCGCACGCTGGACTTCGCGCAGGCGGCGGCAATCCCGCTCACCGCGATCACCGCCTGGGAATGCTATTTCGACCGCATGAAGATCGATCCGGGCGGGGCGCATCGTGGCGCGACCCTGCTCATCATCGGCGGGGCCGGCGGCGTGGGCTCGATCGGTATCCAGATCGCGAAGGTCGTCGCCGGCCTGAAAGTGATCGCGACGGCCTCCCGCCCCGAAACGGTCGCGTGGGTCAAGGACCTAGGCGCCGATCACGTCGTCGATCACTCGCAGCCGCTGCGCCCGCAGATCGAGGCGCTCGGGCTCAAGTCCGTCGACTACATCGCCAACTTCAACGACACCGACCGCTACTGGGAGCAGATGGGCGATCTGGTCGCGCCGCAGGGCGCGGTGTGCATGATCGTGGGGTCGAAAGGCCCGCTCGCGCAGGACGCCGTGCGCGGCAAGAGCGTGACCGTCTGCTGGGAGCTGATGTTCACGCGCCCGCGCTTCAAGACGCCCGACATGATCGAGCAGCACCGTCTCCTCACGCGCGTCGCCGAGCTGATCGATGCCGGGCGGATCCGCTGCACGCTGCGCGAGACGCTTCGCCCGATCAACGCCGCGAACCTGCGCGCCGCGCACGCCAAGCTCGAATCGGGACGGATGGTCGGGAAGCTGGTCGTGGCGGGCTGGACCTGATCCGACGAATGGCAGGAGGGCCGGCGCCTGACCGAGATTCGACCGTGGTCACCGTCAGGTGGCGTCCGGTAGAATGCCCCGCAGATTCGAACCATGATGCCCGGCGCAGGCATCACTTTTCCGCCACGACCACGAGGAGGACCGCAATGAGACTTCGTGCCATCCCCATCCTTTGCTCCGTGCTTGCCGCGTGCGCGGCCGGAATCGCCACCGCCCAGACCTACCCGGACCGGACCGTCACGCTCGTGAACCCGTTCCCGCCCGGGGGCGTCGTGGACGTCCAAGGACGGCCCCTCGCGGCGGCGCTGGAGAGGGTCCTGAAACAGCCGGTCGTCATCCTGAACAAGCCAGGCGGCGCCGGCGGCGTGGGGTACGCGTTCGTCGCCAACGCAAAGCCGGACGGCTATACCGTGCTCGGCGGGATCGTCAGCGTCTCTTCGATCCCCGAGGCGGACAAGCTCTTCGGACGGGCGCCCGCCTACTCGCTCGACCAGCTGGTGCCGGTCGCGCGCGTGTCCGCGGACCCGATCTACGTGGCGGTCCGCACCGAGAGCCCGTGGAAGACGCTCAAGGAGATGCTCGACGCGATCAAGGCGAAGCCGATGACCTACTCATACTCGTCGTCCGGCCCGTACGGTGCGCTCCACGTGCCCACCGAGATGCTGCTGCAGAGCGTCGGCGCGACTGCGCGGCACGTTCCTACGACCGGCGGTGGGCCGGCGATCAACGCGCTCCTCGGCGGACACGTCGACTTCACGACCGGTGGTCCGTCCGCGCTCGCCGGCCAGATGAAGGCCGGCAAGTTCCGCGTGCTCGCGGGTACCGGCGCGCAACGCCATCCGGTGCTCCCCGACGTGCCGACGATGAAGGAGCTCGGGTACAACATCGAGTACTACCTGTGGCTGGGCCTCTTCGTGCCGAAGGGAACCCCGGAGTCGGCGGTGAAGGTCCTGCGCGACGCGACGCGAGCCGCGGTCGCGGACCCGGATTTCAAGAACGCGATGACGAAGATGAACGCGATCGTCGACTACCAGGATCAGCCGGAGTTCAGGAAGTTCTGGGACGCCGACGCCGCCCGGATCGCCACGGCGGTGAAGGCGATCGGCAAGGTCGAGGAGAAGAAGTAGCCGCCGGCGAGCGAGCATGGCGCCACCGCCCGGCGGTGCGTCCACCTCATCGGGACCGGACCGCGGCGGCCTGCGCGACGACCAGGTCAGCGGCGCCGCCCTCGCGATCGCCGGCGTCCTGATCGCGCTGCAGTCGTGGCAGTACCCGATCGGCTCGCTCGCGGAGCCGGGTCCCGGCTACCTCCCCTTCGCCCTCGGCGTCGCGCTTGCCGGTTTCGGCGCGCTCGTTGCCATCGCAGGCGGCCAGTCGCCGGCGTTCCGCTGGGCGCAGTTCGGCGACGGACCGAAGGCGCTCGCCATCCTGGCCGGCCTCGCATTCGCGGCGCTGGCGCTCGAGCGGCTCGGGTATCGCATCACCATCGCCGTCCTCCTCCTCTATTACCTGGGCGTGCTCGAGCGCAGGCCCTGGGCGAGGACGCTCGTCCTGACGGCGATCGTCTCGCTCGGCAGCTACTACGTGTTCGCCAGGCTGCTGCGCGTGCCGCTGCCGATCGGCATGTCCGGGTTCTAGAGGGACGGCGATGCTCGAGACGCTCGGCAGCCTCGCGACCGGATTCGAGATCGCGCTTCAGCCCCAGTTCCTCGCCTACGCGTTCGCTGGCTGCGTCATCGGGACGCTGGTGGGAATGCTTCCCGGCCTCGGGCCGCTCGCCGGCATCAGCCTGCTGCTCCCCGGAACGTTCGGGTTGAGTCCGACCGCGGCGCTGATCATGCTCGCCGGCGTCTACTACGGCGCGATGTACGGCGGATCGACGACCTCGATCCTGATGCGCATCCCGGGCGAGGCCGCGTCGGTGATGACCTGCATCGACGGCTACGCGATGACGCAGAAGGGGCGCGGCGGCGCGGCCCTCGCGATCGCGGCGATCGGCTCGTTCGTCGCCGGCACGCTGTCGGTCGTCGGGCTGATGCTCCTCGCCCCGCCGCTCGCGGAGTTCGCGATCCGGTTCGGCCCGGCCGAGTACGCGTCGCTCCTGGTCGTCGGGCTGATCGTGCTCGCCTACATGAGCGGCGGCTCGATGCCCAAGATGCTCGCGATGGCGGCGCTCGGGCTGCTCTGCGGCATGGTCGGCATGGACGTGATGACGGGCTACGCGCGCTTCACCGGGGACGTGATCGCGCTGCGCGACGGGCTCGGCATCGTCCCGGTCGCGGTCGGGCTCTTCGGCATCTCGGAGATCATCCTGAGCGCGGCGAAGGCGCGCGAGGTCTCGGTACGGCAGCCGGAGCTGCGCGAGCTCGTGCCGACCGGCGCCGAGCTCAAGGCGTCGGTCGGGCCTATCGCCCGGGGCAGCGTGCTCGGCTTCCTGATCGGGATCATTCCCGGCTCCGCGCACATCATCTCCTCCTTCGTGTCCTACGGGATCGAGCGCCGGCTGTCGAAGACGCCGGAGCGCTTCGGCACCGGCGCGGTGGAAGGCGTGGCGGGTCCCGAATCGGCCAACAACGCGGCCGCGAGCGGCGCCTTCGTCCCGATGCTCGCGCTCGGCGTCCCTTCGGGTCCGATCCCCGCGGTGATGCTCGCCGCCATCATGATCCACGGCGTCATCCCCGGCCCGCTCCTGATCGCGGAGCGGCCGGAGATCTTCTGGGGGTTCATCGCGAGCATGTACGTCGGCAACGTCGTCCTGCTCATCCTCAACCTGCCGCTCGTCGGGCTCTTCATCCAGGTGCTGCGCATCCCCTACCGCTACCTCTATCCGCTCATCCTGACGTTGTGCGTGATCGGGGTCTACGCCGTCGGCCAGAGCGTCGTCGACATCTGGATCATGATCGCCATGGGGTTCCTCGGCTACGGCATGCGCAAGCTCGGCTACGAGCCGGCGCCGCTGGTGCTCGGCATGGTGATCGCGCCGCAGCTCGAGCTCTCGTTCCGGCAGGCGCTCGCGCTGTCGGCCGGCGACTACTCGATCTTCGTCGCGCGCCCGGTCTCGGCGGCGCTGCTCGCGCTGGCGGTGATCCTCCTCGCGCTGTCGGTGAGAACCGCGCTCACGCGCCGCGCCGACTGGCGGCAGCGCCTGGGGCTCGAAGAGCGCGTTTAGCGGCGTACACGATGCGGATCGCCAGGCTCCTCGCCACGGCCGTCGCGCTTCCGCTGGCGAGGCCGATGAAGATGTCCGGCATCGCGATCGCGCGTGCCGAGAACGTGCTTGTGCGCGTCGAGGAAGGGGGCGGAGGCACCGGCTGGGGCGAAGCCGCCTCGGCACCGAGCATGACCGGCGAGACCGTCGCGAGCATGGTCGCGGCCGTCCGGTACCTCGCATCGTTCCTCGAGGGCCTTCCGGCCGAGGGCTTCGGGGCCATCCACGCGGAAATGGACTGGCGCCTCTACGGCAATCAGGCGGCGAAGTCGGCGATCGACATCGCGCTGCACGACCTCGTCGCGCGCGCGCGCAATGTGCCGGTCCACGCGCTGCTCGGCACGCAGCACCGTGCCCGCGTCCCGGCGCTGTGGATGATCGGCACGGGCAGCACGGAGGCCGATCTGCGCGAGGCGGCGGCGAAGCGGGCCGCCGGGTTCGTCGCCTACAAGATCAAGGTCGGCGCGGACGACCCGCGCGCCGACGCGGAGCGCACTGCTCGAATCTGCGCCGTTCTCGGCGCCGGAAGGCTGATCTCCGCGGATGCGAACCAGGCCTGGACCCCCGAGCAGGCGATCGCCTACGTCGGCGCGGTGGCGCCGACCGCACTCGACTTCCTGGAACAGCCGGTGCGCGGCGACGACCTCACCGGCATGGCGCGCGTTGCGGCAGCGAGCCGGGTGGCGATCGGGGCCGACGAAGGCGTGCACGGGCTCGACGACATCGCGCGCCACCACGAGGCGCGCGCGGCGAGCGGCGTGAGCCTGAAGACGCTCAAGCTCGGCGGCCTGGGCGCCGCCTACCAGGCCGCCCTGCTGTGCGAGCGGCTCGGCATGAAAGTCAACCTCGCCTGCAAGATCGCCGAGTCGAGCATTGCGACCGCGGCGGTGCTGCACCTCGCTGCCGCGGCGCCGTCGCTCGACTGGGGCGTCAGCCTGTCGAGCCAGTACCTCGCCGCCGATCTCGTGCGGTCGCCGATCGCGATCCGCGACGGCCACGCATCCGTGCCGGAAGGCCCGGGGCTGGGGATCGAGGTGGACGAGGCGCGGGTGCGCGAGTATCGCCGCCCGCCGCGTTGATCGCACTATTGGTGCGCGTAGAGCTTCTTGCCCGCGACCGGCAGCTCGGCCCGCAGGATGTCCCCGGAAAGCGACTCGGTGATGTAGAGCATCTTCCGGTCCGGCCCGCCGAACGCGATGTTGGCGAGATGATGGTGGTGCGGGTCGAGCGAATGCACGAGGTGGGTCGGCAGCATGTTCGCGTCGAACCGCCACACGCCGACGCCGAGCTGGCAGACGAGCAGCCCGTTCTCGGCGTCCATCTCGATGCCGTCGGGCCCGGCGACGCCGCCGGAGAGCTGGATCGCCACGCCGGTCTTCGAGACCGAGCCGTCGGCCAGCAGCGGCAGGCGCCAGACCTGCTGCGAGCGCGTGACGCCGACGTAGCAGTGCTTCTCGGTGGTGGAGAGCGTGATGCCGTTCGGACTGGGGACGTTCGCGCAGAGCCGGTCGAGCGCGCCGCTCGCGCGCAAGCGGTAGACGCGCCCCGTGGGATCCGTGATCCCGGTCTGTCCCTGGTCGGTGAAGTAGAGATCGCCGTTGGACGCGAAGTGCAGGTCGTTCAGGCCCTTGAAGCCCTCGCTGTAGGCGGTCTCGAGCAGCGGCTCGATCCGTCCGCTCCGCGGGTCGAGTACCAGCAGCCCGCGCTTGTAGTCGGCGATGAAGATCCGCCCGTCCTTGTGGATCTTGAGGCCGTTCGGCCAGCCGTCGTACTGGACGGCGAGCTCCCACTCGCCCCGGGCCGTGATCCGGAACACGCGCCCGAAGGGAATGTCGACGAACCAGAGGTTGCCGTCGCGATCGAAGGACGGCCCCTCCAGGAAGCACTCGACCTCGGCCCCCTGGCGGTTCGGGTCGGACCAGGCCGTGCGGCGCCGGTCGCGGAACTTCTTCGGCATCGACATGAAGAGCTCCGCCTTGATCAGCTCGGGCTGCTTGAACGGGTTGAGCATCGTGGATGGGTGCGCCGTCGGCGAGAGGCGAAGGGGTGATTGTATCGGGCAGCGCGGATCCGGAATAAGCAAGGGCCTCGCGTGTACCGCACGGGCAATCAGTCGGCAGTCGGCACCGATCGGCGTCGATCCGCGGTTGCCCGCGTTTAGGCTACACTCCGCGGCCGTGATCGCAGCAACCCGCGACGCCTGCGTCGCCCAAGACGAGTGAAGAACATGGCGCAGGCCGAATCCCCCGCCGTCGCACGCCCCCAGCCGACGCTCGGGATCCTCGACGCGATCGCGATCATCGTCGGCATCGTCATCGGCGCCGGCATTTTCCGCCTGCCTTCGCTCGTCGCCGGGACCGCCGGCAGCGAGGCTGCGGTCATCGCCGTGTGGCTCGCGGGCGGCGCGGTGTCGCTCATCGGGGCGCTCTGCTACGCCGAGCTCGCGACGACATTCCCGAGCGCTGGCGGCGACTACCACTTCCTCACCCGCGCGTACGGCAAGAGCCTCTCGTTCCTGTTCGCGTGGGCGCGCGTCGCCGTCATCACGACCGGGTCGATCGCCCTCCTCGCGTTCGTGTTCGGCGACTTCATGTCGCGCCTCGTCGCGCTGGGCCCGTACAGCACGCCGATCTACGCCGTGGCGCTGATCATCGTGCTCACCGTGATCAACGTCGCCGGCATTCGCAAAGGATCGCTCACGCAGAACTGGCTCACGCTCCTCGAAGTGGGCGGGGTCCTGATCGTGATCGTCGCCGGCCTCGCGTTCGCCGCGCCCGCGACGGCGCCGGCGGCCCCGGCCGCCGCCGGCAGCGCCACCTCGTGGAGCGGGATCGGGCTGGCGATGGTGTTCGTGCTGCTCACCTACGGCGGCTGGAACGAGGCGGCGTACATCTCGGCCGAGATCAAGGGCTCGCGGCAGAACATCGCGCGCGCGCTGATCTGGAGCATCCTCATCATCACCGCGCTCTATCTCCTTGCCAACCTCGCGATGCTGCGCGGCCTGGGGCTGGAGGCGATGGCGAAGTCGCAGGCCGTGGCGGCGGATCTCCTCGAGCGCGCGTGGGGGCCGACCGGCGCGGTGCTGATCAGCGTGCTGGTGGCGGTGTCGGCGCTCACCTCCGCGAATGCGACGATCATCGTCGGCGCGCGCTCGAACTATGCGCTCGGCTGCGACTGGCCGATGCTCGCGTTCCTCGGCCGCTGGAACGAGCGCACGGGCACGCCCACGACGGCGCTCCTCGTGCAGTCCGGCGTCGCGCTCGCGCTGGTCGGCCTCGGGACGATGACCGCGAAGGGGCTCGAGACGATGGTCGAGTTCACGGCCCCGGTCTTCTGGTTCTTCTTCACGCTCGCCGGGGCCTCGCTCATCGTGCTGCGATATCGCGAGCCGGACGCGCCGCGGCCGTTCCGCGTCCCGCTCTATCCCGTGTTGCCGCTCGTCTTCTGCGCGTGCACCGCCTACCTGCTCTACTCGAGCCTCGCCTACACCGGATGGGGCGCACGGATCGGGGTCGCCGTGCTCGCCGTCGGCGGAGTGCTGCTCGCCGTCAATCTGCGACACCGCAGCCTGGTCCTCAAGAGGTCGTGAATGAACCGCCGTCGCCTGCTCCTCGCCGCCCTTGCCGCCCTCGCCGCGACCGCGACCGCATGCGGGCAGCCGGCGCCGCTGCGCGCGCCGGACGCGCCGTTCGTGCCGACGAAGCAGGAGATCGTCGAGGAGATGCTGCGCGCTGCCGGCGTGAAGCCGGGGGACGTGGTCTACGACCTCGGCTGCGGCGACGGGCGCATCGTCATCACCGCCGCGCAGAAGTTCGGCGCCCGCGGGGTCGGCATCGACATCGACCCGGAGCGGATCTCCGACGCCAACTGGTACGCGAAGCGCGCCGGGGTCGAGAGCCAGGTGACCTTCAAGCTCGGCGATCTCTTCGAGGCCGAGGTCTCGGAGGCAACCGTCGTCACGCTCTACCTGCTGCCGGAGATGAACATCCGGCTCAAGCCGAAGCTCCTGCGCGACCTCAAGCCCGGCGCGCGGATCGTGTCGCACGACTTCGACCTCGGTCCCGACTGGAAGCCCGAGCGCACGCTCCGGCTCGGCAACGACTGGATCTACCTCTGGACGGTGCCGGCGAAGTGAGCGGCCGATTGAGCGCTTGCGTCGACATCCACACCCACGTCGTCCCCGAACGCTTTCCGGCGTACGCGGGCCGCGGCACCGACGTCCCCTGGCCGTCGATGGCCGATGCCCATGCGTGCCACAAGCACGTGATGATCTCGGGCAAGGTCTACCGCACGGTCGCCGACGGCTGCTGGAGCGTGCCGCGGCGCATCGCGGACATGGGGACGATGCGGGTCGCGCGCCAGGCGCTCTCGCCGATGCCCGAGCTGCTGTCGTACTGGCTGCCGCTCGCGGACGCGAAAGTCCTCATCCGTTACCTGAACGACGAGATCGCCGCGATGGTCGCGCAGGCGCCGGACCGCTTCGTCGGCCTCGGCGCCGTACCGCTGCAGGACACCGATAGCGCGATCCGCGAGCTCGAGCACGTCCTCGGCACGCTCAAGTTCGCCGGCGTGGAGATCGCGAGCCACGTCAACGGCGCATCGATCGGGGATCCACGCTTCGAGCCGTTCTTCGCCGCCGTGGAGCGCCTCGGCGCCGCGGTGTTCGTCCACGCGCTGCGGCCCGCCGGGCAGGACCGGATCGTCGGCGCGTTCCCCGAGCAGGCGGTCTGCTTCCCCGGCGACATCGCGCTCGCCGCGGCCTCGATGATCACCGGCGGCATCGCCGCACGGCACCCGCGCCTGCGCATCGCGTTCAGCCACGGCGGCGGCGCGATGTCGATCCTGCTGCCGCGCCTCGAGCACGCCTGGAACGTGTTTCCCAAGGCGAAGGAATCGCTCCCCGATTCGCCGGCGGTGTACGCGCGGCGGTTCTTCTACGACGCGCTCGTCTTCGACGCCGCCGCGATCCGGTTCCTCGTCGCGAGCTTCGGCGCCGCGCAGCTCGTCCTCGGCAGCGACTACCCGTTCGCCCTCGGCGAGCCCGACCCGGTCGGCCGGCTCGCGCAGACCGGCCTCGACGCCGCCGTGCTGGAAGCGATCCAGTCGCAGAACGCGCTGCGGTTCCTCGGGCTCGAGGGCGGCCGGGCGTAGGCCCCGACGGTTCGCGCCGCGGCGCCGCGCGGCTCGATTCGAGCCGGGTAGAATCGGCACCCCCATCGCGCCCGCCGCTCGGAGACGCTTGAGCCCCAGCCCCGACGATCTGCAGCCGCTGCTCGCCCGCGCCTCCGCGGACCTGCAGGGCGGACGGCCCGAGGCGGCGGAGCGGGTCTACCGCGACGTGCTCGCCCGCGCGCCGGACCACCCCGTCGCGACGCACTTTCTCGGCGTCTGCCTGGTCCAGACGGGCCGCCCCCAGGAAGGGCTCGCGCTGCTCGCCCGCTCGATGCCGGCGTTGCAGGGTCAGGCGAGGTATCGGCACAACTACGCGCTCATGCTCGCGCAGGCGGGCGAGCTCGCCGCGGCTGAACGCGAGCTCGAGGCAGCGATCGCGCTCGAGCCCGCGAACGCCGTATCCCACAGCTACCTCGGCATCGTGCGGCAGCAGCTCGGCCGGCTCGGCGACGCCGCGGCCGCCTATCGCGCCGCGCTCGAGCGCGCGCCGGACGACCCCTTCATCGCCAACAACTACGGGTACTGCCTGCTCGAGAAGGGCGAGGTCGAGAGCGCGCTCGAGTGGTTCCGGCGCTCGATCGGCCGCGAGCCGCGCAACGCGGTGGCGCACAACAACCTCGGCTCGGCGCTGAACGCCCTCGGCGATGTCCCGGCCGCGATCGCGGCGTATCGCAAGGCGGTCGAGGTCGATCCGCGGTATGCGACGGCCTGGTTCAACCTTGGGCTGGCCCTGCGAGTCGCGGACGACCAAGGGTCCTTCGACGCGTTCCGCAACGCCGTGCGCTGCGGGCCGCAGTTCGCTCCGGCCTGGCAGGGCTTCGCCGACGAGTTCTCCCGGACTCGCTTCGTGGCGTGGCATGCGCAGGCCGCGCAGGAGCTGACCCAGGTGCTGCTGCACCCGGCGATCGACGCCGGTCCGCTCGCCGAGGCGGCGGCGAGCCTGCTGATGCTCGATCCCGCCTTCGCGCCGGTCCTCCGGGGCGCGCCCTCCGACGGGGCGCCGGCCGCCCGGTGGTTCACGGGCGACGGGCTGCAGGCGGTTGCGCATCCGATGCTCGTCGCCCTGATGGAAAACTCGCTCATTCCCGAGCCGACGCTCGAGACTTGCCTCCGGGCGCTGCGGAGGCGAGCGCTCGAGGCCTGGGCGAGCGGCCCGCTGAACCCCTCGCCGCGGCTCGCCGAGTTCGCCTGCGCGCTCGCGCAGCAGTGCTTCCTGAACGAGTACGTCTGGCCCGAGGCCGCCGAGGAGACAGCGATGGTCGCACGCCTTGACGAGCGCGTCCGGGCCGGGGGCACGAGCGCGCTCGAGCTCGCGCTCCTCGCCGCCTACCGGCCGCTCGCGGCGATTCCCGCGCTTGCGCGTCCGGCCGCGGCGGGCGAGGCCTTCGAGCGGCTGTGGCGACGCCAGGTCGCGGAGCCCGCCGAGGAGGCGCGGCTGCGCACCGAGATCCCGGCGCTGACGGGAGTCACCGACCCGACCTCGCGCGCGGTCCAGGCGCAGTACGAGGAGAACCCGTACCCGCGCTGGCATCGGGTGCCGGCGTCGCTCGCGTCCCCGTTCCCGCTGCGGCGGGTCCTGCGCACGCTGTTCCCCCATGTCGAGCTGGCGCGGTTCACCATCTCCGAGTCGCCCGACATCCTCATCGCCGGCTGCGGCACCGGGTTCCAGGCGGCGATCACCGCGGCGCGCAACCCCACAGGGCGGATCCTCGCCATCGATCTGAGCCGCGCGAGCCTCGCCTACGCGGTGCGCCGCTGCCGGGAGCTCAGGCTCACGAACCTGCGCTTCGCCCAGGCCGACGTCCTACAGCTCGGGGAGCTGCCCGAGCGCTTCGACGCGATCGAGTGCGCCGGGGTGCTGCATCACCTGCGGGACCCGCTTGCCGGTTGGCGGGTCCTCGCCTCGCTCATGAAGCCCGGCGGCGTCATGAAACTCGCGCTCTACAGCGAGATCGGGCGTCGCGGCGTCGTCGCGGCGCGCGAGCTGATCGCCCGGCAGGGTCTCGGCGCCGACCGCGAGGGCATTCGCGCCGCGCGGCAGCTCATGTTCGCGCAACCCGAGCAGAGCGCGGTCGGACCGCTCCTGCACTCGCCGGACCTCTACTCCGCGTCCGGCACGCGCGATCTCGTCCTCCACGTCCAGGAGCATCGCTTCACTGCCGCGCAGCTGGCGGACTCGATCCGCGCGCTCGGGCTGGAGTTCCTGGGGTTCGAGCTCGCGGACCGGGGCGTGCTGCGCGCCTACCGGGAGCGCTTCCCGGAGGATCCCACGGCCGTCTCGCTCGAGAACTGGGGGCGGTTCGAGGCGGAGCACCCGTACGTCTTCGCCGGCATGTACCAGTTCTGGGCCGGCTCGCCCGCCTAGAATCCGAGCTTGCCCCGCGCGCCCTCCGGCTCCGTAGAATCGGGGCCTTCGGGAGGCAGGCGATGAAGATCGGACTGATCGGTCTCGGAAGGATGGGCGCGGGCATGGCGCGGCGCCTGGCGCGGGGCGGCGTTCAGGTCGTCGCGCAGGACGTGCACCCCTACGCGCGGACCTCGCTCGCGGCCGAGCTGGAGGCGAGCGTCGTCGACACGATTCCGGCGCTCGTCGCCGCGCTCGATCCGCCGCGCGTCGTCTGGCTCATGGTCCCGGCGGGCGACGCGACCGAGGCGGCGCTGGAGGCGCTCTACGCGCGGCTCGACCCTGGCGATCTCGTCGTCGACGGCGGCAACGCCCACTACCGCGACTCGATCAAGCGCGGGGCGGCGCTCGCCGAGCGCAGCATCGCGTTCGTCGATGCCGGAGTCTCCGGCGGCGTCTGGGGCCTCGCGAACGGCTACATGCTCATGCTCGGCGGCGCGCCCGAGGCGGTCGAGCGGGTCGCGCCGCTCGCCCGGATTCTCGCGCCCGCCCCCGACCGCGGCTGGCTGCACTGCGGGCCGGGCGGCAGCGGCCATTTCGTGAAGATGGTCCACAACGCCATCGAGTACGGGATGATGCAGGCGTACGCGGAAGGGCTCGCGCTGCTCGTGGCGAAGCAGGAGTTCGCGCTGGACGTCGCCGCGGTCGCCGAGCACTGGCGCCACGGCAGCGTGATCCGTTCGTGGCTGCTCGACCTCACCGCCGAGGCCCTCGCTGGCGGGCCGGATCTCGCCGCGATCGCGCCCGTCGTTCGGGACTCGGGCGAGGGCCGCTGGGCCGTCCAGGAAGCGGTCGAGCTCGGCGTGCCGGCGCCGGTGACCGCGGCCGCGCTGACCATGCGCTTCGCGACCCAGGGTGCGAACGACTTCCCGGCGCGGCTGCTCGCGCTGATGCGCAACGCCTTCGGCGGGCACGCCCCCGAGCGCCCGAACCCCTGATCGAAGGTCCCGGTCGTTGATCGTGATCGTCATGGGTGTCGCGGGCGCCGGCAAGACCACCGTCGGCAGCCGCCTCGCCGCGTCCCTCGCCTGCGAGTTCATCGACGCCGATGACTACCATCCGCCGGCCAGCGTGGCGAAGATGCGTGCCGGCCAGCCGCTCGGCGACGACGATCGGTCGCCCTGGCTCGCGCGGTTGAACGGAGTGCTGCAGGAGCGCGCGCAGCGCGGCGCCGGCGTCGTGCTCGCGTGCTCGGCCCTGAAGGCGAGCTATCGGGAGGCGCTCGCGCGCGGCCTCGCCGACGCGAGGCTCGTTTACCTGCGCGGGAGCCAAGCGGTGATCGGCCCGCGGTTGGCGGGGCGCGGGGGGCATTTCATGAACCCGGCCCTGCTCGACTCGCAGTTCGCGGCCCTCGAGGAGCCGCGCGATGCGATCGTCGTGGACGTCGACGGGACGCCCGAGGCGCTCGTCGGTGCGATCCGCGCCGGGCTCGCGGCCGCACCTCCGGCGCGCTGACGCTCCCTCCGGCTAGTCCAGCCCGGACCAGCCGGGGTCCTCCTTGTCGAGGATGCGCTTCAGGGCGGCGAAGTGCAGGTCCGACTGCTCCCGTTCGGCCGCCATCTGCTTCGCCGTCGCGGAGGCGACGCTGTGCGAGAGGCGCTTGAGGTGCTTGCCGGTGCTCTGCGCGAGCACCTGCACCATGCAGGCGCGCTCCAGGTAGTACAGGTCGTCGAAGGCCCACGCGACGCTGTCGCCGCAGACGATCACGCCGTGGTTCGCGAGGAAGAGCACGTCGGCGCCGTTCATCCGGGACGCGATGCGGTCGCCCTCGGCGTTGTCCAGGACCAGGCCGTTGTACTCCTCGTCGTACGCGACCCTCCCGTAGAACTTGAGGGCGTTCTGGCTCGCCGGCTCGAGCCGGCCCCCCTCGAGCAGCGTCAGCGAGGTCGCGAACGGCATGTGGGTGTGCAGAACGCAAGCCGGCGCCCGCTTCGACCTGTGCAGCCGGGCGTGGATGAAAAACGCCGTCGGCTCAACGGTGTGGCGGCCTTCGATGACGTTGCCCTTGCCGTCGATGAGCAGCAGGTCGGCCGGGGAGAGCTCCGACCAGTGCCGGCCTTGCGGATTGATGAGGTACCGATCCTGGAGCCCCGGCGCGACGAGGCTGAAGTGATTGCACACGCCCTCGGAGAGCCCCAGCCGGGTCGCCCAGCGGAGCGCGGCCGCGAGGTCGATGCGCGCCCGAACGAGCGCATCCGTCCCGCTCATCTCATTCGTCTCCTTTCGGGCTCGCGGCGCGCGCCGCCATCGTTGGTCTTCGTTCGCGCCGCCGGAGCGACGCGGACTCTAACACCGGCCCAGACGCCGCCGCGAGGAACAGGTTCTCTACCGACGCGCGATCGATGGTCGCCTGCTGTCAAGGCCGCCGACGGCGTGGCGCGCCGCCTTCGTCGCGTTCGAGCGCGAGATGCGCCGCGGTGCCGGGGTTGTGCTCGACCAGGTCGCGGACGAACCGGTCGAAAGGCAAGTCGTAGCGGCGTCTTAGCTCGCGCGCCGTGCGTTTCAGCGGCGCGACCGGGATGCGCGTCGCACGGCCCCTGAGCCCGAGCACGATCATGTTGACCCGGTCCTCGGCCGGCAGGCAGAGGACCTTGCCGCCGAACGCCCGCTCGATCCGCGCCAGATAGGTGCCGAACCGCGGCTCGTCGGCGATGAAGTTCACGACCAGGATCCCGCCGGGCCGGAGGGCGTCCCGGCAGGCGTCGTAGAACTCCTGCGTGGCGAGGGCACGTACCGACCGGCCGTCCTCGAACGCGTCGAGGAGCAGCACGTCGCACGCGGCGGGGCGTGACGGCACGTACGCGGCGCCGTCCGCCACCAGCACCTTGACCCGGTCCTCGTCCGGCGGCAGGCCGAAGAAGGTGCGCGCGGCGGCGACCACCTCCGGATTGATCTCCACGACCGTCATGCGGGTCCGCGGCAGCTGCCCGTGCGCGAAGCGCGCGATCGAGCCGCCGCCGAGACCGACCATCAGGAGCTCGCGCGGCGCCGGCGCGAAGAGCAGGAATACCATCATCGCACGGGTGTACGCGAGCTCCAGGCGGTCGGGCGACTCGAGCCGGATCGCGCTCTGGATCGCGTGGCCGCCGAGGTGCAGCAGGCGCACGCCGCCCGACTCGCTCACCTGGACCGACGAGCGTCGGCGCGCGAGCCAGCGCTTCAGGGGGCGCATAGAATCGGCGGCTCCATGGGGGGCGGATTATGACCTGTCTGAAGCGCTGCGCACTCGGCTTGCTCGTCGCCCTTCTCGCGATCGCAGGGACGGCGGCGCTCCTCCTCCGCCAGGCGCCCGCCTGGCTCGCGGCGTCCGACGCGCCGGACAAAGCGGACGCGATCATCGTGCTCGGCTCCGACGTGACGCGGGCGCTCACCGGCGCAAGCCTCTACCAGCAGGGGTTCGCTCGCGTCGTCTACCTCACCGTGCCGTGGCGCGAGCCGCGCTACGTCGCGCTCGAGCGCGACAAGATCCGCTGGCCGTGGTTCGACGACGTCGCGCGCACGCTCCTGCGGAACCGCGGCGTGCCGGACGATGCGATCCAGCTCCTCGGCAAGGACCTGGTCAGCACCGTCGCCGAGGCGCGCGAGGCAGCGCGCGTGCTCGGGCCCACGGCCGGCACGCTGCTCGTCGTCACCTCGCCGCACCACGTCCACCGGGCGCGCACGGTCTTCAGCGATCACCTCCCGTCGGCGCGGATCCTCGTGATCGCGAGCGGCGAGGAGACGCTGCCGCAGCGCTGGTGGACCAACCAGGAGTCGGCGCGAAACGTGATGCTCGAGCTGGCGAAACTCGTCTTCTACAAGCTCGGGTTCAGCTTCGCCTGACGCAAACGCGGCGAAGCCACTCGGAAACTCGGCCGTCCCCGCGCGGTCAGACGAACATCGTGCCGCAGGACGTGGCACCATTCGCGGCGGAGCGAAGATGACGGTGAACGGGCGGATTCTCCTCGGGCTGGGTATCGCGGCGGCTGTGTCGGCTGCCGGCGCCGACGACCTCGCTTCCCGCGCCCTGCGCGAGCGCCAGCAGCAATCCGACGCGTTCTCGCTCCAGCTCCAGCAGTCGATCCAGAGCTTCCGCGCGGGCAACCTTCCGCCCCAGCAGCGGCTCGAGCTGGACGCGCTCCAGCGCGACCAGCGCCTGCGCCAGGACGAGCTCTTCTATCGGCAGCAGGTCGAGACGAACTCGCCCGATCCCGGAGCGCTGCGGCGGGCAGACGCAATGCGCGCCGAGCAGGAGCGGCAGCAACAGCTGTCGCGGTTCCGGTCGGACGCCGCACCGGCGGCCGAGCGCGAGCCGGCGGCACAGCAACCGGCACGCCTCGTCGACCCGACGATCGTTACCGCCCCGGTCCCGCGCGGCCGGCGGCGCACGCCTGAACCGGACCCGACCGCCGTCGGGCCGTAAGCGGGCCTCGGGCCTCTTCCGCCCTCCGGCGGGTGGTTCGGAGTCGGAGCGCGCGCGACCTTCCCCCTCCCGATCGGAACCGACGCACGGCGGGTGCTGGACCACCGACCCTTGCCGCCTGTATGATGTCTATACAGACATATATACGGAGGCTCCCGTGGCATCGGTCATCCGCACCGCAAGAGTGTTCCGGAACGGCGGCAGCCAAGCGATCCGGTTGCCCAAGGAGTTCCGGGTGAACGGCGACGAGGTCCTCCTGAAGCAGGACTTCGGGATGATCACCATCCTGCCCAAGCGCCCCCGCAAAGGGTCGCTGCTGGCGCTGCTCCAGGCGCTGGGGCCGGTCGAGCTCGCCCCGCGCGACCAGCCGGACTGGACGGACAAGCGTGCTGACCCATCCCTGCGGGTCGCTCCGCGCCGAAGGGCCGGCAAGGCGAGGAAACGATGATCTGCATGTTCGACACCAACGCGATCTCCGCGCTGATTCATCACCGGCGCGGGTTCGAGCGCCTTGCCGTCCGGGTCGACGCGCTCGCCGTCGGAGAGCGGGTCGTCTCGGCCGTGACCATGTCCGAGATCGAGACAATGATCGCGAAGGCGAAGGAGCCGGGGGGAAAGTCGGCGAAGGTGCGACTGGTGCTCACGCAGTTCAACCTTGCGGACTTCGGCGAGACGGCGGCTTTCCACGCCGGCCAGATCCGCGCGTATCTCGAACCCCGAGGGCTGGGGATCGGCCCGCTCGACACCCTGATCGCGGCGCACGCGAGGAGCCTGGGCGCCGCTATCGTCACCGACAACGTCGGCGAGTTCTCCCGCGTGCCGGGGCTTGTGGTCGAGAGCTGGGTGCGGTAGCGCGACGCAAGTTGCGCGGTCGCGGCGATCAGGGCCGGCACCCCGCGAGCGCAGTCGGCGGTCGCGGGACCGCAGTGGCCCCGGGATCGGTCAGGCTTTCGAGGAACGCAATGAGATCGTCGCTCTCGCGGTCCGAGAGCTTGAGCGGGCGCAGATCTATCGACGCCGCGCGAGGATCGTCTCGATCATCGCCTCGCCGTTCTGGTAGGCGATCCGCTCGGCGACGTCCGGAGGGAGCGTCGAGAGCCATGCGCGCGACCACGCCGCGTGCTCGGGCACGTAGTGCCAGCGCTCGGCAACATAGGTATCGGTGCCCACCATGAAGCGGTCGGGAAACTCGAGGAATGCCTCGCGCCACTCCGGCGGCGGCCTCCCGCCCGCGCCGTGGTCGGTGCGGAACGCGAGATCGGCCCAGAGGTTCTTGTGCTTGCGCAGCAGCTGGCGCACGCGCTCGGGGCGCTCGAAGCCCGCGTGCGCCCAGAGGATGCGTGCGTCCGGGTCCAGCTGGAACAGCCGCTCCACCGCGTCGGCGTCCGAGTGCGCATGCAGCAGGATGCGGTACTCCTTCGCGAGTTGCACCATCCGGCGCGGCACTGGAAGGTCCGCGTCGGCGCCGTAGAGGTGGAACTCGCCGATCGCGACGTACTTGTACTTCCGGAGCCGCTCCTCGACGTAGCGCACGATCCCCTCGTCGCGGACCCAGGTGGCGATGTCCGAACGCTTCCGGTAGGGGCGAAGCTCCGGCACGATGAGCTCCGGCGCCGCCGCGTAGAGCCGCTGCGTGCCCTCGTCGTCCGAGCTCGACACCATGCCCCTCCGCACGCCGGCCTTGCGCAGGAGCGCGATCGCGTCCGCGGTCGGGAGCACGTCCAGCGCGTCATGGCTGTAGTGCAGGTGAGCGTCGAAGATCGGCAGCTCGGCAGCGCCTGCCGCAGCGGTGATCCAGAGCGTCGCGCCGAGACCCAGCACTCTGACGAGTCGATTCATTGCGATTGCACCCTCGGTCTGCACGGCTGCGGGATTGTCGCTCAAGCAGGCGCCGCGGGTCATCACCCGCCGCGCGCGAACTCGCGATCGCGAAGGAGCCGCCGGCGGAGTTTGCCGCTCGCCGTCTTCGGCAGCTCGGCCACGAACTCGATCT
>Ga0209342_10002820_pt1 | contig 18467 bp, 14 predicted proteins | sample RifCSP16_2_FD_184023 | JGI IMG/M metagenome (GOLD analysis project Ga0209342, IMG submission 184023) | Soil microbial communities from Rifle, Colorado - Rifle CSP2_sed 16_2 (SPAdes) (version 2) | ecosystem: Environmental > Terrestrial > Deep subsurface > Rock core/Sediment | place: Rifle... | reverse complement strand
ATCGAGGAGCGCTCGCTGGTGCAGAGCCTGAGCGGAAACGGCACGCTGCCCGACGTGGTGGTCGGCAGCGGCGTCAACCTGCCGGACGGCTGGGAGAAGGTCGAGGCGGCCGCCCGTTTCGACCTCCCCGAGCGGTATCTGCTCTACGTGGGTCGCATCGACCGCAACAAGGGCGCCGACCGCCTCTTCGCCTTCTATCGTCGTTTGGCTGACGAATGGCCGGAGATCCCGCCCCTGCTGCTGGTGGGAAAGCCAGTCCTCGAGATTCCGCGCCATCCGAAGATCCGACACCTGGGGTACCTCAGCGAGGCGGAGAAGTTCGCCCTGCTGGCGCGATGCGAGACGCTGATCATGCCCTCGGCCTTCGAGAGCCTGTCGGTCATCGTCTTAGAGGCCTGGGCCCTGGGCCGTCCGGTGCTGGTGAACGCGGCATGCAAGGTCCTGCAAGGGCAGTGCATCAGAAGCGACGGCGGCCTCTACTACCAGGGGTACTCGGAGTTCGCGGAGGCGCTGCGCCTGCTCCTCGGGAGCTCTGATCTCCGCAGGCGCCTGGGTGCCTCGGGGCAGGCCTACGTTCGCCGCGAGTACAGCTGGGACCGGGTAGAGTCGCTCACCAACGGGTTTCTGGAGGCACTGCAAGCCTCGAATCGTTCGGCGCGAGTCGCGCCTGCCGTCTGAAGGATCTCGCGGACCTGCTGGAGTTGATCCGAGCCCTGTCGCTTTCCCGTGAGACGGCCAGCGCCCTCGATCCTTCGGTGCGCGCCAAATGCGACGAGCTGTGGCAGGCGGCCCAGACGCCCGATCGGGAGTGAGCTGCGCCTGTCCGCCATGATCGCGCCGCAGGTGGCGCCCAGGTTCACTGCCGCTCCGACATCCGACCCCGGCACTCCGGACAGATCCCATGGGTGAAGTCGGCTTCGGAGCGATCGTGGATGAAGGACTCGAGCGGATTCCACCGGCCATGGTCGTCGCGGATCTTCTTGCACCAGGCGCAGATGGGCAGCAGTCCCGACAGCACCTTGATGCGGGCGAGAGCGGCCTCGACCTCCTTTCTGAGTTCTCGCTCCCTGCCGCGTGAGCGCCTGACGCGGTTCTGCTGCATGAACACGCCCAGCAGGACGGCGCCCAAGCCGGCCAGCACATAGAAGAGGCGGGTCTCGAAGAGCCGGGGCTCAAGCGTCAGGGCCAGGGTGGCGGTCTTGGCGCTCCAGGGCTCGCCTTCGAAGGAGGTTGCTACCTCGAAGCGGTATCGGCCCGAAGGCAAACCGGTGTAGTAGGCGATCCGCCGGTCGGCCGCCTCGACCCACTCGGGATCGAAGCCGTCCAGCCGGTAGCGGAAGCGCAGCCGGCCCCCGTCGGCAAGGCTCAGCCCGGTGTAGTGGAACTCCAGGGCCCGCTTGCCCGGCGGCAGAACGATGGCCGCGCCGAGGGCGACCTCCTGCCCGTCGACCCGCAGTTGCTCGAGCAGCGCCGGCGGGACCGGCCGATCACTGCGCAGCCGAGCCGGGTCCACCACCACGGCACCGCGGATGGTGACGAACCAGAGGCGTCCGTCCGACGTCTTCCAGGCGGAGGGGTTGCCGCCGTTGCACTCCCGGCTGGCCAATCCGTCGGCCTCCACATAACTCACCGCGGACACCCTGGAGATCCGCCCGGCTGCGAAATCCTCCAGGTCTCGCTTGCTCACGCGATAGACCCCGCGATTGCAGCTCACCCAGAGGTTCCCGCGATCGTCTTCGACGATGCCATAGGCGATGTCGGAGGGCAGGCCGGTGGCGCTGGTCCAGGCGGCGACTCTTCCATCCTTGATGCGCGCCAGCCCATTCCCGTAGGTGCCGACCCACAGGGCGCCCTCGACGTCCTCGTAGAGCGCGCGCACCAGGTTGCCGGGAAGACCCTGGCCGGTGGCGTAGGTGGTGCAGCGGTCGCTCTCGAAGAGGCACAGACCGCCGTAGGTCCCGATCCAGAGGCGGCCCTGCCGGTCCTGGTGAAGGGCGCGGATCTGATTGCTGGGCAGACCGTTCTGCGTGGTCCAGTGTCTGGTCGCCTGACCCTGGCGGCGGAAAAGGCCGCCGCTGTCGGTGCCGATCCACAGGGCCCCGGTCGCGTCTTCGAGAAGCGCCCTCACGTTGGTGAGCCCATCGGCGCCCACCTCCTCGAAGCGCCCACCTCGGAGGCGGAGCAACCCCAGCCACGACCCGGCCCACAGCGTGCCGTCGCGAGTCCGGAGTAGAGCGCGGACGCCGGTGGCGCCAAGCGCGTCATGCACGGGCAGCACCGTGACCTTGCCTGCCGGGGACAGATGGGAGAGGTGACCTCCGTACCCGCCGAGCCAGAGACCGCCATCCTCCGCCCCGTGGACGGCGTCGACGATCTCAGCCGGCAAGCCCTGGCCGGTGCCGTAGGTGGTGAAGTCCCCCTGCTTGAGCCGAACCAGCCCCCGCCCCCGTGTCCCCACCCACAAGTCGCCCTCTCGGTCCTCCAAGAGCGAGGTCACCAGCCTGACCGTGGCCCCCTCGCTGTCGGTCAGGGGCTCGAAGCGCCCCTGCCACAGCCGGCCCAAACCCCGATCGGTGCCGATCCAGAGCGATCCGTCTCGGTCTGTGGCCAGGGCGGAGACGAACTCCGCACCCGGGCCCTCGCTACCGCTAGGCGTGTGGAAGCGCTCGCCCTGGAGCTGGACCAAGCCTCGGGGGGTACCGACCCAGAGCCGGCCCGACGCATCCTGACATAGCGCGGTGATGCCGTTGGCGGGCAAGCCGTCTCGGGTCGAGTAGGTTCGAGACCGGCCGCCCGCGATCCGAACCAGGCCGGCGTCGGTGCCGACCCATAGCTCGCCCTGCCGACCCACCAGCAAGCGTTTGATGGTACCGAGGTCCGGGCCCCCGAACGGCTCGAGGCGACCGCCACGCAGTCGAGCCAGGCCGCGATCGGTGCCCACGAAGACGGTGCCGTCGCGTGCTTCGGCGAGATCGGTGACCGAGCTGCCGGGCAGGCCTTGCTTCTCCCCCATGGCCTTGAAGCCATGGCCGTCGAACACCAGAAGCCCACCGCCATAGGTACCGGCCAGGACACGGCCGTCACGGGCGGGGAGCAGGGTCCAGATGTTCTGCGATGGCATCCCCGGGTGAGTGGCGCGGTCAAAGGCGCGGATCCGCACCCCATCGAAGCGGGCCAGTCCCTCTTCGGTGCCGATCCACAGGTAGCCGTCGCCGCCCTGGGCCAGAGTCTGGATGGTGTTCTGGGGCAGTCCGGAGGTGACCTGCCAAACGTCGCGGACGAACTGGTTGGGCGCCTTGGTGACGTCCAGTCCCCTAACCGAAGCCGCCATCAGCAGCAGGGCGAGACAGGCGACCGGCCGGCTGAGGACCTGGTGGACCATGGCAGCACGCGTACAAGGCCATCATACCGCCTGCTGGCCGCGCGCCCTCTTCCTCGATCAGCGCGAGCGGCGACTCGATGCCCGGCCCGCGCCGCCCGCGGGGTGTGGACTGCGAGGATCCGAGCGATGAACAAGCGCCTCGCCGCTCTGCCTCTTGCCGTCCTGGCGACCTTCGGGCCAGCCCAGGCCCAGGCCACTCATTCTCAGCGGTTCCATGGGAATGGGGTGGCTGCGCCCACGCTGGATCGGGTGGTCATCCGTCTCGACGCCCCAGCTCGGCCGGTGGACGTGGGCGCCGGCGACTTGACCCTCGAGTTCTGGCCGACGGCGCCTGTCACGTGGCCGTCACCCGCAGCCTCACCAGCGGCCAGCTCCGCGTCTTCGTGGACGGCCTACCTGACGGGTCGGCCCCCGGACCCACCGGCAACCTCAGCTACCTCGATGGCCGGCCGACTGCCCACCCCTACGATTCCTTCCTCCGCAGACGGCTTCGAGGGCTGACGCAGGACCTCGAGGCCCGCGCCTTGGCGCCTCACGAGTCCAGGGGGGGGGGCGCCATCAAACGCCACTGCGTCGGTGACGCATGATGGCGGTCGCTGGCCCGGCCCAGGCAGCCCATATTCGGTGTGAAGGTGAGACGCCCGTCGGGCGAATCGAACCGATGGGACGTTCCCTCACCAGGAGGTGTTTCATGCTCAAGCCCCGGCTTGCCGGACTCGCTGGCGTGTTGTTCTGGGCTCAGATGGGAGCCTCAGCCGGAGCTGCCGCGCAGCCATTCCAGGTTCTGGTCTTCGAGAGCGCCGCAGCCCAACCGACGGTCATTGACAGCACGGGAAGGGTTCTGGGGACCCTCCCCATCCCTCTCCAGGGCTCAGGCGGCTTCCCCTGGCGGAGCGACGACGGGCGGTTTCTCCTCTACACCACCGGCGCCTTCCAGATCTGGCACTACGACTTCGAGACCCAGGCGGCGTCCTTCCTCTTCCAGGAGGACTGGCTCTACCCCGCCCGCTGGCTCCCCGCAAGCACGTCGGAGTTCCTGTTCCGCAGGATCGACGGAAAGCTGCACCGCTACGATCTGGGCACCGGAGGGTCGAGTCTCTGGCAAGACAACGACACCGTCAGCGCCGCCTACGGCGTCAACGCCTACACGATCATCGATTGGGATGAGGCTTTCTCGAAGGCCGTGGTGCAGGTGCACTACGGAGGCGCCGGCGGCATGGGCGTGTTCGTGGGCAACATCTGCGAGTCCGACCCGACGCACCATGTGTGCGACCTGACGCCCATCGCCTTCCCTGGCGGCGGCTCATCGAGCTGGTCGGACGTGGCGTACAGTCCGAGGATCTCGCCCAACGGCACTCGCGTGTACTATGTGCTCCGGCGGAACTGGACCAGCTACCGCATTGTCGAGCACGACCTGACGACTGGCGTCGAGACGACGCTGGTCAGCCAAGAAGGGGATCCCGCACCGGGCATGCACGGTCTCCATGCGGGGCGCTACCTCGTGACGTCGGCCCCCTCGACGACCCGCCCCGGATTCACGGCCCTCTCGGTCTGCGACGTTCAGGCGGCGGCCTGCACGGAGATCTACTGGGTTCCGGGCAGCTCCGGCGTCTCTGCGGCGCTCGCCGGCGAGCGCTTCGTCCTCTTGCCCCCGGTCGCCAGCGCCGGAGACGACGTGACCGTCGAGTGTACGGCGCCGTTGACGCCGGTGCCGCTTGACTGCGCCGCGTCTTCGGATCCGATGGGTGGCGAGCTCGCCTGCACTTGGGTCGGTCCCTTTGGCACGGTGACCGGACCGAACCCCGTCGTCAACCTCGCCACCGGAATGCACTCGGTCGGCCTTACGGTGGTGAACGACGTTGGCCTGAGCGACGGCGACGAGCTCTTGGCGACCGTCCGCGACACCACGCCTCCGACCCTCGAGTTGCCAACGAGCCTTGCGGTCGAGGCGACGAGCGGCGCAGGTGCCGTGGTCGACTATTCGGTCACAGCCGTCGACTCGTGTGGCGCGGCGAGTGCGACGTGCACACCGCCCGCCGGAGCTGCCTTTGCCCTGGGTCTCACTCCGGTGGTCTGTCTGGCGGTGGACCAAGCCGGCAACTCGACCACGGGCCAGTTCTCAGTGACCGTCCTCGACACAACCCCGCCAGTGATCTCGGCGCTTCTGCCAAGTCCGGTCGCGCTCTGGCCGCCCAACCACGGGATGCGCCCCGTAACCATCGCCGCGTCGGTTGCCGACGAAGTTGACGAATCGGCAACCTGCAACATCACGGCTGTGGCGAGCAACGAGCCTGTCGAGGGCCTGGGTGACGGCGACACGTCCCCCGACTGGGCCATCGACGGTCCCTTGGTCGTCCACCTGCGGGCGGAGCGTTCCGGCCGGGGGAACGGCCGCGTGTACACGATCAGCGTTCGCTGTACCGACGACGCGGGGAACAGGCTCCCTCGGGACGACCACTGTCACCGTCCCCAAGAGCCACGGCCACCGCTAGACAGACTAGGCGCAACCTGGCGGGGTGCTTTGCCGCCCCGCCAGGCTCAAGCCGAGAGCCGCGCGCGGGGGGTCCGCTCTGCCCTCGCCGATCAGTTGCCCAGCAGCTCCTGGAGCTACCGTCCCTCGCCGGCGCCACTCGCCGCCACCATGGCGGGACCGAAGGCCGCGATGCGCCAGCGCCTCAGACCCTCGACCCGCTCCAGGTCCGCCGCCTCCCGGGGACCGGCCTCGGCCACCCGCTCCAGCAGCCGCTGGGGGAGTACCACCGACACGTCCACCGCCAGCCGGGTGGCCTCCGCGGTGCGCCAGGCGCGCAAGGCGTCGATGCGTCGCCTCACCGGCTCCGGAACTGCCGGCCGCGGCGCCTTACGAATCACGGGCAGATCCGTCTCGGGGAGGGCCAGCGCTCGCTGCACGGCCGTTAGCACCGCCGAGGCCTGGGCCTGGAGACGAGGCAGAATGCCGCGGACCCGGCGCAGATCCTCCAGGTCGTGAGGCGGATTGTCGGCCAGCGCCAGCAGGGTCTCGCTGCTCAGGATCTTGAAGGCGGGAACGTCGGACGCGGCGGCCCGACCCTCGCGCCAGCCACACAGCTCACGCAGGACCGCCAGATTGCGGGGGCGCAAGCGACTGGCGCCCTTCACCCTCAGGTAGGCGTCGGGGTCGGCCTCGCGGCGGGCGGGCGGCAGGTCGGCTACCGCCTGGCACTCCTCCTGGACCCAGGACAGCCGGCCCAGGGTGGTGAGCTTGTCCGCCAAGCGCGCTTGCAGGGCCAAGAGGTGGTGGACGTCGGCCAGTGCGTAGGCCTCCTGTGCGGGGGAAAGGGGCCGGCGCGACCAGTCGTCGCGCTGGTTGGTCTTGGAGAGCGAAACCTCCAGCTCGGTGCGGGCCATGGCCTGAAGCCCGATCTCGGGCAAGCCCAAGAAGCGGGCCGCGATCATGGTGTCGAACAAGTTCGCAAAACGGAAGCCGAAATCGCGCTTCAACGTAGTGACGTCGTAGTCGGCCCCGTGAAGGACCTTCAGGACGTCGGGGTCGGCCAGCAGTGGCGCCAGGGACGAGAGGTCCCTGAGGGCCAGCGGATCGATCAGGCGGGCCTGGTCGCGATCGCTGGTGATCTGGATCAGGCAGACCTTTTCCCGGTGGTGGTGGAGGCTGTCCGATTCGCTGTCCAGGGCCAGGACCCGGCAGCCCCGCAGCGACAAGACGAAGGCCTGAAGCTCCTCAGGAGTGCGGATCCAGGGACTCACGCCCGGCGTTCCTGGGCCTTGGCTCGATCCCAGAGCCCGTCCATTTCCGCCAGGTCGGCGTCCTTGGGCTTCCTGCCCTGCTCCCGGAGCCGATCCTCCACATAACGGAAACGGTTCCGGAACTTGCGGTTGGCGGCCTTCAAGGCCGACTCGGGATCGACGCCCAGCAGGCGGGCCACATTGACCGCAGCGAACAGGATGTCGCCCATCTCGCCGGCCACCGCCTGGTGATTGCCGGTGTCCTTGGCGACCTCGGCCTTCAGCTCCAGGACCTCCTGGTCGAGCTTGTCGAGGACGGCCTCTGGGCTAGGCCAGTCGAAGCCCACCCGGGCTGCCTTGGTGGTCATCTGGAACGCCTCCATCACCGCGGGCAGGCGCAGCGGCACGCTGTCCAGCAGGGAGGCGTCCGACGGCGCGCCCTTGCGGGCGCGCTCCGCCTCCTTGAGCGCCTCCCAGTTGCGCAGGACCTGATCCGGGTTCTCGGCGGTCTGGTCGCCAAACACGTGCGGATGACGATCGATCATCTTCGAGGTCACTCGCTCCAGCACATCCGCGATGCCGAAGCGGCCGCTTTCGCCGGCGATCTGGGCATGGAAGACCACTTGCAGCAGCAGGTCGCCCAGCTCCGAGGCCAGCTCCTGGTGGTCGCCGTCGTCGATGGCGCCCACCACCTCGTAAGCCTCCTCGATGGCCATCGCCTTCAAGCTCTCGTGGGTCTGCTCCCGGTCCCAGGGGCAGCCGCCCGGGGCGCGCAGGCGCGCGATCAGGCTCACCAGCTCCTCGAATCGCTTACCCGGCGGCGCGGCCGATCCTTCGCTCATCCGCGCATGATAGCCCGAGCCGGCCGGGCCTACGCTTGCCCCCCGAGCTGAGGCAGAATTGGGGCGCCATGAAGATCCCGCTCTACCACGTCGACGCCTTCACCGGTCAGCTCTTTCGCGGCAACCCGGCGGCGGTGTGCCCGCTCAAGGACTGGCCTAACGAGGCCACGCTGCAGGCGATCGCCGCCGAGAACAACCTCTCGGAAACCGCCTTCTTCTCCGGCCGCGAGGGGGCCTACAAGATCCGCTGGTTCACCCCCACCCAGGAGGTCGACCTGTGCGGCCACGCCACCCTGGCCGCCGCTTTTGTGGTCTTTAACTTCATGCAGACCGAGCGCAAGTCGGTGACCTTCGTCTCCAAGAGCGGGCGCCTCAAGGTGACCCGGGCCGGCGAGCTTCTGGTCCTGGACTTCCCGGCGCGCCCGCCCCAGAGGTGCCCGGAGCCTCCGGCCGCCCTGCTCAAGGGACTCGGCCGCAAGCCGAAAGAGGTGTGGGTCTCCCGGGACTACCTGGCGGTCTACGACAGTGAGGACGAGGTCCGCCGCCTCAAGCCGAAGATGGACAAGCTGGCCGGACTCGACAAGCTGGGTGTGATCGTCACCGCCCCCGGGAAGAACCAGTACGATTTCGTGTCCCGCTTCTTTGCGCCAAACGCCGGTGTGCCCGAGGATCCGGTGACGGGCTCAGCGCACTGCACGCTGGTGCCGTATTGGGCTCTGCGCCTGAACAAGGAGCGGCTGCTCGCCTACCAGGCTTCGGCCCGGGGTGGGGAGCTCTACTGCATGCCCCGTGGCGAGCGAGTGGCCATCGGGGGTCGCGCCGTCCTTTATCTGCGAGGGGCGGTGGAGTTCTGAGGAGTCGTTAGAGGCACGCTGACATCCGCCATGAGCTGCGTTCTCCGTGCCGCCGGCGAGGCCTTCGACGTGGCTGCTTTCCTGGCTGACAGCCCCTTCCGCCCGGAGGCTGTCTACCACAAGGGTCAGCCGCTGCCCGGCGCGGCGGGCGATCGCCTCCGCTCGGCCTCCGGCTTCGACCTGACCGTCAGCCGCGCTGCGCTCACCGACCTCGAAGGCAAGGTGGCCGATGCCATCGTCTTCCTCGACCAGCATGAGGATGAACTCAGGCGATTGGGCGGCGCGGAGGGCGTGGACGTGGTCTGTCTCGACTTCGCGCTGGCCCGGCGCGAGGTGGTGGCTCAGACCGAGACCCTTCCCTCCGATCTGCTCTGGCGGGCCGGTGCCCTCGACATCTCGGTGGCCATCACCCTTTACGCGGTGGCTGACGGGCGCCAAGCGTCGTAACGCGGCGCCCGAAGTGAATTCGGGCGCCGCTATTGAGCGGGGGGCTGCCGCCCCCCGAACCCCCAACACGAAACGCGGCGCGCGTAACGACTTCGGGCGCCGCTATGAAGCGGGGGGCTACCGCCCCCCGAACCCCGTGCGCCCAGCAAGGGCGCTGTTCAGGAGGTGAAAGTCCTCTCGTAAGCAGGCCATCGCGAACGAAGCGACCCCGCAACTGCGGAAGGGCGACCGACCGTGGGGAGGAAGCGGGTAGCGAAGCCGCCGGTTGACGAACAGGAAGCGGATGTGAGGCGTTGCCGAGCAGGGCGAGCGGCCGGGGAATCCGCGAAGCCCTGATGGCCAAGGCAAGGCGACGTAGATCCGACGGCCAGGCGGTGAAGGACAGCGTTGATACCTGGGGAGATCTCGCCTCACGCCTGAAAGGGCGACGCCGGACGACCGGCGGAGCGAGAAGTCAGCAGAGGTCGTAGTAGCTGCCGGACTCGCAGGCAGCGAAGGACCGAACGTGAAGGAGGGTGAAGCGCACCTGAGCCTCGAAGGGTCCAAGCCGCAGATGTCCAGGCAACTGGAGCTCCCGATCATGGGCAGGGGTGCACCCCCGTCCCCTGGCCGGAGTGTGGAAGGCCCGACGGCGGCAAGGGAGAGCGGACATCCAGGCAGTGACGGCGCCGGGCTCATGGAACGGGTGGTGTCGCGCCCCAACATGAAGGCGGCGCTGAAGCGAGTGAGGAAGAACAAGGGCAGTCCCGGCATCGACGGGATGACCACGGAGGAACTGCTGCCGTACCTGTGGGACCACTGGGGCCGCATCCGCGAGGAACTCCTCGCGGGCACGTACCAGCCCTCACCGGTGAAGCGCCAGGAAATCCCGAAGAGCGGGGGAGGAACGAGGCAGTTGGGCATCCCCACCGCCCTCGACAGGCTCATCCAGCAGGCCCTGCTCCAGGTCCTGCAGCCCGGCTTCGACGCGACTTTCTCCGAGCACAGCTACGGCTTCCGGCCGAGGCGCAGCGCCCACGACGCGGTGATGGCGGCCAAGCGCTACGTCGAGGAAGGACGCCGGATCGTCGTAGACGCGGATCTCGAAAATTTCTTCGACCGCGTTTCGCACGACGTGCTCATGGGAAGGCTCGCGAAACGGATCCCGGACCGGCGCGTGTTGGGGCTCATCCGTCGCTATCTCGAAGCCGGCGTTCTGGTGAACGGGGTAGTGAGGGAGTCGGGGGAAGGGACACCGCAAGGTGGTCCGATCTCCCCGCTGCTCGCCAACGTGCTCCTCGACGAGGTGGACAAGGAGTTAGAGAAGCGCGGCCATGCCTTCGTGCGCTACGCCGACGACTGCAACGTCTACGTGCGCAGCCGGCGTGCTGGCGAACGGGTCATGGTGCTGCTACGGCAGCTCTTCGGGCGACTCCGGCTCCGCGTCAACGAGGCGAAGAGCGCGGTCGACCTGGTGTTCAACCGGAAGATCCTCGGCTACTCGTTCTGGCAGCCGTACGACCGACCGGGCGTCGGACTCCGGGTGGCGGACAAAGCCCTTGAAGTAATGAAGGACCGTGTCCGCTCCATCACCGGGCGGCTCGGGGGGCGGAGCATTTCCCAGGTCGTGGCGGAGTTGCGCGGCTATCTCCCCGGCTGGAAGAACTACTTCAGCCTGGCAGACTTTCCGTCCGCCTTCACGCGGCTGGACAAGTGGATTCGTCACCGGCTGCGCGCCCTCCACCTGAAGCAGTGGAAACGAGGCGTCAAGGTGTACCGCGAGTTGCGAGCCCGCGGCGCATCCCACCTCGTGGCCTCCGGTATCGCGGGTAACACGCGCCGATGGTGGGCGACGAGCGCCGTCCTGAACAACGTGCTGACGCTCTCGTACTTCGACGGGCTCGGCCTCCCGAGGCTCTACCTCCCGAAGCCGCGCCCCTGACCTCAACTTCGCGAACCGCCCGGTGCGGACCCGCATGCCGGGTGGTGTGGGAGGGGTGGCCGGCGTGAGCCGGCCCCCCTATCCCGATCGGACACGAAACGCGCCAACGCACCCAGGCCAGGCGCTTCCCGGGCCTCCGTGCGAGAATGCCGCTTGATGCGCGACCACGTCCAATTCCTCGGTGCCTTCGTCAAGCGGCCTTTCGACACCGGAGCGGTCGCGCCCAGCTCGGCTCGGCTCGCCGAACGCATGGCCGAGGGCATGGGGCTGGAGGCAGCCGAGACGGTGGTGGAGCTGGGCCCGGGGACCGGGGTCTTCACGCGCACCATCGAGGCTCATCTGAAACCCGAGGCGCACCTTCTGTGTCTGGAGATCAATCCCCAGTTGGCCGAGATGCTGGCGGCTCGTTTCCCGCGGGCGCAGGTGGTGAACGACTGCGCGGAGAACCTGACGCAGCACCTCAAAGCCGGCGGCCGCTCCTCGCCCGACTGCGTGATCAGCGGGCTGCCCTGGGTCGCCTTCTCCCCGGAGCGTCAGGAACGGCTGCTGGGCGCGGTGGTGGCGGCGCTCAGGCCCGGTGGCCGCTTCGCCACCTTCGCCTACCTTCACGCCGCCTGGCTGCCCCCGGGGCGTCGCTTTCGCCGCCTGCTGGAGTCGAACTTCCCCCGGGTCGAGAGCTCGGCCGTGGTCTGGCGTAACCTACCCCCGGCCTTCGTCTACCGCTGCCAGAAGTAGGTCTCGGCGGCGTGCTGCCTTTCAAGCTGCTCTTTCACCCCGGCCTCACCGTCGATCTGGGGGCTCACGTGTTCCCAGCCCAGAAGTATCGTTTGGTGCGGGACCGGCTGCTGGAGGCGGGGATAGCCGACCACGGGGACTTCGTGGCGCCCCATCCGGCGACCGATCAGGATCTGCTCCGGGTGCACACCCCCGAGTACCTGAGGAAGCTCCAGCAAGGCGCCCTCAGCGAAGCGGAGGTTCGAGTGCTGGAGGTGCCCTGGTCCAAGGCGCTGGTCGAGGCCAGTTGGCTGGCGGCCGGAGCCAGCACCGAGGCGGCGCGTTGTGCCAAACGCGACGGCTGCGCGGTGGCCATCGGCGGCGGCTTCCACCACGCCTTCCCCGACCACGGCGAGGGCTTCTGCCTGATCCACGACGTGGCGGTCGCCATCCTCGCCCTGCGCGCGGCCGGGAACGTGGGCCGCGCCGCGGTCCTCGATCTCGACGTCCATCAGGGCAACGGCACCGCGGAGATCTTCGCGGGTGACCCCGATACCTTCACCGTCTCGCTGCACCAGGAGGCCAACTACCCGGCTCTGAAGCCCCCCAGCCGGATCGACGTGGGCCTGCCGGATGGGGTCGACGACGACGCCTATCTGGCGGCGCTGGCGGGCCCTCTGCAGGCGGTCCTCGACTTCACGCCCGATTTGCTCTTCTATCTGGCCGGGGCCGATCCCTACCAGCACGATCTCCTGGGTGGCCTGGGTCTGACCCTGGAGGGGCTGCGGGAGCGGGATCGGCGGGTCTTCGCCGCCGCCCGCAAAGCGGGGGTGCCGGTGGCCGTCACCCTGGCCGGCGGCTACGCGGCCAGGACCTCGGACACGGTGACCATCCACGTGAACACGGTGCGGGCGGCGGCCGAGGTGTTCGGCGACCGGGATGGCTAACGGACAGCGATCCGCTACGCCAGGGCGAGCCAGGCCCCCACACGAACAGGAAACCACAGAGACACAGAGGCACAGAGAAGAAGCAGAAGAAACCGCCGGCCGAAACCGAAACGGACGGCGATCGGACCGCGAGATGGACATCGAGGTGTCCGAAGCGCGACTCGCGAGGCCCGAATCGTAGTCCAATGACAATGGCCGAGCGTTGGAGCGCGGAGCGGCACCTCGATGCCAGCGCGGGCCGGGAGGCAGCGGTCCGGGCCCACCGGCTGGCGCGAGGCCGGCGCCAAGGGATCTTCACATGCGCATAGGAGTGGATCTCGGCGGGACCAAGATCGAGGCGGCTGCGCTCGAGGACACCGACGGCCGGCTGCTGGCGAGCCGGCGGGTGCCCACGCCGCGCGACGACTATCCGGCGACGCTGGCCGCCGTCGTCGATCTCGTGCTCGGCCTGGAGCGCGAGCTGGGCCGCATCGGCTCGGTAGGCGTCGGCATGCCGGGTGCCCTGTCGCCGGCCACCGGCCGGGTCAAGAACGCCAACTCCACCTGGCTCAACGGGCAGACGCTGGACCGCGACCTCTCGCGCCTGCTCGCCCGGCCGCTGCGCTTTGCCAACGACGCCAACTGCTTCGCCCTCTCCGAGGCGGTGGACGGCGCGGCTGCCTCGGCTCGTTTGGTGTTTGGTGTGATCCTCGGCACCGGCACCGGCGGCGGCCTGGTTGTCGACCGCCGCATCTGGACCGGCCCTAACGCTGTGGCCGGGGAGTGGGGCCACAACCCGTTGCCCTGGCCGCGAGAGGACGAGAGGCCGGGGACGCCCTGCTACTGCGGCCGCCATGGCTGCATCGAGACCTGGCTGTCGGGGCCGGGCCTGGCCGGCGACCACCAGCGTGTCACCGGCGAGGCGGCGACGGCTCCCGAGGTGGTGGCGCGCGCCGAGGCCGCGGACAGCCGGGCGGAGGCCAGCCTCGGTCGCTACGAGGACCGCATGGCCAGGGCCCTGGCCGGCGTGATCAACGTGCTGGATCCGGCCGTGATCGTGCTGGGCGGCGGCCTCTCCAAGGTCGCCCGGCTGTACGAGAACGTTCCCCGGCTGTGGGGCGCCCACGTCTTCTCGGACCAGGTGGCGACTCGATTGCTACCCCCGGTTCACGGCGACTCCAGCGGGGTCCGCGGCGCCGCCTGGCTGTGGCCGCCGGGGGAGCGGGACGGAGCGGCGGCACCGGGCGAGGATGCCGTCGCCGGGGCGGGGCTTGACGTAGTACGTGAGGCGCAATAGCCTGTGCTGGTGATCCGGTCCTTCCGGAGCAAGGCCACCGAAGCGCTCTTCAATGACGAGGACGTTGCTCGCTTCCGCGCCATCGAGAGACCGGCTCGGCGCAGACTCCTCTACCTCCATCGAGCCCGGCTCCCGCAAGACCTCCGGGTACCACCGGGCAATCAGCTCGAAGCTCTCAAAGGCGCCCGAAGGGCCAGCACGCCATCTGGATCAACGACCAATGGCGCATCTGCTTTCGGTGGACCGGGGGGACCCCATGACGTCGAAATCGTCGACTACCACTAGGCCGCCGGCATCGCGGGCGAAGCTGCTCGACCCCATTCCGCCGGGTGAAATCCTCCAGGAGGAGTTCCTTCGCCCGCTCGGCGTCAGCATCAACGCGCTGGCGCGAGACATCCCGGTGCCGCCCAACCGCATCAGCGCCATCGTGAACGGCAAACGCGCGATCTCCGCGGACACGGCCCTTCGGCTGGGGAAGTACTTCGGCGTGTCCCCGGAGATCTGGCTCGATCTCCAGTCGGACTACGACCTCCGGGTGGCACGGCGCACCGTGTGGAAACGGATCGAGCCTCGCATCCGGGTCCGCGCGGCCTAGTGCCGTAGCCGCAGCGATCAGTGGACGGACTCGTTGGGCGCGCGCGCTGCGGCCGTGAGTAACTCAGGCGAGGTCGAGCCAGTTCTCGGGTGGCAACGCTTCTCATCAACAGCGGTCCGCGGCCCCCGGAGCGACCGAAGGGTCGGCGACCACCCCCAGGGCGGAGCGCGACTCGCGAGGTGAATCCCGAGGAGGCACCGCCCCGCGGCGCCCGAGTTCCCTCGGGAACCCGACGCAACGAACGGTGTCCAAGCCGGCGAGAGCGGGAGCCAGAGGGCGGCCCTGGTGCGGCGACAACAGGTAGAACGCCGCAGCCGGCCCTCGCCGGTACCGCAGAGGGAGGTCTCTCGTGAACACCAAGACGTGGATCGTCGTGTGCGCCGGCCTGGCCACCGTGCTGTTGACCGCGTGGTTTGTCACCACTCCGGCGCTTCAGAAGGCCATGCCCTCGTATGACGCCCGCCCAATGGCGGCGCCTGACGCGGCCGCGGGCCCCGCGCCCCTCGTCATGCCCCCGCCGCCGCACCAGGGGACGGCCCCCCCTCGATCGGGAGCGCGGGAAGAGATGTCGGCTGCGGGGATTGCCGGTGGCGTGGAAGGCGGCGTTCCGGGCGGCGTCGTGGGTGGTGTGGTGGCGGGGTTGGCCATGGAGGGCAGCGACCGCCCCCTGGAGCGTGGTTGGGGCCGCGCCCGTCCTGACTTCAACACCGAGGCCTACGATCGCATCCGCGACAACTCGTTCCTCGCTGTCGCCAGCAACCCCCTCTCGACCTTCTCGATCGACGTGGACACCGCGTCCTACGCCAACGTTCGGCGATTCCTGACCGCCGGCCGGCTGCCGCCGCGGGACGCGGTGCGGATTGAGGAGCTCGTCAACTACTTCCGCTACGACTATCCGCAGCCCTCGGACGCCGAGCCCTTCTCGGTCACCACCGAGGCCGCCGGCTGCCCCTGGGCCCCTGGCCACAAGCTGTTCCTGGTCGGCCTCCAGGGCCGGAACCTCGACCAGGCGAGCCTGCCGCCCCGCAACCTCACCTTCCTCCTCGACGTCTCCGGATCCATGGACGAGCCGCGGAAGCTGCCGCTGCTGAAGGCCGCCATGGGTCTCCTGGTCGATCACCTGCGGCCGCAAGACCGGGTTGCCATCGTCGTGTACGCCGGCGCTTCCGGCCTGGTGTTGCCACCGACCGCAGGCGATGAGCGGGAGACGATCCGACGGGCCCTGTCCTCACTTGAGGCCGGCGGCTCCACCGCGGGAGGCGCCGGCATCCAGCTCGCGTACGCCACCGCCGAGGCCAGCTTCCTCAAGAACGGCATCAACCGCGTGATTCTGGCCACCGACGGCGACTTCAATGTCGGGATCACCAACCAGGGCGATCTGCTGCGCCTGATCGAAGAGAAGCGGAAGACGGGCGTCTTTCTCTCGGTGCTTGGCTTCGGCGCCGGCAACCTGAAGGACTCGACCATGGAGAAGCTCGCCGACAGCGGTAACGGCAACTACTCCTACATCGACACCCTGGCTGAAGGTCGGAAGGTGCTGGTCAGCGAGGCCGGCGGGACTCTGGTCACCATCGCCAAGGACGTGAAGATCCAGGTGGAGTTCAACCCCAGCCGGGTCTTCGCCTACCGTCTGCTCGGCTACGAGAACCGGCTGCTGCGCGACCAGGACTTCGCCGACGACACCAAGGACGCCGGCGAGATCGGCGCCGGCCACTCGGTGACCGCCCTGTACGAAGTCGTTCCGGTAGGCGCCTCGATGGCCCTTCCCGGTGTCGATCCCCTGAAGTACCAGGCCCCCCAAGCGCTCTCGGACGCGGCCAAGAGCGACGAGTGGATGACCGTGAAGCTGCGCCATCAGGCGCCTGACGGCGGCCGGAGTCGTCTGCTGAGCGTCACCGTCAAGGACGTCGCGAATGAGCCGTCGACCAACCTCCGCTTCGCCGCCGCGGTGGCCGCCTTCGGAATGCTGCTCCGGGAGTCGGAACACAAGGGCGGCGCCAGCTACGCCTCCGTCCTGGCGTTAGCCGAGGCCGCCCGCGGACAGGATCGCGAGGGCTACCGGGCGCAGTTCCTGGCCCTGGTCCGCGCCGCGGAGGCCCTGTCGAACGAGCAGAGCGCCAGTTTGGCTCGCTGAGGGCCGACGCCTCCTGACCACGGCCGCGGAGGCGCCGGGACGGCCTGCGCTACCGTTCGCTGCTCTCTGTTGGGGCGAGGAGTGCCATGCGGAACCCCTTGTCGCGGGCAGATTGGCGGGCGGCTCTTTCCACTATCGTCTGAACAGCTCTCCCAGACGAATCGGGTCCAGCATGCCGACGGCGACATCCTCGACCTTGCCCCCGGCGCCGACCCGCAGGGTCACTGGGACGCGCTGGATCTTGAAGGAGCGGCCGAAGTCCCGGCTGAGCGATCGGACCACCGGAAAGGAGATGGACATGGCCTCGAAGAACCCCGGCGGCTCCCGGTCCAGCATGACGCCGACCACCGTGAGGTTCTGGGGCTTGCGGCTGTACGCGCGGTTCCACTCCGGGATCATGCGGTGGCAGGTGGAACAACTGCTCAGGAAGAACAGGAGCACGGTGGTCGACCCCTTGGGGTAGTCGACGTGGCGCCTGCTGCCATCGATGGCCTCCGCATCGAAGGCGGGCACCACCTCACCCAACTCCAGAGCGGGGATGGGGGCCGGGCTGAGGGCTTGCGCTCTCACGCCGGCCGGTGTGGCCGCCGCGAAGGCAAGCAGCAGGCACGCCGTCGCGGCCCGTCCCTTGGTGTCCCCTGGCCGTCCCGTTCTCATCACCGCAAGCCTCCTCTGCGACTGCGCATCACGGCCCAATGATATACGCGCCTGCGGCAGGATTCGAACCCAGCAAGCGTCGTCGCGTACTGGTGCGGCGGTTGGCTCTCTGGTCACGCCGGCGGCTTGCCAGGAAGCCGCGCCGCGCGCATCCTTGGCCGAGGAGGTGGCTCATGCACCGTCTCATTCTGCTCCTCTGCTTGGGTCTCGCCTGGGATCCCGCCGCGGCCGTGGCCGGCAAGAAGGACAAGAAGCCAAAGCACGAAGGGGAGGCCAGCGTCGAGGTTCACGCTGGACCGGTCGACGTCAAGTTCCGGTTCCTCGGCCCCGAGCGCGAGCACGCACGCGCCTTCTTCGTCGAACAGCACGGTCGGGGCAAGTGTCCCCCCGGGCTCGCCAAGAAGAAGAACGGCTGCCTGCCCCCGGGCCAGGCGCGCAAGCGCTACCTGGTGGGGCACCCGCTGCCGGCCGCCGTGGTTGTGCTTCCGCTTCCGCCGGCCCTCGAGATCCGGTTGGGCCGGCCCCGGGTGGGCTTTCGCTACGGAATCGTGGACGGGGACCTGGTGAAGCTCGAAGCGGCCACCTCCCGCGTGGTCGACGTGATCGTGGGGCTGGTGAACTGACGCCGGCGCTCACTCCCCGATGATCTTGATCAAGGCCCGCTTGGGCCTTCGTCCGTCGAACTCGCCGTAGAAGATCTGCTCCCAGGGACCGAAGTCCAGCTTCCCGTTCGTCACCGCCACCACCACCTCTCGCCCCATCAGCTGGCGCTTGTGGTGGGCATCCCCGTTGTCCTCGCCGGTGCGGTTGTGGTGGTAGCGGGTGGGGCTGGGATCGTAAGGCGCCAACTGCTCCAGCCAGCGCTTGTAGTCCTGGTGCAGGCCGGGCTCGTCGTCGTTGATGAAGACCGAGGCGGTGATGTGCATGGCGTTCACCAGGCAGAGCCCTTCCCGGACTCCGCTCTCGGTCACCGCC
>Ga0209342_10002819_pt1 | contig 18470 bp, 16 predicted proteins | sample RifCSP16_2_FD_184023 | JGI IMG/M metagenome (GOLD analysis project Ga0209342, IMG submission 184023) | Soil microbial communities from Rifle, Colorado - Rifle CSP2_sed 16_2 (SPAdes) (version 2) | ecosystem: Environmental > Terrestrial > Deep subsurface > Rock core/Sediment | place: Rifle... | reverse complement strand
GGGCGACAACACCCAGATGGCGGTGGAGCTGATCACGCCCATTGCGATGGAGAAGGGGCTGCGCTTCGCGATCCGCGAGGGCGGCCGCACCGTCGGCGCCGGCACCGTCACCGAGATCATCGAGTAGCGGCGGCGGCGAGAAACGGATGCGAGGCGACCCATGCGCGACAACATCATGCTCCAGTGCCCGGAGTGCAAGCGCCGCAACTACCACACGACGAAGAACAGGAAGAAGACCACGGAGAGGCTTGAGCTCAGCAAGTACTGTCGCTTCTGCCGCAAGCACACGCCTCACAAGGAGACGAAGTGAGGCCCCGGCGAGCGGAGCGGGATCCAGGCCAGTAGCTCAATTGGTGGAGCACCGGTCTCCAAAACCGGGGGTTGGGGGTTCGAGTCCCTCCTGGCCTGCCCGCCGTCCCGAGGGGGTGGGGGGGGCGTCGATCGGGGTCGTCGTCCGGAGAAGTCGATTTCATGGCCGTGGCTGACGCGGAAAAGGTCGAGAAGATCGCGCGGACGGAGGGCGGGCGCGCCGTGGGCGGAGCGCTCATGAACTCCGTCGGCTGGCTTCCCCGCAAGATCGCCGAGGGTCGCGCCTTCCTGGCCGAGGTGCGGGGCGAGCTGAAGAAGGTGAGCTGGCCGTCACGCAAGGAGGTCTATTCGACGACCCTGGTCGTGATCGCGACCTCGATCTTCTTCGGGTTCTATCTCTGGGGGCTGGACCTGGTCTTCTCCCGTGTCCTCTCCCTCGTGCTGAAGAGGTAGAGACGGCAGTGGTGGAGACGGCGACGTCCAAGCAGTGGTTCATCGTGCACACCTACTCCGGCTTCGAGAAGAAGGTGTCGGAGAGCCTCCGGCAGCGCGCGAAGGCGCACGGCCTCGAGGAGCAGATCGGGCGCATCGAGATCCCCACCGAGGAGGTCGTCGAGATGAAGGGGGGCCGGAAGGTCCAGACCGCGACTCGCTTCTTCCCCGGGTACATTCTGGTGGAGATCGAGACCGAGCAGGGCCCGGACGGAAGGAAGATCCCCGACTCGACCTGGCATTTGGTCAAGAACACCCCCAAGGTCACGGGCTTCGTGGGCTCGGGAAGCCGCCCGGTACCGCTCAGCCAGGAGGAAGCGGACCAGATCTTCAACCAGGTGCGGGAGTCGATCGAGAAACCCAAGCCGAAGTACACCTTCGACCGCGGGGAGAGCGTGCGCATCATCGACGGGCCCTTCTCGAACTTCCAGGGTGTCGTGGAGGAGGTCAACCTCGACCGCAATACCCTCAAGGTGATGGTCACGATCTTCGGGCGCTCGACGCCGGTCGAGCTCGACTTCCTGCAGGTCGAGAAGCTCTAGAGGGGAGCGATGGGCGGAGCGGGAGAAAGGGCTTCATGAAGAAGGTCATCGGACAGATCAAGCTGCAGATCCCGGCCGGCAAGGCCACCCCGGCCCCGCCGGTCGGTCCCGCCCTCGGCCAGGCGGGAGTGAACATCATGGACTTCTGCAAGGCCTTCAATGCCAAGACGGCGAAGGACGAAGGCCTCATCATCCCGGCGGTCATCACGGTCTACGCGGACCGCTCCTATACCTTCATCACCAAGACCCCGCCCGTCGCGGTGCTGATCAAGCGGGAGGCGGGGATCGCGAAGGGCAGCGGAGAGCCGAACCGCAACAAGGTGGGAACGATCTCCATGAAGCAGGTGGAGGCGATCGCGAAGCTCAAGATGCCGGACCTCACCGCGGGCAACCTCCAGGCCGCGATCAACACCGTGCTTGGAACCGCGCGCAGCATGGGCGTGGAGATAGCGGGCTAGCGGACTGACGACCACCGGGCGGCGATGGCTCGCCGCCGGGGGTGGGAGCGCCGCAGGGCGGCGCGGAAGGAAAGAGATGGGCAGAGTCGGAAAGAAGTACCGAAAGGCGCGGGAAGCAGCGGCGGCGAAGCCGCACTACCCCCTCCCGGAGGCGGTGGCGGTGGTCACGAAGTGTGCCTTCGCCAAATTCGATGAGACGGTCGAGGTGGCGATGCGCCTCGGGGTGGACCCCAAGCACGCGGATCAGATGGTTCGGGGCACGGTCGTGCTGCCGCACGGGCTCGGGGGCAAGGCCAAACGCGTGCTCGTGGTCGCCTCCGGCGAGAAGCTCAAGGAGGCGCAGGAGGCGGGGGCCGATCACGTCGGCGGCGACGACATGGTCCAGAAGATCCAGGAGGGCTGGCTCGACTTCGACGCCGTCGTGGCCACGCCGGACGTGATGAAGTCGGTAGGCCGGCTCGGAAAGGTTCTCGGGCCCCGCGGCCTCATGCCGAACCCGAAGACGGGAACCGTGACCTTCGAGGTCGGCAAGGCGGTCCGCGAGATCAAGGCGGGGAAGGTGGAGTTCCGCGTCGACAAGACCGCAATCATCCACGTGCCGATCGGCAAGGTCTCCTTCGGTCCCCAGAAGCTGCTCGAGAACGCCAAGACCCTCATCGACACTGTGATCCGGGCCAAGCCGGCGGCGGCCAAGGGCCGATACGTGAGGTCGATCGCCCTCAGCTCGACCATGGGCCCCGGGGTGCGGATCGACCTCGGCTCCGTCGAGGGGCATACATGATGAAGCAAAGCGGTGGACGAGGGGAATTGAATCGATGAATCGCACCGAGAAGCGGCAGCTGGTCGAGGAGCTCCACCGCGAGTTCGAGGGATCCCTCCACGCGGTGCTGGTCGACTTCCGGGGGTTGTCCGTCCCCGCCGTCACGGAGTTCCGGCGGAAGGTCAGGGCCGCGGGCTCACGCTACCGCGTGGTCAAGAACTCACTGGCCTTGCGCGCGGCCAAGGGGACGCCGCTCGAGAAGCTCAGCCCGAGCTTCGACGGTGTGACGGGCATCGCCTACACCGGCGAGGACCCCGTGGCCTTGGCCAAGGTCCTCATGGATTTCGCGCGGGAGAACCCAGCCTTGTCGGTCAAGGCGGGCGTCGTCGCCGGTAGCCAGGTGCTCGATGCCGAAGGCGTGAAAGCCCTCAGCGCGACGCCGGCGCTGCCGGAGCTGCGGGCGCGCTTGCTGGGGCTGCTCCAGGCCCCAGCGACGCAGCTCGTGCGGCTGCTCGCGACCCCGGGGAATCAACTCGCGCGGGTGCTGAGGGCGCAGCAGGACAAGCTCGAGGGCAAATAGGCCCGTCCTCGGGGGGAGAGAGGCTTCGTAACGGCGTATAGAAGAGAGGAAGAAGGAAGAGATGGCTGACATACAGGCGATCGCGAACGACTTGAGCAAACTCACCGTGCTTCAGGTGGCGGAGTTGGTGAAGATGCTCGAGGAGAAGTGGGGCGTCTCGGCGGCGGCCGCGGCCCCGGTGATGATGGCGGCGGCGGGCGCTCCCGCCGCGGGCGGGGCGGCGGAGGCGGCGGAAGAAAAGACCGAGTTCGCGGTCCACCTCGTGAACGCGGGCGAGAAGAAGATCAACGTGATCAAGGTCGTGCGCGAGGTCACCAGCCTCGGCCTCAAGGAGGCCAAGGACCTCGTGGACGGCGCGCCCAAGCTCGTCAAGGAAGGCCTCTCCAAGGACGAAGCGGCGGCGATCAAGAAGAAGTTCGAGGAAGTCGGGGCCCAGATCGAGATCAAGTGACCGTTCTGGCGAAGACGCGGGAACGGGTGATCTGCAAGCGGGCGGTTCGAGGGCGTGAGGCCGGGGTGTACCGCGACCGGATCGATTTCGCCCCCCCGCCCGCAGGGGGGACCTCTTTTGCTGTGGCGCGGGGATTCACTCCCCGCGGGACAGGATTTAATTAATGATGACGTCCCGCCGAGGACGATCAAATTGCGCGGCCGATGGCCGCAAGCCTGAGAGTTGCTGAAAAACATGTACACGGCGACCAAGAACATCTACCGCGACCGGATCGATTTCGCGAAGATCAAGACCTCGATCCCGATCCCGAACCTGATCGAGATCCAGAAGAACTCCTACGAGCGCTTTCTGCAGATGCGGGTCCTCGCCCCGGACCGAGAGGACGGGGGACTGCAGTCGGTGTTCAAGAGCGTCTTCCCGATCACCGACCTCCGGGAGAACTGCTCCCTGGAGTTCGTGGACTACGCGATCGGAAACTGGGAGTGCAAGTGCGGCCGGTTGGTCGGGCTGGATAAGCTCGGCCGACCCTGCAGCTTCTGCGGGGCGACCCTCATCACCGACCCGCGGGGCGACCGCGAGATCCACTGCGCCAAGTGCGGGCACCTCAACGAGAACCGCCCCGTCACCTGTGAGACCTGCGACGAGCCGGTGGGCCTGAAGCTCAAGTACGACGTCGATGAGTGCCAGGAGCGGGGGATGACGTTCGCCGTCCCCCTCAAGGTCACGATCCGCCTCGTGGTCTGGGACAAGGACCCCGAGACGGGCGCCAAGACCATCCGCGATATCAAAGAGCAGGAGGTCTACTTCGGCGACATCCCGCTGATGACCGAGAACGGGACCTTCATCATCAACGGCACCGAGCGCGTCATCGTCAGCCAGCTCCACCGCTCGCCGGGCGTCTTCTTCTCCCAGCCCGACAAGGGGCTCTTCGCGGCGCAGATCATCCCTTATCGCGGCAGCTGGGTGGAGTTCGAGTACGACTCGAAGAACCTCCTCCACGTCCGGATCGACCGCAAGCGCAAGTTCCTGGCCAGCGTCTTCCTGCGCGCGATGGGCCTGCGGTCGGACGCCGAGATCCTGAAGCGGTTCTACCGCACGGACCGCATCCTGGCCCGCGAGGGACACCTCTACTGGAGGGTCTCGGAGAACCTGGTCGGGCTCAAGCTGTCGCGGACCATCCACGGACCCAAGGACGGCGCCGGTCACCGGGAGGAGATCGTCCACGCCGGCAAGAAGATCACCGCCGCCAACTTTCAGGAGATCCAGCGGCTTGATCTCGAGGAGGTCGAGATCACGGAGGCCGACCTTGAGGGGGCGTACGCGGTCTCCGACATCGTGGACCCGCGCACGGGCGAGGTCGTCCTCGAGGGCAATGAGCCGCTTTCGCCGCGCGTGCTCTCGGTGGTGCTCGCGGAGGGAAGCCAGATCGACGCCTTCGAAGTGTTCTTCCCCGAGCGCGACGAGGTCGGGATGATGCTCTCGGCCACGGTTCGGAAGGACACGATCAAGAGCCCGGAAGAGGCGCTTATCGAGATCTACCGGCGGATGCGGCCGGGGGATCCGCCGACCCTCGAGTCCTCGCGCAACCTCTTCGAGGGGATGTTCCTGAACCCGCAGAAGTACGACTTCTCGCGGGTGGGACGGCTGAAGCTCAACACCAAGCTGAGCCTCGGCACCGCGCTCACGGAAAAGACCCTACGCCTCGAGGACATCGTGGCCGTGGTGGGATTCCTCCTGAAGCTGCGGCGCAATCCCGCCGATGTGGACGACATCGACCATCTGGGCAACCGCCGCGTGCGGAGCGTGGGAGAGCTGCTTGAGAACCAGTTCCGGATCGGGCTCGTCCGCATGGAGCGCGCCATCAAGGAGAAGATGAGCGTCTACCAGGAGATGGCCACCGCCATGCCCCACGATCTCATCAACGCGAAGCCGGTAATGGCATCGATTCGGGAGTTCTTCGGGTCCAGCCAGCTCAGCCAGTTCATGGACCAGACGAACCCCCTCTCCGAGATCACGCACAAGCGTCGGCTGTCCGCCCTCGGCCCCGGTGGCCTCAGCCGCGAGCGGGCTGGCTTCGAGGTGCGGGATGTCCACCCGACCCATTACGGGCGCATCTGCCCCATCGAGACGCCGGAAGGGCCCAACATCGGTCTCATCTCGAGCCTGTCCTGCTTTGCCCGCATCAACGAATTCGGGTTCATCGAGAGCCCGTACCGCAAGGTCAAGGACGGCCGGGTGCTCGACTACTTCCAGATCGTGGAGGCGGGAGACAGCAGCTACAAGGTCGGCGACATCGTGGAGCGGGAAGAGATCGAGCGGGAGAACGCCGCCCTGCGTGAGCGGCGGCGGAAGCCGGCGGAGGTGGAGCCGCACTGCTTCTATCTCTCGGCCTGGGAAGAGGACAAGTACGTCATCGCGCAAGCGAACGTGCGATTGGACGAGCACGGCCGCCAGGTCGACGAGCGCGTGTCTGCCCGCCGCATCGGGAACTTCGTTCTCGCCCGGAGGGAGGAGGTCGACTACATCGACGTCTCCCCGAAGCAGCTGGTCTCGGTTGCGGCGTCGCTCATCCCGTTCCTCGAGCACGACGATGCAAACCGCGCGCTCATGGGGTCGAACATGCAGCGCCAGGCGGTGCCGCTGCTCCGCTCCGAGGCCCCGCTGGTGGGCACGGGCATGGAGCACATCACGGTCAAGGACTCGGGAGCGGCCGTCGTCTGCCGGCGCGCGGGTGTCGTCGACTCCGTCGACTCGCGCCGAATCATCGTGCGCGTGGAGGCGCAAGACGGCCCGGACAAGGGCAAGGAGATCGGCGCCGACATCTACAACCTGACCAAGTTCAAGTGCTCGAACCAGAACACCAGCATCAACCAGAAGCCGATCGTGAAGGTCGGCCAGCGGGCGGGCAAAGGCCAGGTGTTGGCAGACGGTCCCTGCACCGACCTCGGGGAGCTCGCCCTCGGCCGCAACGTGCTCGTGGCCTTCATGCCTTGGCGGGGCTACAACTTCGAGGATGCGATCCTGGTGAGCGAGCGGCTGGTCAAGGACGACATGTACACATCGATCCACATCGAGGAGTTCGAGATCGAGGCTCGCGACACCAAGCTGGGACCGGAAGAAGTCACCCGCGACATCCCCAACGTCTCCGAAGGGCTCCTCGCCAACCTCGACGAGAGCGGCATCATCCGGATCGGGGCCAGCGTGAGGCCGGGCGACCTCCTGGTCGGAAAGGTCACGCCCAAGGGCGAGACCCAGCTCACGCCGGAGGAGAAGCTGCTGCGGGCAATCTTCGGCGAGAAGGCAGGGGACGTGCGCGACGCCTCGCTGTACTGCCCCCCCGGCATCGACGGGATCGTGGTCGACGTCAAGATCTTCTCCCGCAAGGGAGTCGAGAAGGACGACCGCGCGCGGCAGATCGAGGAAGCAGAGCTGTTCATGATGGAGAAGAACCTGAAGGACGAGATCCGCATCCTTCAGGATGAGCGTGACAAGCGCATCGAGACCCTGCTCGACGGCAAGACCTCCCTCGTCGATCTCGTCAATCCCCGTGGGGACAAGGTCGTGAAGAAGGGCCAGAAGCTCACCCGCGACGTGCTGCAGAAGCTGCGACACTCCGAGATCCTCAAGCTGCGCGTCAAGGGGGACGGCGACGATGAGCTCGAGGGAGTGCTCGACGAGATCGTGGACAAGACCGAGCGCCAGATCGAGGTCCTGAAGGCGCTCTTCGCGGAGAAGGAGAGCCGCCTCAAGCGCGGGGACGAACTCCCGCCCGGAGTCATCAAGCTGGTCAAGGTCTTCGTGGCCATGAAGCGCAAGCTCTCCGTCGGCGACAAGATGGCCGGCCGCCACGGCAACAAGGGCGTCATCGCGCGGATCCTCCCCGACGAGGACATGCCGTACCTCCGCGACGGGACGCCGGTGGAGATCGTGCTCAATCCCCTCGGTGTTCCCTCGCGTATGAACGTGGGCCAGATCCTGGAGACGCACCTCGGATGGGCGGCGAAGGTCCTGGAGCTGCACGTGGCCACTCCCGTTTTCGACGGAGCGAGCGAGAAGGAGATCAAGGAGCTGCTGGTGCGGGCCAACGAACGGGAGGCAGCGCACAACCCGCTGCGACCCAACCTGCTCGACGGCGGGAAGATGACCATCATCGACGGTATGACCGGGGAGCCCTTCGAGCAGAAGGTCACCGTCGGCTACATCTACATGCTCAAGCTCTCCCACCTCGTCGACGACAAGATCCACGCCCGATCGATCGGCCCCTACTCGCTCATCACCCAACAGCCGCTCGGCGGGAAGGCGCAGTTCGGCGGACAGCGCTTCGGCGAGATGGAGGTCTGGGCGCTCGAGGCCTACGGGGCCGCCCACATCCTGCAGGAGCTGTTGACCGCGAAGTCGGACGACGTCTACGGCCGCGCCAAGATCTACGAGGCCATAGTCAAGGGCGACACCGCCTACAACCCGGGGATCCCGGAATCGTTCAACGTGCTGATCCGGGAGCTGCAGAGCCTCTGCCTGGACGTTGAGCTGATCAAGGCCAAGCACTGAGGTCAATGCCAATGAGTGTCATGATTCCGATGAGGCCCAACCTGGAGCCGGGGCGTTCCATGCTGGACTTCGACGCGATCCGGATCCGGCTCGCGAGCCCGGAGAAGATCCGGTCCTGGTCGCACGGCGAGGTGACCAAGCCGGAGACGATCAACTACCGGACCTTCAAGCCCGAGCGGGACGGGCTGTTCTGCGCGAAGATCTTCGGCCCCATCACGGACTGGGAGTGCCTCTGCGGGAAGTACAAGCGCATGAAGCACCGGGGCGTGATCTGCGACAAGTGCGGGGTGGAGGTCACCCAGTCCAAGGTGCGGCGCGAGCGCATGGGGCACATCGAGCTTGCGACCCCGGTGAGCCACGTCTGGTTCTTCAAGGGCCTGCCCAGCCGGATCGGCCACATCCTGGACATCTCGCTCCGGGACCTGGAGCGAATCCTCTACTTCGAGTCCTTCGTGGTCGTCGACCCCGGAGATTGCCCGGAGGTGCGCCGGCACGAGCTGGTCTCCGACGAGCGCTACCGGCAGCTGCGTGAGAAGCACCCGCGGCTCCGCTGCGCGATGGGTGCGGAGGCGATCAAGGAGCTGCTGCGGAGGGTCGACGTCGAGAAGGAGGCGGTGGACCTCCGGGACCGGATGAAGACCGAGAACTCCGTCCAGAAGAAGGTCAAGTACGCCAAGCGCCTCAAGGTCGTGGAGGCCTTCCGCAAGAGCGGCAACAAGCCGGAGTGGATGATCCTGGACGCGATCCCCGTCATTCCCCCCGAGCTGCGGCCCCTCGTCCCGCTCGACGGCGGGCGCTTTGCGACCTCCGATCTCAACGACCTCTATCGGCGGGTGATCAACCGGAACAATCGCCTCAAGAAGCTCATCGAGCTGAAGGCGCCGGACGTCATCGTCCGCAACGAGAAGCGGATGCTGCAGGAGGCGGTTGACGCGCTGTTCGACAACGGCCGACGCGGCCGCGTGCTGCGAGGTGCCAACAATCGACCCCTCAAGTCCCTCTCCGACACCCTCAAGGGCAAGCAGGGGCGCTTCCGCCAGAACCTGCTCGGAAAGCGCGTGGACTACTCGGGTCGCTCGGTGATCGTAGTCGGGCCGGAGCTGCGGCTCCACCAGTGCGGCCTGCCGAAGAAGATGGCGCTCGAGCTCTTCAAACCCTTCATCTACAACAAGCTTGAGAAGGAGGGCCTCGTCACCACGATCAAGGCGGCGAAGGAGATGGTCGAGCAACAGAGGCCGGAGGTGTGGGACTTCCTCGAGGAGGTCATCCGCGAGCACCCGGTGCTCCTGAACCGCGCGCCCACCCTGCACCGCCTCGGGATCCAGGCCTTCGAGCCGATGCTGGTCGAGGGCAAGGCGATCAAGATCCACCCGCTCGTCTGCACCGCCTTCAACGCCGACTTCGACGGTGACCAGATGGCGGTACATGTTCCGCTGTCGCCCGAGGCCCAGATCGAGGCCAGCGTGCTGATGCTGTCCTCGAACAACATCCTCTCCCCCGCCAACGGGCAGCCGATCGCCATCCCAAGCCAGGACATCGTGCTCGGCTGCTACTACGTGACGAAGGAGAAGAAGGGAACCCGAGGTGAGGGGCGGGCCTTCGCCTGCCCGGAGGACGTGCTGATCGCCCTCGCCCATACCGAGGTGGAGACGCTCACCCCCATCCGTCTGCTCTACAGCGGCGAGCTCATCGACCTGACCACGGTCTACGACGACCAGGACGTGCTCCACACCGAGACGCAGGTGGTCAAGAACCAAATCGTCAACACCACGGTGGGGAGGGTCATCTTCAACGACGCGCTTCCGAAGGGCACACCCTTCATCAACGGGCTCCTGCGCAAGAAAGGGTTGCAGCAGCTCGTGCAGTACTGCCACCTGCGCTTCGGCCTCGACAAGACGGTGGACATGCTGGACGCGATCAAGGACCTCGGCTTCACCTACGCGACCCTGGCCGGCATCTCGATCGGCATCGACGACCTGATCATCCCCGAGGGCAAGGACAGGATGGTGGGCTCGGCGCAGAAGGAGGTGATCGAGGTCGAGAAGCAATATCTCGACGGGGCCATCACCAACGGCGAGCGGTATAACAAGGTCATCTCGATCTGGTCCGCGGTCACGGAGCGGGTGGCGGACGCCATGTTCAAGGAGATGGAGAAGGAGGACAGGGAGGACGGAGAGTTCAACCCCATCTACATCATGGCCGACTCCGGGGCCCGCGGCTCCAAGCAGCAGATCCGCCAGCTGGCGGGCATGCGCGGGCTGATGGCGCGGCCCTCGGGCGAGATCATCGAGAACCCCATCACCTCGAACTTCCGCGAAGGTCTCACCGTGCTGCAGTACTTCATCTCGACCCACGGCGCGCGGAAGGGGCTCGCCGACACCGCCCTCAAGACCGCCGACTCCGGCTACCTGACCCGCCGTCTCGTCGACGTCAGCCAGGACCTCATCATCAGCGAGCACGACTGCGGAACCGTGGAGGGCATCGACATTCGGCCCATCGTCGAGTCCGGCGAGGTCATCGAGCCGCTCCGCGACCGGATCGTCGGGCGCGTGGGCCTCGACAACGTCGTGGATCCGATCGACGGCAACGTCCTCGTCAAGGCCAACGAGGAGATCACCGAGGAGACGGCGAACGCCATCCAGGCCGCGGGCATCGAGAAGGTGCGAATCCGCTCCGTGCTGACCTGCGAGTCTTCGCGGGGAGTGTGCGCGCTGTGCTATGGGCGCGACCTCGCCGCGGGCAAGCTGGTGGAGATGGGCCTCGCGGTGGGCGTGATCGCCGCGCAGTCCATCGGCGAGCCGGGTACCCAGCTCACGATGCGCACGTTCCACATCGGCGGCACCGCCAGCCACACGACCCAGCAAACGACCCTGGACGCCAAGAACGCCGGCACCGCGAAATTCCACAACCTGAACACGGTCAAGGACAAGCGCGGTGACCTGGTGGTCATGAACCGCTCCGGTGCCCTCATCGTCCAGGACCAGAAGGGACGCGAGCGCGAGCGCCACGTCGTGGTCTACGGCGCTCGTCTCAAGGTCAAGGATGGGCAAGAGGTGAAGCAGGGCCAGCTGCTCGTGGAGTGGGACCCCTATTCCTCCACGATCATGACCGAAGCCGACGGCCAGGCCACCTTCCGCGAGATCATCGACGGGCAGACGGTGCACGAGCAGGTGGACGAGAACACGGGCATGTCGGCTCTCGTCATCATCGAGTCGCCCGACGAGAAAAAGCAGCCTCGCATCGAGATCCGGGACTCCAAGGGCAGGGTGTCGAAGAAGTACCTGCTCCCTTCGGGCGCCCACCTGATGATCGAGGACGGGCAGGGCGTGTCGGCGGGAGATGTGCTGGCCAAGATCCCGCGCGAGACCGCGAAAACCAAGGACATCACGGGAGGGCTCCCGCGGGTGGTGGAGCTCTTTGAAGCGCGCCGGCCCAAGGAGCCGGCGGTCATCACCGAGATCGACGGCACGGTCAAGTACGGGGATGTGCAGAAGCAGTACCGCAAGATCTTCGTCGTCGGAGACGACGGAGAGGCCCGCGAGTATCAGCTCCCGCGGGGGGCGCACATCAACGTCCAGGAGGGCGAGCGCGTTCGGGCCGGAGAGCCGATGATGGACGGCCCGATCGACCCCCACGACATCCTGCGGGTGAGAGGCGAGAAGGAGCTGCAACGCTACCTGGTGGACGAGATCCAGGAGGTCTACCGGCTGCAGGGCGTGAACATCAACGACAAGCACATCGAGGTCATCGTCCGGCAGATGATGCGGTGGGTGAAGATCGAGGAGGTTGGGGACAGCGAGTTCCTGATCGACGAGGTGGTCGACCGCTTCCGCTTCATGAGCGAGAACGAGCGGCTCGTCGCCGCGGGCAAGAAGCCGGCGAGCGGCCACCCGCTGCTCCTCGGCATCACCAAGGCCTCGCTCAGCACCGACTCCTTCATCTCCGCCGCGAGCTTCCAGGAGACGACCCGCGTCCTCACCGAGGCTGCGGTCAGCGGCAAGGTGGATCACCTGCGTGGGCTCAAGGAGAACGTGATCATGGGCCGGCTCATCCCCGCCGGCACCGGGATGGAGTTCTACCGGCGGATCCGGATTCCCGAGGAGATCATCGAGCACGGGGCCGAGGGCGGGCTGGAGGGCGAGTACGCCCCGGAGTACCTGGTGGAGCCCGAGCACATCCGCGAGAACGCGGAGGTCTAGGCCGAGCGCGTGCCCGTGCGACCCGCGCTCACCATCGCCTTCATCGTTCCGCTCGCGCTTTTTGCGTGCCGGCAGCAGGAGCGGCCGCCCGACCTGCGGGCATTGATCGCCCAGCTCAAGAGCCCGGAGCCGGAGAAGAGCGGTCGGGCCCGTCTCGAGCTCATCACCCAGGGCGAGGCCGCGGTGCCGGCGCTCGTCGAGATGCTGCGCGGCGGCGACCCGCGGGAGCAGATGCTGGCCGCGACCACGCTGTGGGGGATGGGACCCCGGGCGGCCACCGCCGTCCCCGATCTGGCCGCCGTCCTCGCCCTGCCCGATCCCGAGCTGCGGCTCACCGCGGCGATGGCGTTCGAGACCATTGGACCCGCGGCGAGCGTGGCGGTGCCGGGCCTGGTGAAGGCGCTCTCCGACCGCGACCGCCGGGTGCGCCAGGCGGCGGTGAAGGCCCTGGGGAGCATCGGACCCGCCGCCCGCGCCGCCCTGCCCGCGCTCACCGCCCGCCTCAAACGGGGCTCCTGGCCGGAGGCGGAGGAGGCGGTGCTTCGCATCCGCGGCCAGGAGGCCTCACCGGAGCCGGTCGGAGCGCCGTCGGAGGCGCGGTGAGCCTCACCGGGCGGCTGGAAGAGGTTGAGCTCACCGAGATCCTCCACTTCCTCGCCTTCAACGCAAAGACGGGGCGGCTCACGCTCAGCCGCCGGGACGGGCATGGCCTCGTCGTGCTCCGCCTCGGACGAATCGTCTATGCCGCCTCCACGTCGGTCCGCGAGACCTTCGGCAACATCCTGGCCTGCCGTGGCCTCGTTGCCCCCGAGCACCTGGCGGAAGCTCTCGAGCATCAGCACGCCGCGGCCGACGGCCGCAAGCTGGGGGCCATTCTGGTCGAGATGGGGCGGCTGACGGACGAGCAGCTCATGGAGGTGCTGCGCCAGCAGACGGGGCTCGTGGTGCACGAGCTCTGCCGCTGGAAGAGCGGCTATTTCAAGTTCGAGGTTCTGCCCGTGGCCTCTTCGGGTGAGATCGGCGTCGACGCCGAGGAGTTCGTGGTCGCGGGTGGGATGCCGACGGACCAGATCCTCATCGAGGCGATGACCCGCGTCGACGAGGAAGGACCCGGGAACACGGAGGGTTCACTCGAACCCACCGCCCGATCGATCGCCTCCGGCCTTGCCGCTCCCGCCCTGCGCGGCGAGATCACCCTCGGCCTCATGCGGCGGGCGGCCCAGGTCGTTCGCCGCGGGTTGCTGCTCGTCGTGCGGGGCGACGAGGTGCAGGGCGCGGGACAGTTCGGGCTTGAGGGGAGCGCCGGAGGCGACGAGCTCGCCCGCAGCATCCGCCTGCCCCTGACGGAGCCTTCCGTGTTCTCGGAGGCGGTGGAGAGGCGCGAGACCTGGCGGGGACCCCTGCCGGCGACGCCGACCAACGACCGGCTGCTGACGCTGCTCGGCGGGGCGAGGCCGAGAGAGGCGGTGGTCGTTCCCATGCTCATGCCGGAAGGGGGCGGTCTCGTCTTCTACGGCGACAACGCCCCTGAGGACCGCCCGATCGGTTCCGCGGAGGAGCTGGAGTGGGCCTTGCTCGAGGCGGGCCTCGGCATGGAGCGCGACGCGCTCGAGCACAGGCTCCGAGAGTTCGAGCGGGTGAGGGGCTTCCGGCCCTGAGGGCGCCGTGACACCGCTCATCCTGCTCGCCCTTGCCGCTCCACCCGTCCGTCCGGTGGCCACCTATTCCATCGTGGCCCGTGACTCCGCGACGGGCGAGCTTGGCGTGGCCGTACAGAGCCACTGGTTCTCGGTGGGCGCGGTCGTGCCCTGGGCGGAAGCGGGCGTCGGCGCCGTCGCCACCCAGTCCTTCATCGACCCGTCGTACGGAGCTCTCGGCCTCGACCTCATGCGGGCGGGCAAGTCGGCCCCCGAGGCCCTCGCCGCCCTCCTCGCCGCCGACGCCCAGCGCGACGTGCGGCAGGTGGGGATGGTCGATGCTCGGGGACGCGTGGCCAGGCACACCGGCCGGCTGTGCATACCGGCCGCCGGGGACCAGGCGGGCGCCCAGTACGTGGTCCAGGCCAACCTGATGGAGAGGGCGACGGTGTGGCCGGCGATGGCGCGCGCGTTCGAGGCTGCGACCGGGGATCTTGCGGAGCGGCTGATGGCCGCCCTGGAGGCGGCGGAGGCGGAAGGGGGGGACATTCGGGGCCGGCAGTCCGCGGCCCTGCTCGTGGTCAAGGCCCATTCGACGGGGCGTCCCTGGGCGGACCGTCGGTTCGACTTGCGGGTGGAGGATCATCCCGAACCGCTGCCGGAGCTGCGGCGCCTTCTGCGCTTGAACGGGCCTACGACCACATGGGCGTGGGAGACGACTGCGTGGCGGCCGGGGACTGGACCTGTGCCGAACGTGAGTACGGTGCGGCCCGCGCCCTGCAGCCCGACAACGCCGAGATGGCGTTCTGGCATGGCGTGGCGCTGGCCACCTCCGGGCGGCTGGAGGCGGCGCGGCCGCTGTTCGCCCAGGCCTTTGCGGCCGACCCCCGCTGGCGCGAGCTGGTGCGCCGGCTGAGCGGAGTCGAGCAACTCCCCCGCGACCCGGCGCTGGTCGAGTCGATCCTGGCCATCCGCTGAGCCCCAGACTCCTCCCCCGGCGGGCTTGACACTCTCCCGACTTTCGCTAAACTTGTAAGGTTGCTCTATTGTGGCCCGGGCGGCCCCGTCGGCCGCCCCCCGCGAGAGGCATCTCAAAGAGGCTCGGAGGCAGCGTGCCCACGGTCAACCAGCTCGTCCGGATCGGTCGGACCAAACTGCGATCGAAGACCGACTCGCCGGCGCTCCAGGGGTCCCCGCAAAAGCGGGGGGTGTGCGTCCGTGTCTTCACCTCGACGCCCAAGAAGCCGAACTCGGCGCTGAGGAAGGTGGCGCGCGTCAGACTCACGAACGGAATCGAGGTCACGGCCTACATCCCGGGCGTGGGGCACAACCTGCAAGAGCACTCGATCGTCCTCATCCGGGGCGGCCGTGTGAAGGACCTGCCGGGGGTGCGCTACCACATCGTCCGCGGCACCCTGGACGCGGTGGGCGTACAGGGCCGCAAGCGAAGCCGAAGCAAGTACGGGGCGAAGCGTCCCAAGGCCTAAAGACCGCGGCGCTCTGAGGGCGCCGGGGGGAGGAAGTCGAGCCGAGCGTTCCAGCGGGAGCTGGAAAGACACGGTCGGGGAAATCGCGTTCGCCCCGCGCAGGGGGTAGGACGAGGATCCTCGAGGCGGGGCGGACGTTGGGCCTCAGACGGACGCCGGCCGGGGCGCAGCCTCGGGGCGCCGTCTGTTGCTTTTTTTGGTACGGGCTGCGAGCGAGCGGGTTCACTCCCGTGAGCGAGCGGGGGTTCCCGGGGGGAAGAAGAGGTTCTATGCCGCGTCGTGGATTGGTCGCGCGTCGTGAGGTGGTGTCGGACCCCCTCTTCAACAGCGCGCTGGTCACCAAGTTCATCAACTGCATGACCTACGACGGGAAAAGGGCCGTCTCTCAAAACATCATGTACGACGCCCTCAACGTGGTGCAGGAGAAGACCCAGGACGACCCGCTCAAGGTCTTCAAGAAGGCGGTCGACAACGTCAAGCCGTCCCTGGAGGTCAAGAGCCGGCGCGTCGGGGGCTCGAACTACCAGGTCCCGGTCGAGGTTGCGCCGGGACGGCGGACCTCGCTCGCCCTGCGCTGGCTGATCGGCTTCGCCCGCAAGCGCCCCGAGCGCACGATGGTGCAGAAGCTGGCGGCGGAGATCATCGACGCCGCCAACCTCCGCGGCGGGGCGATGAAGAAGAAGGAAGACACGCACAAGATGGCGGAGGCCAACAAGGCCTTCGCCCATTATCGCTGGTAGCGACGGCCGGAGACGAGCACAGTGGGCAGGATCGTACCCCTCGAACGGACCCGCAACATCGGGATCGCGGCGCACATCGACGCCGGGAAGACGACCACTACCGAGCGGATCCTCTACTACACCGGCGTCAGCTACAAGCTCGGCGAGGTCCACGAGGGCACCGCCGTCATGGACTGGATGGAGCAGGAGCAGGAGCGGGGAATCACCATCACCTCCGCCGCCACCACCTGCTTCTGGCGCGAGCACCGGATCAACATCATCGATACTCCCGGTCACGTGGACTTCACGGCAGAGGTCGAGCGCTCGTTGCGCGTGTTGGACGGGGCGGTCGCCCTCTTCGACGCGGTGGCGGGCGTGCAGCCGCAGTCGGAGACGGTCTGGCGCCAGGCGGATAAGTACAAGGTGCCCCGCATCGCCTTCATGAACAAGATGGACCGGGTGGGCGCGAACTTCCTCCACTCGATCCAGACCATGCACGACCGCCTGAACGCGAAGTCGGCGGTGGCGATCCAGCTCCCCCTGGGCCAGGAGGCCAAGCACCAGGGGATCATCGATCTCGTGGAGATGAAGGCCGTCCGCTACCTCAACGAGGAGCTGGGGGCCACGTTCGAGGTGATCGAGATTCCGGCCGATCTTCGGGACGAGGCCAAGCACTACCGCGACGTGATGATCGAAAAGGTGGCGGAGGCCGCTGAGGCCGCAGGCGACGACTCGCTCATGCACAAGTACGTGGGCGGCGAGATCCCTACCACCGCGGAGATCAAGGCCGCCATCCGCAAGGCCACGATCGCGATGAAGCTCTTCCCGGTCATCTGTGGCTCCGCCTTCAAGAACAAGGGCGTCCAGCCCATGCTCGATTGCGTGGTCGACTACCTTCCCTCTCCGCTCGACGTCCCCACCACCCTGGCCAACGACCCCAAGACGGGGGAGCTCGTCGCCCGCGAGGCGAGCGACGACGCGCCCTTCAGCGCGCTGGTGTTCAAGATCATGACCGACCCCTTCGTGGGGCAGCTGGCCTTCATTCGGGTCTATTCGGGGGCGATGAGGAGCGGGGACACCGTGCTCAACACCACGAAGGGCCAGCGCGAGCGCATCGGGCGGCTCCTGAAGATGCACGCGAACAAGAGGGAGGAGATCAAGGAGGTCTGGGCGGGAGACATCGCGGCCGCGGTGGGCCTTCGCCACGTCACCACCGGCGACACCATCTGCGATCCCGGTGCCCCCGTGGTCCTGGAGTCCATCCAGTTTCCGGCCCCCGTCATCTCCCTCGCCGTCGAGCCCAAGACCAAGGGGGATCAGGAGAAGCTCGGCAACGGCCTCGCCAAGCTCATGTCCGAGGATCCGACCTTCAAGGTCGAGACGGACCGGGACACCGGCCAGACCAAGATCTCGGGCATGGGGGAGCTGCATCTCGAGATCATCGTGGACCGCCTCCGGCGCGAGTTCGGGGTCGAGGCCAACGTGGGTAAGCCCCAGGTCGCCTACAAGGAGACGATCAAGAAACCGGCGAGGGCGGAGGGCAGGTACATCAAGCAGACGGGCGGCCGCGGCCAGTACGGCCACTGCAAGATCGAGATCGAGCCCGCCCCCGGCCAGGGCTTCGTCTTCGACAACGACATCACGGGTGGCGCCATCCCGAAGGAGTACATCAAGCCCGTCGAGCAGGGGATCAAGGAGGCCATGGAGCGCGGCGTGCTCGCGGGCTACCCCATGGTCGACGTGAAGGTGCGCCTTTGGGACGGCAGCTTCCACGAGGTCGACTCCTCGGAGATGGCCTTCAAGATCGCGGGCTCCATCGCTTTCCAGGAGGCGGCGAAGAGGGCCACCCCCGTGCTGCTCGAGCCCATCATGAAGGTCGAGGTCGTGACTCCCGACGAGTACACGGGTGCCGTCACCGGCGACCTCTCCAGCCGCCGCGGCCACCTCGAGGGCCAGATCGCGCGCGGGGGTACACAGATCATCACCGCGCTCGTGCCGCTCTCCAACATGTTCGGCTACTCCACCGACCTGCGATCACGGACGCAGGGACGGGCCACGTACTCGATGCACTTCGAGCGCTATGCGGAGGCGCCCCGCAACGTGGCGGATGAGGTCGTGGCGCGGGTCATGGGCAAGGTCGCCCGGGAGTAGGGGTCAAGGGTCTCTTCGAGCTGCGAGGCGGGGAACGAGATGGCGAAGGAGAAGTTTGAGAGGTCGAAGCCGCACGTGAACATTGGGACGATAGGGCACGTGGACCACGGCAAGACGTCGTTGACGGCGGCGATCAC
>Ga0209342_10002816_pt1 | contig 18484 bp, 12 predicted proteins | sample RifCSP16_2_FD_184023 | JGI IMG/M metagenome (GOLD analysis project Ga0209342, IMG submission 184023) | Soil microbial communities from Rifle, Colorado - Rifle CSP2_sed 16_2 (SPAdes) (version 2) | ecosystem: Environmental > Terrestrial > Deep subsurface > Rock core/Sediment | place: Rifle... | reverse complement strand
CGCAGCAGGTCACCTGTTGAAACATGGGGGATGCCGAATCCTTCGGTCAGAAGTTTCGCTTGAGTTCCTTTTCCAACGCCGGGAGGGCCAAAGAGGACGATGTGCATAGAATTTTCGGGGTTAAGAGATGTGTTCGGGGATTTGTTTTGAATGAATCTGTTGTTTGTTTCCGACCGACCGGCCCTTCCGGGAAAGCTGCTCCCCGACGGCCAGCTGGCCGCAGGCGGCGTCAATGTCCTGGCCTGCGCTTCTCCTTACCATTACAGTCAGATCGCCGTCTCTGAGATTTTGCGCGAACTCCTGGATTTTCTTGACCGGTGAAGGCCGGAGGCCGGCGCCAAATCCGGCCGGGTGGACTGACGCAATTGAGTGAAACGGAATAATATTGACTTTGCAGGGGATACGCCGGGAGAGCGTTACCAGTTTCCTTACGTCCTCCTCGGTATCATTGAAACCATCGAACAGAATGTACTCAAGGGTCGGTCGGCGACGGGTCGAACGCCAATAATACTCTATCGCTTCAAGCAAGACGGGCACCGGGTATTTCTTGTTCAGCGGCATGAGCTTGCTGCGTTTCTCATTATCAAGGGAGTGCAATGAAAGGGCCAGCTTGACGGTTCGCTTTTCGTCGGCCAGCTGCTTGATCTTTTCCGGATAGCCGGCTGTCGAGATCGTTATGTGCCTTGCTCCGATGTTCGTGGAACGGTCGTCATTCAAAAGGTCAACGGCTGTCATGACGTTGTCATAGTTCAGCATCGGTTCGCCCATCCCCATGAAGACAAGGTTTGTGATTCTACGGGGCGAGAGTTTTTGGGCTTGAAGAACCTGGTCGACGATTTCGCCAACGGTGAGGTTTCGCGAGAAGCCCATTGCACCGGTTGCACAAAATGCGCAGTCCAGAGGGCACCCGACTTGTGTTGAGATGCAGAGGGTCAACCGACGTTCGATTTCCGCGGCCTTGGGGTCTGGAGGTATCAGCACGCTCTCGATTTTCTTGCCGTCGGACAATTCAAAAAGGATTTTCAATGTGCCGTCGGTCGGCGATGCCTGCCGATCGGCGACACGAAGCCCGTCCAGAGTTGCCGATTTGGCAAGCGTTTCGCGGAATCCCCGGGAGATATCGGACATATCGTCAAACGCATCGGCTTTTTTCTCGTAGATCCAGGAAAAGAGCTGGTTTGCCCGATAGGGGGCTTCACCGAGGGAGTGGACGAATTCTTTCAGTTCGGCGAGCGTGAGGCCTTTGAGGTTTTTCTTCTTCATGACGTGCGCGCTGTGGGATCAATGTAGCGAAATATGCCCGCGGCTGCAAGGCGTGGCGAAAAAAGAGGGAATGAGGGGAGACTTCGACGTTCTACATTCGGCGCTTGCGGGCAGGCAGGTTCGACATTCGAAATTGTTTTCCCAGTGCAAAGGCAACGCCGAATGTCCAACGCTGAACATCGAAGTCGAAGTGTGTGTTGACGTAAAAAAGAAACCCCTTCAAGCCGAAGCCTGAAGGGGTTCAGAATAAAATCTGGCATCGTCCTACTCTCCCGTACCGTCGCCGGCATAGTACCATTGGCTCCGAGGGGCTTAACTTCTCTGTTCGAAATGGGAAGAGGTGTGACACCCTCGATATTGACACCAGAAAACTCAATTGAGAAGAGACAAGAGCGCTTGAGCGCTTGCCCAACACTTTATTGATGCACCTGATCCGACTTAAGATCGGTCTGTGCTCAATAAAAATAATTGGTTAAGTCTCACGACCTATTAGTACCGCTCGACTCACGCATTGCTGCGTTTCCATCTGCGGCCTATCAACCAAGTCATCTCCTTGGGGTCTTTAGCCCGCCTTGCGGCGGGAGGGAAGCCTCATCTTGGGGTGGGTTTCGCACTTAGATGCTTTCAGTGCTTATCCCGTCCGGACATGGCTACTGAGCAATGCCACTGGCGTGACAACTCATTCACCGTCGGTCCGTTCACTCTGGTCCTCTCGTACTAGGAGCGACGCCCCTCAAGCTTCCTACGCCCGCACAGGATAGGGACCGAACTGTCTCACGACGTTCTGAACCCAGTTCACGTACCGCTTTAATTGGCGAACAGCCAAACCCTTGGGACCTTCTCCAGCCCCAGGATGCGATGAACCGACATCGAGGTGCCAAACCTGGCCGTCGATATGAACTCTTGGGCCAGATCAGCCTGTTATCCCCGGCGTACCTTTTATCCTTTAAGTGCCGGCCCTTCCACTCGGAACCGGCAGATCACTAAGTCCTGCTTTCGCATCTGCTCGACTTGTAAGTCTCGCAGTTAGGCTCCCTTGTGCCTTTACACTCGCCGCATGATTACCAACCATGCTGAGGGAACCATTGAGAGCCTCCGTTACAGTTTAGGAGGCGACCGCCCCAGTCAAACTACCCGCCTAACATTGTCCCTCCGCCGGATTCACGGCAGTAGGTTAGAATTCAATCAGAACAAGGGTGGTATTTCACTGTTGACTCCACCGAGGCTAGCGCCCCGGCTTCAAAGTCTCCCACCTATGCTACACATGCTTTGACCGAACCCAATGCTAGGGTGCAGTAAAGGTGCACGGGGTCTTTCCGTCCATGTGCGGGTAACCGGCGTCTTCACCGGTACCACAATTTCGCCGAGCCCGTGGTTGAGACAGTGACCAAGTCGTTACACCATTCGTGCAGGTCGGAACTTACCCGACAAGGAATTTCGCTACCTTAGGACCGTTATAGTTACGGCCGCCGTTTACCGGGGCTTCGGTCGCGAGCTGCCGCCCCTTGCGGGGCATGACCCACTTCCTTAACCTTCCGGCACCGGGCAGGTGTCACTCCCTATACGTCGCCTTTACGGCTTAGCAGAGAGATGTGTTTTTGATAAACAGTCGCTTGGCCCATTTCACTGCGGCCTCATTCCGCTTGGATTGTACACCCTCACGTACTAGAGGCACCGCTTATCCCGAAGTTACGCGGTCAATTTGCCGAGTTCCTTAACCACGGCTCACTCGAGCACCTTAGGATTTTCACCCCATCTACCTGTGTCGGTTTGCGGTACGGTCACCGCGCAGTCTCCCATACGAGGTTTTTCTTGGCAGCATGATTACGTCGAGTTGTGGCCCTTGCGGGCGCCCTGTTCACCTCTCAGCGATAACTCCCGGGCGGATTTGCCGACCCGAGACGCCTACAGGCTTAAACCACCTAATCCAACAGGTGGCCCGACTTCACTTCTGCGTCACCCCTTATGGTCAAACGACTACACAGTGGTACAGGAATATTGCGCCTGTTTTCCATCGGCTACGCCTTTCGGCCTCACCTTAGGATCCGACTAACCCTGAGACGATGAACGTTGCTCAGGAAACCTTAGATTTTCGGTGTACAACATTTTCAGTTGCATTATCGTTACTTATGCCTACATCTGCGTTTCCATCAACTCCAGCATGGCTCACGCCACACCTTCGCTGTCGATGGAATGCTCCCCTACCACATTACCGGCCCGAGGGCCGGTTCTATCCGCAGCTTCGGTACGAGACTTAAGTCCCGAGTATTATCGGCGCCCAGTCGCTTGACTAGTGAGCTATTACGCACTCTTTAAATGAATGGCTGCTTCTAAGCCAACATCCTAGTTGTCTGAGCAACTGAACATCCTTTCTCTGTTAGTCCCGATTTAGGGACCTTAGCTGGCGGTCTGGGTTATTCCCCTCTCGGCGTCGAAGCTTATCCCTCGTCGCCTGACTCCCGGGTAACATGTTAACGGAATTCGGAGTTTGTCTGGGTTTGGTATCGTTGTGACGACCCTAGCCCAATCAGTGCTCTACCTCCGCAACATTCTTGCCCGAGGCTAGCCCTAAAGCTATTTCGGGGAGTACGAGCTATCTCCGAGTTTGATTGGTCTTTCGCTCCTACCCTCAGTTCATCCGAGCGGTTTTCAACCCACAACGGTTCGGGCCTCCATGAGGTGTTACCCTCACTTCACCCTGACCAAGGGTAGATCACACGGGTTCGCGTCTGCGGCATGGTACTAGTCCCGCCTTGCGGCGGGCAGGCGCCCATTTCGGACTTGCTTTCGCTGCGGCTACTGGACTTAATCCATTAACCTTGCACCATACCAGCAACTCGTAGGCTCATTAAGCAAAAGGCACGCTGTCACTCCTCTACAATGCAAGCACTGTAGATTCGCTCCAACCGTTTGTAAGCATACGGTTTCAGGTACTATTTCACCCTCCTGTTAGGAGTGCTTTTCACCTTTCCCTCACGGTACTTGTTCACTATCGGTCACCAAAGAGTATTTAGCCTTACCAGATGGTTCTGGCGGATTCCCACAGACTTTCACTTATTCCGTGGTACTTGGGATACGCTCGGGAGTCATTGCACTTTCACGTACGGGACTATCACCCTCTGTGGTTCAACTTTCCAGATGATTCGGTTAGCACAATGATTTGTAACTCCCTGACCTAGCAGCGCTTCAGTCAGAGCGTCCCACAACACCCCTGATACAAAGGTCGCTTCCTTGAACGTATCAGAAGGTTTAGGCTGTTTCCTTTTCGCTCGCCGCTACTGAGGAAATCACGTTTGTTTTCTCTTCCTGGGGTTACTGAGATGTTTCACTTCTCCCCGTTGGCTCTGACCGCCTATGGATTCAGCGGTCAGTACTGCGACATGACTCGCAGTGGGTTGCCCCATTAGGACATCACCGGGTCAAAGGCTGCTTCCGCCTCACCGGTGCATATCGTCGGTAGCCACGTCCTTCATCGCCTTTTGGTGCCAAGGCATCCACCGTATGCTCTAAGTAACTTAACCAAAAATCTTTATTGACTCACAGACAGATCCGCCATCTCCCTTCCTCCACTTTGCAGCAGATTCAGAAAGACAAGCCGGCGGATAGGTGCATCAATAAAATATTGGACGAGTTATGTGTCGTAGATGCTTATTACAATATTGCTTTTGTTTTAGGCTCTTGTGCAACAAGCTTCAGCACGCTTGCTCGTGGCGCCAGAGGCGCCACAGCTACGAGCGCTGTTACTTGCTGTTTCTTCTCAATTGTCAAAGAACAAGTGATTTCGAAGTTCGGATTTCGGATTGCGGTTTTTTCCGCATCAGACCTTCCAATATCCGGCCTTCCATCGTGGAGCTGAGGGGGATCGAACCCCTGACCCCTAGCTTGCAAAGCTAGTGCTCTCCCAGCTGAGCTACAGCCCCAATCAATTTACAATTGTCGGTGGACAATCATCAATTGAACGGGCATTTCTTTTTGCGTCACGCCCTCGTGGGCCTAAGTGGAGTTGAACCACTGACCTCACGCTTATCAGGCGTGCGCTCTAACCAACTGAGCTATAGGCCCATTAGGTTTCGAACTTCGCTCAACCATAGAATCAAAGAACAATAAAGAAAAGGTGTGCACGCCTCAATCAGTCGAGAACAAGGTAGTTTCAGAAACTTGAGCTTTGCGTCTTACCTTTCGGCAGACGATTGCTCCTTAGAAAGGAGGTGATCCAGCCGCACCTTCCGGTACGGCTACCTTGTTACGACTTAGCCCCAGTCACTGGTTTTACCTTAGGCGGATGCGTCCTTGCGGTTCGCGAACCGACTTCGGGTACCCCCAGCTTCCATGGCTTGACGGGCGGTGTGTACAAGGCCCGGGAACGTATTCACCGCGGCGTGCTGATCCGCGATTACTAGCAATTCCAGCTTCATGAGGGCGAGTTGCAGCCCTCAATCCGAACTGAGGCCGCTTTTAAGGGATTAGCTCCAGATTGCTCTTTCGCAGCCCGTTGTAGCGGCCATTGTAGCACGTGTGTGGCCCTGGGTGTAAGGGCCATGAGGACTTGACGTCATCCCCACCTTCCTCGCTGCTTGCGCAGGCAGTCCACTTAGAGTGCCCAGCTTGACCTGATGGCAACTAAGTGCAGGGGTTGCGCTCGTTGCAGGACTTAACCTAACACCTCACGGCACGAGCTGACGACAGCCATGCAGCACCTGTACTCCGCGTGTATTGCTACACTAGCCGGCTTTCACCGGTTTACAGAGCCTTTCAAACCCAGGTAAGGTTCTTCGCGTTGCATCGAATTGAACCACATGCTCCACTGCTTGTGCGGGCCCCCGTCAATTCCTTTGAGTTTCAACCTTGCGATCGTACTCCCCAGGTGGGATACTTAATGCGTTAGCTTAGACACCGATCCTTGCGGACCGACATCGAGTATCCATGGTTTAGGGCGTGGACTACCAGGGTATCTAATCCTGTTTGCTCCCCACGCTTTCGAGCATGAGCGTCAGTAGCGGACCAGAAGACCGCCTTCGCCACCGGTGTTCTTCCTGATATCTACGCATTTCACCGCTACACCAGGAATTCCGTCTTCCTCTTCCGCACTCAAGATCGGCAGTATCATTGTACGTTCTCAAGTTGAGCCTGAGAGTTTCACCAATGACTTGCCAATCCGCCTGCGCTCCCTTTACACCCAGTGAATCCGGACAACGCTCGCACCCTACGTATTACCGCGGCTGCTGGCACGTAGTTAGCCGGTGCTTATTCGGGGGGTACCGTCAAACCCGCATATAGCGAGCTATTCTTCCCCCTCAAAAGGAGTTTACGACCCATAGGGCCTTCATCCTCCACGCGGCGTCGCTGCGTCACCCTTTCGGACATTGCGCAATATTCCTCACTGCTGCCTCCCGTAGGAGTCTGGACCGTGTCTCAGTTCCAGTGTGGCTGATCGTCCTCTCAGACCAGCTACCCATCGTCGACTTGGTGGGCCGTTACCCCGCCAACTATCTAATGGGACGCAGGCCCATCCACAGGCGCCTTTCGGCCTTTAACAACTGTCACCATGCGGTGCCGCTGCATAATCGGGTATTAGCCCCGCTTTCGCGGAGTTGTTCCCGTCCTGAGGGCAGGTTGCCTACGTGTTACTCACCCTTGCGCCAGTTTACTCGGGATATTGCTACCCCTTTCTCCTAAGACTTGCATGTGTTAAGCACGCCGCCAGCGTTCGTCCTGAGCCAGGATCAAACTCTCCGTTGTAGAATTAATTCTCAACTTCAAGTTTGAGCCTAACCTCATTTTGTTACATGAGGTAAGGTTGAACTACCTCATCTCGATTGACTCGAGGCTGTGCACACTTTTTCAAAGAACACCTTTGAAAACGACAAAAATGCCCATTCATTGCATGGGCATTCTCGATCATACATTCAAAGAATCCCCGCAGAGCGGGGTTCCCAATTCTTGTGGGGCTCTAAATATACCACGCTTATTCCCGAAAGTCAACACTAATCTCCTCTTCGTTCGACTTTTTCTTGAGATATCAACATCAAGAAAACATAAGAAAAACGAGTACTTTTTCGACATTTCTCCAATTGACTTTCGCGCTTCCTTCATCTAATTTTCTCTACCACGATCAAGGAAACAACTATGGCTCTCTATCTCCTTCTCGGCTTCTTCGCCCTCATCGTTCTCTGGGTCATCGCAAAATATAACTCACTCATCACCCTGCGAAACCAGACCGCAAACGGTTGGAAGCAGATCGATGTGCAGCTCAAACGGCGCCATGACCTCATCCCCAACCTCGTCAACACCGTCAAGGGCCAGATGCAATTTGAACAGGAGACGCTCGAAAAAGTGATACAAGCCCGCAACTCCGCCGCCACCGCCACCGGCGTCGCCGATGCAGCGGCAAAAGAGAATATCCTTACGGGAGCTCTCTCAAAACTGTTCGCCCTCGTCGAGAATTATCCCAACCTCCGCTCCAATGAGAACGTCAAACAACTACAGGAAGAGTTGACGAGCACGGAAAACAAGATCTCATTTGCGCGGCAATTCTATAACGACATCGCGACACGGTTCAATATTTCCCAACAGACCTTCCCGGGAAACATTATCGCCTCCATGTTCAGTTTCACGGCCGCCGAGCTCTTTGAAATTCAGGTCGCAGCGGAACGCGAAGTCCCGAAGGTCGACCTCTCCCTGAAACGATGACCATCCCGTCACCTTTTGCGCGTCGCAACATCTACGAGCAACAGGCTCACAACAGGCGATTGACTGTCATGGTCATGGTTGGCTTTGCCCTTTTTCTTGGCCTCATTGGTTTAGGTTTCGATTTCTACATCAGCGATTCCGTGGGAGAAGGAGCGTTCATACCGTTCGGGACGATTGTTGCCCTTGCTTTCGGAACGGGCTCTGCGTTCTGGAGCCTCTCCGGCGGCCCTGCGGCCGTTCTCAAGTCGACCGGCGCCCTCCCTGCCGTGGACTCCAATCCATCACACCGGCAGCTCCTCAATGTCGTCGAGGAGATGTCCATTGCCTCTGGCCAGCCCCGTCCAGCCGTATATGTGATTCCCGACGCCGACCCCAATGCATTCGCGACCGGAAAAGATCCTCAGCACAGCAGTATCGCGGTCACACAGGGCCTGCTTGATTCGTTGAACCGTGAAGAACTACAGGGAGTGATTGCGCACGAAATGAGTCACATTCGGAATTACGACATACGACTCATGACTGTCGTGGCAGCGCTCATGGGAGCCGTCTTGCTGCTCTCTGATGGCGCGATGCGCTCGCTACGGTACGGAGGGGGGCGAAAACGGAGTTCGAAATCGTCGGGTCAGCTTGGAGCCCTTCTGATGATTGTCTGGCTTATCGGGATCATTCTGGCTCCACTTATCACGCAGATGATGGCAATGGCCGTGTCGAGAAAACGGGAGTATCTTGCGGATGCCTCGGGTGCCGAAATGACCAGAAATCCTTTGGGGCTTGCAAGTGCTCTTAAGAAGATCGGGGGAGCGGTTGAGCCGACGGCGTCAATCAAGCGCGGTGCGGCCCATCTGTGTATTGCGGATCCGTTGGGGAGGTCACTTAATGCAAAGGAAGGGTTTACTGCTGAACTGTTCGGTACACATCCCCCCATCGAAAAGCGGATCATCGCTCTTCAGGCGATGGCCTATCAATCAACGCTTACGCCCGCTGCTTCAGAATCTCATTCCTGACCTGCTTTTCCAACCGCAGGTGCTCATCAGCTGAAATTCGGAACTTCTCACGCAGCCCGTCAAGATGCTCCGAATCTTCTGGAGAAATGGAGCCGTCTTTCCATCCGTTCACGACTGCATCAAGATAGATCTCAAGCTGAACTTCCTGCTCAAGGCCGGCGTGATCTTCGGGGGTAATTCCCAGGGATTTTCGGAGGGTAGCAAGCAGGACCTCTTCGTCTTTGCTGAGGTTGCCGTCTCCCCAGGCCTGTTTGAGGGCTGAAACATAGGCCTGAACCGCTGCAGGGCTCGCTTTTGCACCGGATGCAACCTTCTTCGCCTGCTCTTTCTTCCGTTCGTCCTCCTTCTTGCGTATCGCCTCTTCTTCCTTCTTTTTCTGCTCAGCTTCCTTCCTCTTCTGCTCCTCGATCTTTCGCCGAGCCTCCTCAATCTTGCGGCGGGAATCCAGTTCCCGGCGACGCTCTTCTTCCTCTGCCTTCTTTTGGGCTACTATCTCAGCCTGCTTGTTAGCCTCCTCGAGCGCCTCCTGGCGGGCCTCCTCTTCCTTGAGCCTGGCAGCATCTGCCGCCTTACGCTTGGCCTCCGCTTCTGCTTTCTTGATCTCCTCTTCCCCGGCCTTCCGTTCGGCCTCCTCTTCCTTGAACTTCTCCTCCTCTTCCTTTCTCCGCTTCTCCTCTTTCTTCAGCTGGGCATCTTCTTCGGCTTTCTTGGCCGCTTCCTCCGCTTCACGTTTCCGCGCCTCTTCCTCCTCACGCTTTTTGGCCTCCTCTTCGGCTTTGCGCGCCTCTTCCGCACGCTTCTGCGCATCCTCAGTGCCATCACCGGATTTGCGCTTCTGCTCAAGGATCTTCTTCTTAAGCTCTTCGACCTTACGTCTTTGTTCTTCTAATTCAGCGGTATTCATGAAAGGAGCGGATCTTTCCCCTGCAGTAAGGCGGTGGGGCAGCTTTTGTCTCAGATTCTGCCAATTTTACACATAATTCGCATTCAGAATATATCTCTTTCTCATCCGAATGTCAACCTGCCTTTTGCTCGCAAACCAAGAAATACTTACCTTTTTCCAGCCTCATCCCCGCATTTCGAATCTCTCCACCACTTTTTGTAGGAGGATTGTACATGGAGAATCAAGAGCCCGCCACAGAATCTACCCAGTCCTTTGGCGGTAGACTGTTAAATGTGTTCGCCTCCCCTTCTGAAGCTTTCGACGGGATCACTGCGACTCCGTCGAAAACCAAGTTCTGGATCATCCCCTGGCTGACTGTGATTGTCATTGGAATCGTTTCTGTCATTATCATCTTCACCAATCCCGTTTTGAAAGAACAGATTGCCGAAACGCAGTCACGTGCAATTCAACAGCGCGTCGACGAAGGGGCATTGACCCAACAGCAGGCCGACATGGCACAGGAACAGATGGAGAGTATGGGCGGTATCATGACGATCATCGGGTCGATCGGATACGCGCTCATTATGACCGCTTATTTCTTTGGAGGTGCACTTGTCTTCTGGCTTGTCGGGAAACTAGCTCTGAAGTCTCCCGAGGGGTACGGGACCTATCTCGCGCTCTACGGGACTTCCGCCTGGATTGCAGTCCTCGGGGCCGTGATAACCTTGCTCTTGCAACTCAGCATGGGCTCCGTCTTTGCATCCGCGAGCGGCGGTCTGGCTGTGTATTCACAGTACGACCCACTGAATGAGGTCCACCGGATACTGACGCGGCTGGACGTCTTCGCGTGCTGGCAGGCCTTTGTCATTGGCATTGGACTTGCTAAGGTTACGGGGAAACCGACAACGACGGCGATCGGTTATGCGATGGGATTGTGGATTCTGTGGGCTGTTGGGGTGGGATACCTCGGCATCGGCGGATAGACACGTTTCGAACTCGTAAGAAAAAGGACTCCCGACCACGTGTCAGGAGTCCTTTCTCTTTTCTGATGCCTGCAATCAGCTTCGCCTCTTCTTGCGCTTCCCTCCTTTCCTCTCCATCCTGACCCGAATTTCATTCAATGCCGACTCCAACCGATCCATCTGTTCGTTATGCTTTGCCCAAACCTCGCTCCGTTTTATCGATTGGCGTTCCGCCATTTGCGCAGCACGCACAATTCTGTCCATAAAATAGCCGAAGACCCACACGCCCAGAAAGCCGAGAGGGACGATAAGAACCAATAACGACCGCAGGCGGGGGATGCCGAAAAAGATCTGCAACTTATCGCTTGCGGTAATGATCAACAGCGTGAAGTTCAGGATGACGAGAAACGACTGACCAAGGTCGAACCTGTACTTTTGTGCGAAAAAGAACTCACGCCACCGGGCGAGGCGGCTGCGAAATTCCCCTGGGGGAATCAAGGGTGAGAATGACATACGTGACTCCTTTCTGAGCCGTGGCTGAAAGAACATCGAAAAGACAATGACAAGAGGGAATTAAGTCGAATGTTGGAAATGTCGCGGCAATGCGGGGCGGAATAGAACAGGTGTGCGGAGTCTCCTCTTAGATGAGCTAGCCGGCAGGAAAGAAGATTCGGATGGTGGTTCCTTTTCCCATCTCACTGTCGATTTCGATCTTCCCTTTATGGTCGTCGATGACTTTCTTAACGATAGCCATGCCGAGGCCGGTGCCATGCTTTTTGCCGTATGTCATAAAAGGTTCAAACAACCTTTTCTTCACCTCTTCGGGCATTCCTGTTCCTGAATCGACAAACTCAACCTTCACGAATCCGTTGCTCGGTTCGGTTTTCACGGTGAGCTTCCCCCCCTGTGGCATGGCATCGCGCGCGTTACTGGCGATATTATAGAACACGCGGACAATCTTGTCCTGGTCCATCCTGACCTTCCCCTTGAACTTCGTATCCCGAACCAACTCGACATTGTTCTTCACCAGATCCTTCTCGATGAAGGCGAGAACGTTTTCCATCACTTCGGCAAAATCGAGCTCTGTGATATTCAGCGAACTCACGCCGCGCGTGAAATCGAGTATTTCCTGCGTCATGTTCACAAAGCGGTCGACCTGGTGGATCATCTCATCGGCCAGTTTGGCTGCCTCCTCGTTGCCCGATTTCTTCTTCATGACCTGAGCGTAGACTCTCAGAGTCCCCATGGGATTTTTGATGTCATGAATGATGGTGCTTGCCATTCGGCCCACCGCCGAGAGACGTTCACTTTTGACCATTTCCTGCGCCAAACGGGCATTCTCAATAGCCACGGAGGCATGGGATGAAAGGGCATCGATGAACTGTTCGTCTTCCTTCCCGAACACCCCCCCTTTTTTGTTCAAAAGCTGAAAAACGCCGATGATCTTTCCGTCTTTGTTCTTCATCGGCATGCAAAGCATGTTATTCGTACGGTATCCCGTCCGCTTGTCAACATCCGGATTGAATCGGGAATCATTGTAGGCATCCGGGATATTGATCACTTCTCCTTTTTCTGCCACGAACCCTGCCAAGCCTTTGCCGACAGGCAGACGAATTTCGACCATATTCTCGCCCTGAAGCACTTTTGACCAAAGCTCCTTCTTGATATCGTCAACCAGATAGAGGGTTCCCCGATCTGCGTCGATGCTCTTGACCGCCGCATCCAGAATAAGTCCGAGCAGTTTGTCCAGGTCGAGGGTTGAATTGATGTTCTTGCTGGCCTCGATCAGCTTCTGGAGGCGCTCGGTGCTTTCATCTGTTTCTTCCCGCTGGCTCTCGAGCTTGCGGACGACATTGTCATTCGCCCGGCGGAGGCGGGAACATACTTCTTTCAGGAGACTTTCTGTAAGGGCAGGTTCGGACTTGAGGGCTTTTTCAAAGGTCTTTTTCGGCAGAACAAGAAGATCACAATCTTCGAGACAAATCACCCTGGCCGACCGATGATTCCCATCGACCAAAGCAAGCTCACCGACAACATTTCCCTCTTCAACAATATTCAGGACGGTCTCTTCTCCGAACCGTGTGGTCCGGGTGATCTTGACCTTCCCCTTCTCGATGAAGTACAACTTGTCAACCTCCGAATCCATTTCGAGAATGACGGATCCGGCCTTGTGTTTTTCTGCTTTGACGTTTTCCGCAAACGACGTCAGAGTCTTTGCGTCCAGGTCTTTGAAAAGGCTGGAATTCTTCAGAGCCTGAAGTTGCCGATCAAGGGCCTTAGTCATTATCGACTCCAATGGAAAGGGGAGGGCGTTCCATGGCTTGGATATTAGCACAAATCGGGCACTTAGTCAAGGAGACGAACCACCGATTTGGTTTCTCTTGAGAGCCGCGTGCGCGGCAAAGGTCAGTTGCATTTCCATCAATTTTTGTCTAACATTTTCGCCGCTTCGGTCGTCCTTCGAAAGGACCGCTCTTCCCCCTGCGCCTTCACACGTGATGCAACGATTCTGGTATAATATCTACAACGGAATAGCGATTCCGATCTTCTGGATCGTTTTCCGTTCTCTCTCTCTTTTCAACCCGAAGATCCGACGCGGAATTCGCGGGCGAACCGGTTTGTTCGAGCGCCTTGAGGAGAACGTCGGGAAGCTAAAGAGGAAGAGGCGCATTTGGTTCCATTCTTCTTCTTTAGGAGAGTTCGAGCAGGCAAAGCCGATCATCGCAGCGCTGCGAAAGAAGTTCAGCAATCTTGACATTATTGTTACTTTCTTCTCTCCGTCGGGATACGAACACTCCAAGAATTACAAGCTTGCCGACCTGATCGCCTATATCCCTTTCGACAGCGCCTCCAACGCACGCAGGTTTTTGGATTTGGTCCGGCCCGACGTTGCCGTCATTGTCCGGTACGACGCATGGCCCAACCATGTATGGGAACTGCGCAAAAGAAACGTCCCCATTTTCATTGCCAACGCCACCTTAAGGGCAAATTCAGCCCGCCTCTGGTGGCCGTTCAAGAGCTTCCACAAGACTGTGTACCAGTCCCTCACGTCAATTCTGACTGTTTCAAATGAAGATGCAGCTTCTTTCAACCGTTTCAATCTGAAGGCGACAGAAATCAGGGTCGTTGGGGAGACCCGGTACGACCAGGTGCGTCAACGGAGCGATGAAGCGAAGCGGAAACATCCGATTCCCCCCTCCCTGCTCAAACGAAAGTCGGTGCTAGTAGTGGGAAGCAGCTGGGAAGAAGACGAGGAGGTCGTTCTGCCCGCTTTCAGGAAGATGAATCGTCATGATTCCGGGGCACTGATGATCCTTGTTCCACATGAGCCTACGGTCGAAACCATTGAGCGGCTTGAGGTTCAGATCGCCTATTTGGGACTTCGGGCGATCCGTTTTTCGGACCTCAATGATTTTTCCAATGAGCAGGTGATCATTGTCGACAGCGTGGGGGTGCTCATGGCGCTCTATCAGTACGCCGACGTAGCTTTTGTCGGGGGGAGCTTCAAACAGGGAATTCACAATGTTTTGGAACCCGCGGTCTACGGAATTCCCGTTATGTACGGCCCGGAGCACAAAAAATCGCGTGAGGCGGTCCAACTGGCCGCCCGGGGCGGCGGGATTGTTGTTCACGATCAGGCGGAGTGTCATGCAAGGCTGCACGAGATGTTTGCGAACCCGCAACTTAGAATAAAGACCGGGGCGGTTGCATTTGAGATGGTGAAAGAGAACGTAGGAGCCACGAAGCGGTTTCTGGGTTACCTGAACCCCATTCTCGACGGACACAAACCATGATTGCCTACCTCGACACGATTGGCGGAATCAGCGGTGACATGACTCTTGGAGCGTTTGTGAGCGCCGGGATGCCTTTTGACACCTTAGCGAATGAGCTTGCGAAGCTCGGGCTTGAGGGATTCGAACTGCAGGCGTCGCACATTGAGCGGAGCGGCATCGTCGCGACAAAGATCGACGTCGTGGTTTCCCAGCAGCCTCACTATCACCGGCACCTGAAAGACATCAACGAACTCATCGATCGAAGTTCATTGTCCCAGAGCGTCAAGGAGCGGGCTAAGAAAATCTTCCTGGAAGTTGCCAGAGCCGAGGCAGTAATCCATGGCTCCACGATCGAAAAGATCCATTTTCACGAGGTGGGGGCCATTGACTCGCTTGTCGATATCGTGGGCGCGTCAATCTGCATCGGATTTTTTAACATCGACGAGATCTATTCCTCACCCGTCAAAGTTGGCAGCGGCGGATTTGTCAAGAGCGCGCATGGTAAACTCCCTGTTCCGACTCCCGCAACGATGGAGATTCTTAAGGATTATCCGGTTGTTCTGACGGACATTCAGCATGAGCTGACGACACCCACCGGAGCTGCGATCGTCAAGGCTCTTTCCAAGGGGACGTTACCGACGACCAAGCTGAAGGCGACGGCGATAGGGTACGGAGCCGGCACCAAGGAGTTTGAGGCAATTCCGAACCTTCTTCGCGTCATGATCGGGAAGATCGATCGGGAGTACGAGACCGACACGGTGATCGTCGTCGAGGCCAACATCGACGACATGAACCCCGAAATATACCCGTATGTCATCGAACGGCTGATGGAGGCTGGTGCTTATGACGCTTTCGTGCTCCCTGTGTTGATGAAAAAGGGGCGCCCGGGTATGATTCTGTCAGCGATCACGGAGCGCGGGAAGCTTGACGCGGTGAACGCGGTGATTTTCAAAGAGACTACCACGCTGGGAGTGAGGACCATCCCGTCTGAACGGTTCAAACTGCCCCGTTCTTCGAGGGAAGTTAAGACTTCTCTTGGTCCTGTTAAGGTGAAAGTCGTTGTCAATGAGGGGACTGAAAGAATTGTCCCCGAGTTCGAAGAATGTAAGAGGATTGCCAGAGAGAAGAACATGGCTTTGAAGGATGTGTATAAGATTCTTGAGAAGGAGATCCAATAACGGTTTGATCAGGGGGACTCCGTCAGCAGGATGCAACAAGGATTTATTCATTGAATCGTTTTCTCATTCCTGCCCGCCGGATGGAAGTCCAAAAAGGCAGGCGGGGACTCATTGGCGAACCTCCTCCCCAGCATTACAAATGAACAAATGAGTAAATGATTCAATTTCTTGTCGATATCGCTCTTCCCGTCCCCCTGGACCGAACGTTCACCTATCTCGTCCCACCTCATCTTCAGGCACAGGCAGTTCCTGGGAGCCGCGCTCTGGTTCCTTTCGGCACAAAATTCCTTACCGGCGTCATCGTTGCGCTTCCCGCTTCGACCTCCGTTCAGAAACTGAAACCGATCCGCGACATCCTCGATTCCCGGCCGACATTCTCTGCCGAGATGTTGAAGCTGACCCGTTGGATTGCCGATTACTATTTTGCGCCGTGGGGCGAAGTATTGAGGTCTGCCACACCGCAGGGACTCGGCCAGGAGAGCAAGAGGCTCGTTCGGCTCGTCGCAACCGACCTTCCATCGGCTCTTGAAGAGACCAGAACTTCGGCAAAGAAGAAGCACCTGATTCTGCTTTCCCTGTCGGAAAAAAATCCTGATACCGCAGCGCACCTTCGCAGCGCAGCCAAAGCTTCCAGCATCCATGCAATCCTTTCGGAAATGGAGCAGCGCGGCTGGATCGTTCTCGAAGACCACGTGGAAAAGCCAAAGGCGCAGGCTAAGACCCGGCTTGTCGTCCAGCGAATGACGGATGCCGAGGAGATCCTTCACGGGCTCCAACGCAAGCTCCTGCCAAAACAGCAAGGTCTGTTTGACCTTGTGCCTCATGACGGGTCAAAGATCCCCGCGGCGGATATCCTGAAGAACACACGCAGCAGTCTTTCCACGCTGAAATCTCTCAACGCCAAAGGGCTCATCGCCTTTTCCAAGGAAGAGGTCGTCCGGACGACGGAATACGAAGAGGCTCAAACGCCTTCGGCGATAACGCTCAACGCCGACCAAATCGAGGCGTTGAAGCCCATCAGCGAGGCGATCGCTCAATCCGGCTACAAGACTTTTCTCCTTCACGGGATTACCGGAAGCGGCAAGACGCAGGTTTATATTGAGGCGATCAAGACGTTGCTTGCCAACGGAAAGACAGCGATTGTGCTTGTGCCCGAGATCTCCCTTACACCACAGACGGTCCGGCGCTTCCGCGCACATTTCGGGGCAGACGTAACGGTGATGCACAGTCAGATGTCGGTTGGAGAACGGTATGACGCCTGGAGGATGGCCCGCGAGGGCCGCGCCAGGATTGTCATTGGCCCACGGTCGGCCATTTTTGCGCCGCTTGAGAACCTGGGGCTCATTGTCGTGGACGAAGAGCATGAGAGTTCCTACAAGCAATTCGACGCAACCCCCCGATACAATGCGCGGGACGTAGCCATTGTTCGGGCCGTCGGTTCGGGTGCAGTGGTTCTCCTCGGATCAGCGACGCCCTCGGCAGAAAGTTATTACAATGCCACCGCAGGGAAGTATCAGCTTCTCAGGCTCCCCTCCCGGGTCGATGCGGCGCAACTCCCGCGGATCGATATTGTGGATATGACAAAAGAGTGGAAAGGAGTGTATGCGAAGATCAAGGCCGAGGTCAAGGAGAAGGGCGGAGATTTTCCGAAACACCTGCCGCGAACATCACTTTCGCAGCTCTTGAAAGATCAGATATCCGATCGGTTGCAGAAGAAGGAAGGAACAATTCTTCTTCAGAACAGGCGCGGATTTTCCCATGTCGTCGAATGCTACGAGTGCGGCTATGTCGAGAAATGCGATAATTGCGAAGTGACGATGACCTACCATTCGATAAAGAAACAGTTGCGGTGTCATTACTGCGGAATTGTCAGAAAACCTCCCTCCAAATGCCCGCAGTGCGGAGGAATAGATTTTTCCTACCAGTCTTTTGGAACACAGCAGGTTCACGAGGAATTGCACCGGCTGTTTCCAGCATCAGTGGTCTTGAGAATGGACCTGGATACAACAGGCAAAAAAGGGGCTCACGACAAGATGCTGCAGCAGTTTGGGCGGGGTGAAGCGGATATCCTCCTTGGAACACAGATGGTGGCCAAGGGCCTTGATTTCCCGAGGGTCACCCTTGTCGGAGTTATTTCTGCCGACACACAGATGCTGTTGCCGGATTTTCGTTCATCCGAGCGAACGTTTCAATTACTCACGCAGGTGGCAGGGCGGGCAGGGCGCAGCACGCTGGCCGGCGAGGTCGTTGTTCAGACGCTTCAGCCAAAGCATTACAGTCTGAAGCATGTGATCTCCCATGATTTCACGGGATTCTATCAGGAGGAGCTTGCGTATCGGAAGGAGCTTGACTATCCCCCCTTTTCGAGGATCGTGCTCTTGGAGTTCAAGGGGAAGGAAGAAGGGGCCGTCCTTCAACGCGCAAGGCGATTCGCCGAGCTTCTCAGGAAGATGCAGACGGATGCGTTCATTGTCCTGGGGCCCGCCGATGCGGCCATTCCGAAGATCAAGTCATTCTATCGAAAGCTCATTGTCATCAAGAACATCAAGTCCACTGATCCTTCCGGTTCGCGACTGCGGGGAGTGCTTGAAAAGGCGCGAAGTCTCTCTGACGAATCAGGCGGAAAGCCCTCCGGAGTCACGATGACGATCGATGTGGATCCGCAGGGGATGATGTGAGTGGGAAGTGAGCCGTCCTGACGAAGTCAGGACGAGCCTCATCCCGCTTTGCG
>Ga0209342_10002815_pt1 | contig 18490 bp, 14 predicted proteins | sample RifCSP16_2_FD_184023 | JGI IMG/M metagenome (GOLD analysis project Ga0209342, IMG submission 184023) | Soil microbial communities from Rifle, Colorado - Rifle CSP2_sed 16_2 (SPAdes) (version 2) | ecosystem: Environmental > Terrestrial > Deep subsurface > Rock core/Sediment | place: Rifle... | reverse complement strand
CGAGCGTGTAGCTTTCATTTCCGCCTTTGCATGTCTTCGGAATCGTCATGGTGAACTGTGCGCCTTCGCCTTGTTTGCCCGTTTCGTGAATGGTCCATCCGTAGGCTTCGCATATCCTCTTTATCAAGTAAAGTCCGTAACCCGTGTTTTTGCCAAAGCCTTCCCTGAACAGGTTGCCTCTGATCTCATCGGGTAAGCCGACTCCGTTATCCTCGTAAATCAGCTTTAGACAGTTTTCTTGCTCCTCGAACTTTACCCTTATATTAGTGACTTTCTCGCCGTATCTCAACGAGTTGTCAATGAGGTTATAGAATAGCTGCCTCAACAGAGAATCAGCGAGCACAAATAATCCGCGACAGTCATTGAAAAGTTCTGCACCCTTCAAGTCTGAGAAAAGTGACGCTGCCTCTGCAATACTCTGCTCCACACTTACGGAGGTAAGGTCCTCAGCGCCAACTTGGACGTAGATTCTCTCAAACTCCAGCAACCTCAGAATCTGCTGAGATAACAACTCCAGTGTATTCAAATGAGACATGGCATCTTCGTTGTACGCTGACCGCTTTTTGAGCAGAAAGATCCCACCGTTTAACGCAGCCAACTTGTTCCGGATATCATGTCTAGTGAGGCTTTCGACAACTCGCAACTTCTCGTTGAGATCAGCCACTTTGGCGATGGCTTCATTAAAAACCTCTTGCATCCATTTCTGCTCAGAGATATCGGTTGAAACTCCCAGAATCCCCACGAGGTCTCCTCTGTCATCCAGGATTGGCGAAGTCGTTATTATAACCGGCAAAAGGGAGCCTTCCTTGTTCAGCAAAGTGGCTTCTCCCGTCCAAGATTTCCCCGAGCTTAAGTGACGGAGAACTTCTTGCCTGTTCTCTTTTGCTTCCTCCCTCAACAACGTATCCGTTATGTTAGCTCCGAGCATTTCGCTTTCTGACCACCCATAAACTCGTTCTGCAGCTTTGTTCCAATATATGATCAGGCCTTTGGTGTCTGCAGCTATCACAGCTTGCCCCACTGCGTTCAGCAAGTCCGCTTGAAAGCGGACTCTCTTTATGTCCTTATTGCGTTCGGTTACGTCTCTGAATACTCCCCTAAGCATTTTCTTGCCATTAACCTCAAATGTGTTGCCTTTTATCGCAACATCCTTGATTTCCCCAGTTTTTGTGATAATTTGATCCTCAACTATAGCTCCTTCTCTGCCTGTGCGATGCTCCTCGAAAGTTCTGCTAAATTCACCCTGGCTATCTTCTTGGGGATAAAGGCAGCTTTGGTGCATGCCGATTAGTTCTAATTTTTCCCTGCCGATTAGCTCGGATGCAGAGCGGTTACAATCAATAATGATTCCCGTTTCTGCATCGGCAATAAAAATGGCGTCGTTGGCTTCTTCAAAAAGTCGCCTGTATTTCTCCTCTGACTCGCTTACTGTTTTCTCCGCTTTCTTGCGTTCCGTGATGTTATCGAACACAGCTGCGAAATAGTTCATTTTGGGAGAATATACGGAAATAGAAAGCCAGATGTCTAAAGGCTTAAAATAAACCTCGAACCACTCATTTTTTCCAGTCAAAGCAACTCTGCCATAGACTTCAAAAAGCTCCGGATGCGCTTCTTTAATACCCGGAATTGCATCGGTGACCTTTTTTCCAAGAATATCAACCTTTTTTAAGCCAGTCAGTTTCTCAAACGCATCGTTTACTTCTAGGTAGACAAAGTTTTCGGGTTCACCGTTCTTGTCCCAAATCATTTGACAGTAGGCAAAACCGTTTAACATGTTCATGAACAAAGAACGGTATTTCTCTTCACTCGTCTCAAGTGCTTGCTCGGCTCTGCGATTCTTAACAGCTCCACAGATGCTATGCTTCAACTCTTCATATGTGGTTTCCGCGTGTCCCTGTTTCTCGAAATATCGTTCTACACCAGAATTCAACGCTTCGATAGCGATCTCCTCTTTGGTCTTGCATGTAAACAAAACGAAAGGAACATCATTCCCTTCACGCCTAAGCTCTCTCAGAAGCTCCAAACCGTTCATGCCAGGCATCTGATAATCAGCCACAACCGCCTCAAAATCCAACATCTTCAACTTATAAAGCGCCTCTTCAGCCGACCCTGCCGTATCTACTTCGAAATAACCAGTCTCTTCTAAACACTGTTTAGCGACAGCCAAAAACCCCGCGTCATCATCAACATGCAAAACCCTAATCCTATTCTTCTCACAAATACCAGAACACACTACTTTCGAAGACTCAACAGCAAATTCCATTCAAACACCAACAACTACCATTTCCACTTGATCCGAACACGCTATGTTCACCTGCAAACGTTAAAACAATTATGAATCAACCATCTGAATTAACCCACCAACAGCTGAACCTGGCATCTCGGACAGACTCCCCCTTCCTTTCATAAAGGCTAACCACAGAACCGACCGCGTCGTCAAAACCGTGCAAGTTCGCTGTGGGTTCTCAGGAAAAGGAAATAAACCTCAAGGCAGATTCATCTCCACAGTAGCCCCAGCATCCTGTTCTGTCTATAGGGGTCGTCGTCTAGCTTGGACTAGGATACATGCCTGGGGCGCATGCGATCCTGGGTTCAAATCCCAGCGGCCCCACCACAAATACCAGCGGCACCTTTTTAAAAAAAAATGAAATCTCAAAGTTTTTTATTGGAAACCGTAATAAGTAATTAACTGGTAGAAACATTTATGAAATTTGCTGAAATTGCCGTCCTGCTAAGGGAAATTGTCGATAGATGCCCAGGTTTAGATGGAAGCACTATCACGTTGATACCGCAGAGAGCTATGTATCCATTATTCGAGGGATACCACATTAACATTAAGGCAAACCTTACTAAGGAAAGCATGGGTTGCTTGAGGAAAATAGTTGAAGGGCACGACTTAGTGATGAAGATGAAAGCTGATTCAGTAGTAGTCTATGAAAGCAGATCACAATAAGGCGTTAAATCTTTTTGGACCAGCAGCCCTCTTCTTTTTAGAGTGCAGAAGTTGTCAGAAATTACGCTAAGAAATCAGACTCCCTTTCGGCGCGGCATCGGAAAACCTCTAAAAAGCAAGACACGAAGAGCATGACGAGCAAATGGTTTCTCAAGTTAAAGCTAAACGCTGTTCCGTAGTCCCGATCGGATTTTGATGGCAATTACAATGTACGAACCTATGATTACGGCGATTGATGCCAAATCCATTACGTTCAACACATTTTCACCTTTTCAGCTTGTTATTAGATATGTGGGTAGAGCATAATATAAACTTAGTTGTTATTTGTTCATAACTTTTCATAAAAGTTGGACAAGAAAGAGCTGACACATCGCGTTGAAACAAAAAAACGTTTTCAAGCAACTTCGCTGGTGAGAAGACCAGCAGAGAGAAAGTTGTACAACCAATATGCTAAAGAACCACCGCAGAGAAGAAATTGTTGAATGCCCATGAAAAAGAGGTTTCTTGTAGCAGCAGCTGCCATGTTGATAATATTGTTCAGCTTAGCGGCATACATTGTTCTTTATAACGAAACGGCAGGCAATGAGGAACTCAATTACGAATACATTGTAACTAACGCTTATCCTCACGACATTAACGCCTTCACTGAAGGACTGGTCTATGAGAGCGGTTTTCTTTACGAAAGCACAGGATTATACGGCAACTCCACGTTGCGAAAAGTGGAACTAGAAACCGGCGAAGCAATCCAACTTTATTCGATGTCGCCTGACTTCTTCGGTGAAGGCATCACAATATTCAATGATCAAATAATCCAATTAACTTGGCTGGAAAACAAGGGGTTCGTCTACGAAAAAGACAATTTCGAATTGTTGAAGAATTTCAGTTACCCCTACGAAGGTTGGGGAATCACCACTGACGGCGAAAACCTGATAATGAGCGATGGGACCGCAACTTTACACTTCTTGGACCCGAAATCCTTCCAAGAAATCGGAACGGTTGAGGTACACGACGCATCTGGGCCAGTGACCATGCTCAACGAACTTGAATACGTAAAAGGCGATGTCTATGCTAACATCTTTGAACAAAAAAGAATAGCCATAATTAACGTCCAAACTGGCGAAGTCAAAGGCTGGATAGATCTAGCAGGACTTAGAGACCCCAGCGAGGTTGATCTAAACAATGTGCTCAACGGCATCGCTTACGACGTTGATGGAGACAGGCTTTTCGTGACAGGGAAACGCTGGACGCAACTTTTCGAGATTAAACTAGTTACTTTTGATTGAACGCATTTTGTGTTCTCTTCAGAGTTTAATTTGCAATTGTTCAGCAAAGTGTTACGTAATCTGCATATGTGGCGACATATGTTCTTTTTTTTCTGAGAAATGTTTATATAACTTTTAATTGATTGAACAGATATTTAAAACAATCATAAGTCGAGGCAACTAGGAAGTGGCAAACTGAAAACTCAAATGAAGGAGACGATGGATGACATCGACTTGCGGATAATTGCGTTGTTGCAGGAAGACTCTCGTTTGAGTTTCAACAAAATAGCAAATAGGCTTGAAGTATCGGTCGGCACTGCGTATAACCGCGTCAAGAACTTGGAAGCAATTGGCATAGTGAAAGGATACACTGTAACTCTAGACCCGTCTAAACTGGGATACGGCTTAACAGCTATAATTATGATTCAGGCTGAAGGCGGACACCTGACTGAAGTCGACCAGGAAATCGCCAAAAATGTTAATGTGATAGCAATTTACGACATAACAGGAGACTACGACGCTGCAGTCGTCGCAAAATTCAAAGACAGGTCAGGTTTGAATGATTTCGTAAAAAGTCTATTAGCCACGCCCCACATTAAAAGAACAGTCACTAGCGTTGCGCTGGACATCATAAAAGAAGAATATGGAATTAAACTTTGCAACGTTCAAAGATGAAGGAAACAAATCCACAAAGGTGAGCAAGCATGACGAACCCTACCCGAATAACAGTAGCATTTGACCAGTTAACAGCCAACTTGCTGGAGAAACTTAGCAAGGAAGCGGAGCTTTCCCAGAGCGAAATAATGAGGCGAGCCATAAAGTTCTACTACGAAAACAAAGAAATGATTGACCCAACTGTCAAGAGGAAGATTAGTACGTACATGAATATGCTGATGAGCGGGGAACACGTCATTTTGGATGTTGATCACTGGCTACTCTTCTTACGCCTTGTTGAAGCGTCTCCTGAGGCGGAGAAGTTTTGGGATGAGCACAGAAAAGTGGCTCAGTCTCACAGGGATCAGTTGAAAAGCAAAGTTCGTACGCCTGAAGAAGTCCTAAGAAGACTTGAAACCTGCAATTTTTTCAGAATGACCAAGAATTCGGAAAAGGATTTCACTTTAGTCTTGGGATCTGAGCTTCCGAAAAAGTTCGTTAGAATCCTTGTTGAAGAGTTTTTCTCAGGCGCTGGAATCAAGGCTGACATTAAGGAAAACTTGGCTAAGATTAACGTAACATTAAAGCCTTAGCCATATTTTTTTGGCTTTGTTACCGTTCGGTGGCTGTGAGAAAAAATGGAAAAATAGTTGTGGGTGAATTGCTGCCATCGTTACATGGGTGATAGCACAATCGATGTCTCTGTTCGAATTACGTTGGGATCTTTTTCAATTATTTTGTAAACTACCTGATTTATGTTCTCAAGAGATGGGGCTTCTAAGATCAGGACTGCGTCGTATCTTCCAAAGATTGCGTCGGCTGCCACAACTTCTTTGACTTTATCTTTTATCCTATTAACGACTTCTAAGGACGTTCCTGGCTTGGTGCTTATCAGGATGTAGGCTTTCAACTTGTTGCCTCCTTTGGTTGATTTTTGGATTGCTACAACAATAAACCTCACCCTTAATAAGGCTTGTGTATATGTCCATAATTTTCAGGAAAATATGTTCTTTCTTTCATTATTTCATAAGAATTATGAAAATGTATTAACTACATTTATATTATGCTGGACATATTTTAGCCTCTCATAAACAAAATTGGATAGAAGAAAAATGAGCACCTATTCAGAAAGCCAAAAGACCCAACATCCTGGAGAAATGAAGAAAACACTTGGTCTTTTCGGGTTAACCATAAACGCTATGGCGTTTATAGCGCCAGGTGCCTTTCTATGGTTTACAATTCAAGCGCAGGCAGCACAGGTGGACCCTGCTGGAGCTTCAACGGCTCCTGACATATGGTTCGGGCTGTTGCTGGCTTTAATGTTATCATTCTTGACTGCTGCTTGTTACGCGTGGTTAGCCAGACGCTACCCAGATGCCGGCGCAGGCAGTTCATATTACTATGCTCAGAGGGCGATGCTGGATAGGGGAAGTAGCAACCGGTCTGCACGCAACGCAAAATTCGGGGTAGGATGGCTCTCACATTTGTACTACTGGGTTTACCCAGGCGTCATGGTCGCGTTCATGGCGATCTTGGCTAGCTTTATCCTCCAAGCGTTCGGATTCGCCGTCACACCTTATGTTCAAGTGGGCATAGCTGTCGTGTTTTCGCTGGTTGTGGGCTTCATCGCCTATAGGGGAATTCAAGGATCAACAAGAACGAACTTAATCGTCAACGTCATACAGCTCACAATGGTGTTCTCCGTCACGATCATGGCACTCGCCTACCGATTCCTGAACCCCGAGCAGGTAACTTTCACCTTTACGAACATAGGCGACATAGTCTTACCGCACAACGCTAGCCACGTGCTCTTCCAAGCTGCTATCGCCATTCTAGTACTTGTCGGCTTCGAATCCATATCAGCTCTAGCGTCTGAAGCAAAAAATCCAAAGGACATCCCTCGAGCGGTAATGCTCTCACTGATAATTCAGGGAGCGATTGCCTACGTCTTCGGCTATTTCGGAGTACAGGCATGGATGAACTCTAAATATAGTTTCAGTGCAGCTGCCGTTTCAGGGGCACCATTAGGAGACATGGTTCGCATTATGGGCGATGTTTTCTTCGGTGGAAATGGCTTCGTACTCATGTTAATAGTTGCCGCAGCAGTTGTAGCCGCGGTGTTGGGCACGACACTGGCATGCCTAAACACTGGCGTAAGAGTAACCTACGCAATCAGCCGAGACACTGAAGCTCCAGAACCGCTGGGCAAGTTAGACACCAGATACGGTACCCCTGCTATTGGCGTATGGGTCTTGACGGCTGTCTCAGCGGCGATTGGTGCGTTCGGCGTGCTGTCTCTCAGAAACCTGACCGCAATCGTGCTGCTGTCGAACTTTGGAACATTCCTGCTATATGGAGCCACATGCATCATAACGATAATTGCTCTATCCAAGGAACGCCGCTCAATCCTGTCACGCTACATTATCCCAATCCTCGGCTTCGCAGCAAACGTAGTCATGCTAGGCGCAGTCGTCTGGTTAGGCTTCCTCGGCGGAAGTGACACCCAATGGGCGGCAATGTTTGCGATTGCAGTCACAGCAATATGGATGTTGCTGGGGTTGGGTTATTTCGCCAGAAACTCAAGAAGCACGCCTTCACCAGTGTTCCCGTTTCCAGGCAAAGAGCGACCCGAAGACACCAAAACAAAATACAGCATCCATGGAGGCCAGAGAAGTTGAACAAGCACTTGATCTACTCTTCTTCTTTTTCTTTCGTTCAACCTTGTTATTGGATCATGGAATTTGCTGCTTCTGAAGGGCAAACTCTTAAATATGTAGTAGATGACGATTCCGAAGGCAAATCTATGCATATATCAGTTTGGTTCGCGCTAGATAATCTGTAATCTCTAGGTGTATCAAGAAATAGAGGTTTTTGCAAATGGCAATATTTGATGCTACGTTATTTCCTTTCGGCGTTGGACTCGTCGCAATACTAGTGGCGATTTTCATAATTCGTTGGATACTGAAGAAGGATTCCGGCACCGATCGCATGAAAGAGGTAAGCGGCTACATCGTGGTCGGAACAAGGGCTTACTTAAAGAGACAAATCAAAACAATCTTCCTTGCCATGCCCTGGCTAGCTGCGCTGCTCTCTTACTTTTTCGGTTGGCAAACCTCACTAACTTTCATTTGCGGAGCACTTCTCTCTCTGCTAGCTGGATACATCGGCATGAACGTTGCCGTAAGAGCTAACGTAAGAGCGACGAACGCCGCGAGAAAATCATCAGCAGCAACATTCAGACTCTCATTCATGGGAGGCGCAGTCACAGGACTGTTAGTGACTGGAATAAGCATGCTGGGCTTGTATGTTCTTCGACTAATCTTCAGTGGCCCTGAAGATCTTCAGGTGCTTGTCGGATTTGGGTTCGGGGCAAGCCTTGCCGCTCTATTCGCACAGATCGGTGGTGGAATATTCACAAAATCTGCGGATATCGGAGCTGACTTAGTCGGCAAACTCGAAGAGGGAATTCCCGAAGATGATCCCAGAAATCCAGCAGTTGTAGCTGACTTAGTCGGAGATAACGTCGGAGACTGCGCAGGAAGAGGGTCCGACTTGTTCCAGACGTTTAGCGACGACATAATTACTGGAATGATACTAGGTGTCCTCTTTGTTTGGAAATACGGACCTAACGCGATAATATTCCCATTCGTGCTTGAATCCGTAGGTGTTGTCGCCTCTATGATTGGAATATCAATCGTCAAAGAGCGAAAACGACTTAGTCACTCGACCGTTTTGTACATTGGCCTTCTGACCACGGCAATCATTGGAGCTGGCGGCTTGTTCATTCTGGCTAATTTCATGATGAATGACATTACACTCTTCTTGGCTGGGGTTTTCGGTATAATCGCAATGCTGACTTCTACTTTCGTCGCGCTCTACTACACGGGACTAACTGGCAAACCAGTAAGGCAAACGGCTGAATGCTCAAAGGGTGGTCCGGCAATAAACGTGATAACAGGTCTTTCATTTGGACTCCAATCTCCTATATTGCCAATAGTTGCAGTAATTGCTTCAATAGTGCTTGCGTACTGGGTCAGCGGAGGGTCAGCGTATGCACTCATCGCTGCGAACATAAGCACTGACATAATCATCACTTTCATCATGGCTTCTGACACTTTTGGTCCAATAACAGACAATGCAGGTGGCATAGCTGAGATGTCAGGCATCTCTGGTGAAGCGAGCAAAACGCTGGAAGGTCTGGACGCGGTCGGCAACACTATGAAAGCCGCCACAAAAGCGTATGCTATGGCTTCAGGCACTTACACGTCCTTTACGATCTTTGCCACTTACTTTGCTGCAGCCAGCATAATCGGGATTGATGTTACAACGCCTTATGCTATTGCTGGACTTTTCATCGGGGTGGCTTTGCCGTTTCCATTAGCTTCGTTAACGATAAGCGCGACAGCGAAAGGTGCTTTCAAGATGGTTGACGAAGTTAGACGGCAATTTAAAGAGATCTTGGGCTTAAGGGAGGGAAAAGCTACTCCGGACTACGCAAAATGCATTGACATTTCAACAAAGTTCGCTCTCAAGCAGATGGTGCTGCCAGGGCTTCTAGCGATTGCAGTTCCAATTACTGTAGGACTGTTGTTTGGTCCTACTCCGCTGGGTATGCTGCTGATCGGTGCGACCGCTTCTAGCGCCATGTTAGGATTTTTCTTCAACAACACAGGGGCATTGCTCGACAACGCCAAAAAGCTGCACGAGACTGGCCTCTGCGGAACAAAAGGATCTGAAAGCCACAAAGCCAGCATTGTAGGAGACACTGTTGGTGATCCGCTGAAGGACGTTGCAGGACCTTCTGTACTCATATTCATGAAATTACTTGGAATGACTGCCCTGCTGATGCTTCCAGCGATGCTTGGATAACTTTCTATTGAAGCCTTTCAAACCGGTTTCGCAGCTGAAGCGCCATTGCAAGTCCGCCGCTGCTACTGCTAGTCATTTGTGCGTTTGACAAATACTCGCCGCGCCTTTTGATTGAACGTAAATCAATTTCTAAATATAATGTACAGATGTTCGATAAAACACTGATTTTTCATAACAATTAAGACTTGTTCACAATAACCTTTATATGGCTGGGTGTAGCGTAGGTGCTCTATAAACCGAGATGAATAAAGATGTTTGACCTGATAACACTGTTCTGGATATGCCTAGGCGTGGCATATGCAGCATTATTTGTCGTAGACAACAAATGGTTGTCTAAGAAAAAGAAAGTTGTTTAAGACTTACTCGCTCACCTATTAAGTTTTATTACATACTTTGACAAAGCAGAATTCTATTCCCAGTTTTATAACTGGGTAAAACCTGCTCTAGAGAATGACAAATCCACCACATTTATCGCATTTCTTATCTACTATCACTTTTTCACCTATTCTTAGTGTCATGGAGACTAAGACGGAATTATGAGTCAAAACCTTATGGAAGCTTAAAACCCGTCCAGCGTTACCGCATAAGGACTTACCGTTTTAATCTCCTTTACTATGAAAGCACTACTATAGTCAACTTTCGAGTTTTTAGATTGATTTTCAGCTTCTTTTTCCATAGCCATAGTCGTGAACCAGAACCATGTCGGTGGTTTCGAGTTTCTTGTGGCTAGCAGTTGCTGAACCCGCTTGATGTTATTGGTCCGGTGAAATTCCATAGTTGCTTTCCAGTGGCGTTGCGTATATAGGTGAATTTGTCTTAATCGAGGATTCTGGAACGTTATTGCGATTCTGCCTCTTTGTTTGTCAAATAGGTTTCGTGTGGTTTGGGCGTTGGTGTTGAAGACGAAGTCTCCTGTTTTTTGGCAGAGCGTTTATCATGGCGACTGTTTTAGCTGGAGCTTTAACGATTCTGGCGAGGCTGCCTTTGACTGGATTGTTTATTCTTATGGTGCATGCTTTTTCGCGATGTCTGTCCACGGTATTTCGGTGGCTTCAGCAGTTTTGGCGCCTGTATCCTTAAGCACTTGCACGAAGATTGCTGTTCTCTTTCAGAACGAGACAAATCAGCTCCTGGTGAGCTAAAAAAGAAGAAGACAGCAGTATGTGCGCACGTTAGGTTTTGTTAGGAAATTTTTAACTCGAGACTTGTCTAAGTTCCTCTCTATGATTCTTTCTTTTTTGAATAGTGTCTCTAAATCCTCGTGCTGTGAGGCGATTATGGCTTTAAGCTCTTCGACGTCCATAGACAGAATCTATTCACATACTTTTAGAAAAAGTTTGTGATTTAGATTTTTCAAAACTTGTTTCAAACAGGTTTAGCTAAGTCATGCCAAGATGCATGGAGAAATCCCAAGTAACGGGAATTGAAAGCTCTGCGCATTGGATTGGATTCATTAAGCCATCAGATAAGAGAAATGAGAATAATTCAAAAAACTTTAAGAGAAGATACCACTAAAAACTATGGGAGACGATAACACTCTATTGCGATTAGAAGGCCGTCCATCTCGGGCATTAGTAGGTTCGACAATTGGCTTTTTCACGGGTTTCACCATGATTTCAGTGTTTAGCCCTTTTTCCAAGCTTTTCGCTGATTTTATGAATCTGACCCCCACCATGATTGGTTTACTAGTATCAATACCAACTCTTTCTAGCGCAATCTTGCGCATACCTTTCTCGGCGATGACTGATACCACAGGTGGACGTAAACCCTTTCTTATCCTTTTAATCCTTTCAATGGCTGGGTTGCTGGGGCTTTCAATGGTCTTAAGCATAGTCTATCCTCAAGGTTTGACCAAGGAAACATATCCAATTCTTCTGTTTCTCGGCGCACTTTGCGGATGCGGGGGAGCTACTTTTTCAGTTGGCATAAGTCAAATCTCATATTGGTTTCCTCAACGAAAGCAAGGATCTGTCCTTGGAGTTTATGCCGGCTTAGGAAACATGAGTCCTGGTTTCGCCTCAATCCTTTTCCCATTAACTCTTTCCTACTTTGGACTTCCCGGCGTTTATTTTGTGTGGCTATTTTTTCTGATGTTCGGAACCGTGATCTACTACATCGTAGGAAAAAATGCATGGTATTTCCAACTGCTAAAGAAGGGGATCAGTAATCAAGAAGCAAGGCGCATTTCCAGCGAATACTATGGGCAAAGTGTTTTCCCAAAGGGAAAATTCTCAGATAGCCTCCTATCTTCAGCCAAGAGTTGGAAAACATGGGGGCTGGTTCTTACTTATTTCACTACGTTTGGCGGCATGGTTGCAATGGGTGTTTGGCTCCCAACTTACTGGCAAATGTTCCATTCATCAACCCTTGATACCGCAATCTGGCTGACAGCAGCTTTCGTTATTCTTGCAGCTCTATTTCGAGTGATAGGTGGCAGGATATCAGATGCTTTCGGTGGTGGAAAAATAGCTATTCTTTCCCTTTCAATTATGCTTGCAACCGCCATCATTCTTACCCTATCTCCTGACTTTAACATTTCAATAATCGGTATTGTAATGATGGCGATTGGAATGGGAATGGCAAACTCGGCGGTATTCAAGCTTGTTCCACAAGAAATACCTCACGCTGTCGGAGGAGCGGCTGGATGGGTCGGCGGACTTGGGGCCCTCGGAGGCTTTGCCATTGTAAATCTATTATCAATGTTCATAAGAACCACTGATAACGGAGATCTTGGATATGCTCGCGGATTCATAGTTTTCGTTATTTTGTCTCTCGCCTCAATTGGGGCAATGGCTATGTTAAAACATGCAAGGAGAAAAAGAAATGGGTGAAAGAATCATAGACTCAATCTGTGGTTATTGCTCAACCGGTTGTTGCTTGAGAACCCACGTGAAAGACGGCAAAGTTGTCAAGGTGGTTGGAAATCCAGACTATTGGGTTAACCGGGGAAACGCATGCATTAAAGGTCTTCGATTTTTGGACCATCTTGGAGCCTATGATCGCGCAGTCCAACCGTATCTGAGGAACCACGCAGGAAAACTTGAACCAGTCGAGTGGAGTACAGCATTGAGAGCCTTTACGAGCAATTTCAAAAACATCCAGCAAAAATATGGTAACGGTTCCATCGCATTTCTAAGCACAGGTCAAATGACCAACGAGGAATATGCGTTCCTGGGGGCGCTTGCTAAATTCGGCATGCACATAATCCACGGTGATGGCAATACTAGACAGTGTATGTCCACTGCTGTGGTTGCATATCAGCAGTCTTTTGGATTTGATGCCCCACCGTTTACCTACAAGGATTTTGAAGAATCCGATGTCATGATCTTCATCGGAGCCAATGTTGCAACGGCCCATCCGATCATGTGGACTAGGGCGTTAGCAAACAAGAATGAACCCGTTGTATTAGTGATTGACCCGAGAAAAACTTCTACTGCCAGAGGTCATAGGAGTGAGCATTATGCTGTAAAGCCGAAATCTGACCTGATCCTCCTATACGGTGTGGCAAACATACTTATTGAAAATAACTGGATTGACAGCAAATATATTCGCGAACATACAATTGGGTTTGAAGATTTTAGATGTCACGTGGGCAAGTATTCACTGGAAAAAATAAGCGCAGAAACGGGCTTGACAAGAGAGCAAATACTGCGATTTGCTGAAATCATTCACAAGGGAAAAAGAGTTTCTTTCTGGTGGACGGTTGGGATAAACCAAGGTTATCAAGCTGTCAGGACAGCCCAAGCCATAATAAATCTCGCTCTTATGACGGGCAATATTGGCAGACCAGGAACAGGCGCCAACTCCATTACGGGACAGTGCAATGCAATGGGTGCCAGACTCTTTAGTAACACCACCAACCTGCTTGGAGGGTATGATTTTAAGAATCCAGACAATCGAAGGAAAGTGGCAGACATCTTGGGAATAGATGAAAACCTTATCCCCAATGCTGCGAGTCTACCGTACGACAAATTACTTGAAGAAATCCAAAATGAGAGAATCAAGGGTCTTTGGATAGTCTGCACAAACCCGATTCATTCATGGGTAAACACCAAAGGACTTATTGAAACCTTCAAAAAGCTGGAATATCTTGTTGTCCAAGACATGTTCTATACAACAGAAACTGCTCAAACAGCGGATCTTATTCTGCCCGCTGCAGGATGCGGCGAAAAAGACGGGACATTTATCAATTCTGAACGCCGCATCGGGATTGTTCGGAAAATAATGGACCCTCCAGGAAAAGCACTGCCTAATTTCATTATTTTCAAAAAGATAGCTGAAGCCTGGGGCTCGGCAGATCTCTTCAAGGAATGGTCATCGCCAGAAGACGTTTTTCAGATTCTTAAGAAAATCTCAAAAGGTCAACCTTACGACATTTCCGGTATCAAAGACTACAAGATGATAGAAGACAATTTTGGTATTCAGTGGCCTTTCCCCGAAAGCGTCAATTCCTTTGAAAACGAACGTCGTCTCTTCGAAGATGGCAGGTATTATTTTGCGGACGGAAAAGCAAGGTTCTTTTTCGAAGATATTTCCGATCCGCCTGAGAAACCAAGCGACGAATTTCCGTTTATACTTCTAACTGGAAGAGGCAGCGTCGCTCAATGGCATACCCTCACTAGATCTAACAAATCAGAAATGCTGAGAAGGTATTCCCCGCCAGAAGCCTATGTTGAGATCAACCAGGCAGACGCAAAGCGATTTAGCATCGATCAAAACGAATGGGTTGTTGTTTCTTCAAAAAGGGGAGAAATTAAAGCTAAAGCAAAATTGGGTGACAACGTTCAACCAGGACAGGTTTTCATACCGATGCATTATAGGGAGGCAAACATCTTGACTTTCCCTGCTTTCGACCCCTACTCAAGACAACCTTCATTCAAATATTCAGCTGTAAACGTTAAGAAAATCTTGGGGTAGGGATGACTGCTTAAATTCAATCGAGGGGAACTTGCTGGCGCTTTCGGAGACCTTGGAACCTTTATACCCCTTGTCACCGCGATCATAGTCCTAAATAAAATAGACCCAAAGGAATTTTTCTAAACTTTGGCATCCTTTATATCGTCTCAGGTATATTATCTGGGATTCCTGTGCCTATTCAACCCATGAAAGCGATGGCAACAATAGCGGTTGCCGAGAATCTTCCGTTATCTCAAATGGTCGGCGCTGGCTTTATGCTTGGAGGTTTCTTTTTATTCTTAGCCTTAACGAATAGTATAACGTTAATAGGCCGAATTGTTCCAAACAGTGTGATACGAGGGATCCAGCTCGGTTTAGGTGTAAATTTGATTCTTGTTGCTTTTAGGTTATGCTGAACGATGGACTCTTAGGATGGATGTTGGCTATAATCGGTGTGAGCATTACCGTAATATTCTCTAAAAGCAAAAAGTTTCCGCTGCATTAATACTCCTTTTCATTGGAATCATGCCTTCAATTCTCTTAGGTTTTCCTTTGCGGGTCTTTGCAGAAAACATTAGCGTTGGTTTCCCAAACGTTTCAATGCCATCCACAATGGATATTCTGCAAGGAACCTTGGTGCTAGCTATCCCTCAGATACCTATCACCATAAGCAACGCCATTCTAGCTACATCTTCTCTTTCACAAGATTATTTCAAAGATAAGAAAGTCTCGGTAAAACGTTTGGCATTGAGTCATGATTTCATGAACATTCTCTCAATGTTATTAGGTGGAATACCGGTTTGCCACGGAGCAGGAGGCTTGGCAGGACATTACAGATTTGGCGCTAGGACGGGTGGGGCTGTAATAATTATAGGAACAATATTAACGTTAATCAGCATCTTTTATGGGAATGGTATATCTCAAATCTTGACTTTAGTGCCATTTTCGATTTTAGGAGTCTTATTGTTGTTTTCTGGGCTAGAGCTATCCAAGACTGTCCAAGATGTGATGTCAGAAAAAAGCGGGTTTTTAATCGCTCTGTTAGTTGCAATATTTTCTATATCAGTTAATTATGGTTACCTAGTCGGTCTTGTTGGGGGCACAGTACTCCATCACGCACTAAAGCTCCGCTTTAAACGACCTTTCGTTGGACGCAGTTCTTTATTACAGTTACTTGTTAGTAAACTAACAAGAAAACAATCCTGCCACTAACATTCTGCTCAACCACTTTCATAAATACTCAACATCTTTAAGCAAATCTGTGCTCAAGAACTCAAAGAAGCGAGACACTGACAAAATAGCTCCGTTTAAGAAAAATAATAATCATAACATAATAAGGGAGATGAAGAGACACGCCAGACTGCTGAAAACGTGGGATGACACGGGGCTTTAACTGGTTTCGTTGCAGATGCATGGGAACAACTGAGAAAGAGTTGAAATAGTAGATTCTCTCCCATTGCAGTGATGCTTATGCCAACTTGGGAGGTTGACCGACAATTTCCTGCTGGGCATTGTGCACAAACTTTCCAAAAGAGTTCTTCGAGTTTGAGGGCTCACCTTCGCAGATTCCGTAGGGTTCGTGTGGGATTTCGTTTGGTCATTCCTTCGGCTAATAGCGCTCGCCGTCAATAGTGATGGCTTCGCGTATTCTGTATTCGTTTCTTTTTACCACGAGGAACGCGGATTTGCCTTTGTGGATATTGCCTAGTAGTATCCTTCTGATAGTCCGTTTGCTTTGTGCGATTTCTGCTTTTCTTTTCGTTTGGATTTGCTGTTCGGTTAGCAACCGATTAGCAAACGACTACCAGCCAAAAGTTAGAAACTTTCTTAGAAACAGCCAATTCAGAGATTTAATAACGGAATTGCCTGAAGGTAAATTCGTTTTTCCAGAGCTTGACTTAATGCTTTCAAAGGAACCATTTCAGCAAAAAGGAAAGACTTACGAGATAAAGCCAATTCCAGAACCACAGCAACCAGAACTGAAAAAGTCATTCACGGAAAAACTGGCGTTTCTGGACCCGCAAATCACTACTGAAAAGTGAGGATTGATAGAATAAGCAACCAAGTAAAACCGCAAATTGAGACGGGTTCAATATCTCAAAACTTGGAACCTAATAGGATAGGTTCTCTATGGAAAAGTGTAAAACCCGCTACGCGCATCCAAATATCCAGCGTGTACGATTTGGGGATAGACCCAGATGAAATGTGCACGCGTTACTTATTTATTGTCCATTCGTAGTTTAGATTTCGGTAGTTGCTTGAAATAAGAGGGTTGAAGATGAAGGTTGTTGCATTTAACGGTAGCGCCCGAAAAGACGGGAACACTGCCATCCTAATCAGACGCGTCCTCAAAGTTTTGGAAGAAGAAGGTTTCAAGACTGAGTTGATCCAGCTTGCGGGAGAACCGATTTGCGGTTGCAATGCGTGCCGAACCTGCTACACGACTAAGAACGAGCGTTGCATCATCGATGAAGATAAAGTCAACGAGTACGTGCAGAAAATGAAGGAAGCCGACGGCATAATCCTGGGTTCGCCAACGTACTTTTCCATGATGACGCCCGAAATGAAAGCGCTTATCGACAGGGCAGGATACGTTGCCAGAGCAAACGACCACCTGTTCAAACGGAAAGTAGGCGCAGCTGTCGTTGCTTTCAGGCGCGCAGGAGGAATCCCGACTTTTGACGCGATTAATCATTTTTTCCTCATAAGCCAAATGATTGTGCCAGGCTCATCCTACTGGAATGTCGGGATCGGATTGAAGAAGGGCGATGTCGCTCAGGATGAAGAAGGCATGAAAACGATGGACGATTTAGGCAGAAACATGGCGTGGCTGATTAAGAAACTAAAAAACTGACTGATAGAACTCTATTTGACGGTGGTAGCGTTCAACAAAAAAAGGAAGGGTTAAGACCCTTACTATTTCATGATTGCTTGCAAATCCTGTTCAGGCGTCGTGATGGGCATAATGTTGAAGTTTTCCACGAGCACCTTAAGGACGTTCGGTGTTATGAACGCAGGAAGGCTTGGACCGATGCGAATGTTCTTTATACCCAAGTAAAGCAGCGAGAGCAATATTGCTACGGCTTTTTGCTCGTACCATGAAAGCACCATAGACAACGGCAGGTCATTAACTCCCACATTGAATGCGTCAGCCAACGCCATTGCAACTTTTACTGCGGAGTACGCATCGTTGCACTGTCCCATGTCAAGGAGTCTTGGGATTTCGTCAATTGTTCCTAAGTCTTTGTCGAAGAATCTGAACTTGCCGCATGCCAGTGTCAGTATGATGGTGTTTGGCGGTGCTTTTTCTACGAATTCGGTGTAGTAGCTTCTTCCAGGTTTTGCTCCGTCACATCCACCGACAAGCAGGAATCGTTTGATGTGACCAGCTTTGACTGAGTCGATGACTTTGCCTGCTACGCTTAGGACGGCGTTTCTGCCAAAGCCAACGGTTACAGTTTTGCCTTCTTTGTCTTCAGGGAAGCCTGGCAACTTTAAGGCTTTTTCAATTACTGCAGAGAAATCCTGGTTCGTTACGTGTGGCGCGCCTGGCCAAGCGACTGGACCCGATGTGAAAAGGTTGTCCTTGTAGCTTTCTTGTGGTCTTTGGATGCAGTTCGTCGTCATTAGTATAGCTCCTGGGAACTGTTGGAATTCTCTTTGCTGGTTTTGCCATGCTGTGCCGTAGTGACCATAGAAGTGGGCATACTTCTTTAGTTTTGGATAGCCGTGTGCCGGCAGCATTTCGCCATGCGTGTAAACGTTGATTCCTTTGCCTTCACTTTGCTTTAGGATTTCTTCCAGGTCTTTGAGGTCGTGGCCGGAGACAAGGATGGCTTTGCCTTTCTTTGCGCCT
>Ga0209342_10002814_pt1 | contig 18496 bp, 15 predicted proteins | sample RifCSP16_2_FD_184023 | JGI IMG/M metagenome (GOLD analysis project Ga0209342, IMG submission 184023) | Soil microbial communities from Rifle, Colorado - Rifle CSP2_sed 16_2 (SPAdes) (version 2) | ecosystem: Environmental > Terrestrial > Deep subsurface > Rock core/Sediment | place: Rifle... | reverse complement strand
TCTATATCGATCTGGATCATACGTCTGCGGCAAACCCTATCGCCCCCATAGAAACCGGGGACGGAATTGTGAAACTGATCCGGTCGGGACAACACGATAAAGAGACTGTGCGTGTCGTGATTGAATTGGACAGCGCCGTTGACTATAAGGTCTTCCCGCTGACCTCACCGGACAGAGTCGTCATTGATATTTTTAAAAAGACCCCTGCCGCCAGGAGGCCTGACGTTTCGGTGCTCCGCACCATTGTCATAGACCCCGGACATGGGGGCAAAGACCCGGGGGCCATCGGGAAACAAGGTCTGATGGAGAAGGAGATCGTGCTGGATGTGGGTCTCCGTCTGAGAAGGCTGATTAAGGAGAAACTCGGTGTCCATGTGATCATGACAAGGGAAGAGGACATCTTCATCCCCCTCGAGGAACGGACGGCGATTGCCAATGCAAAGGACGCGGATCTGTTTATATCGATTCATACCAATTCGAGCAGGAAGAAGGAGGCTAAGGGCGTAGAGACCTATCTCCTGGGCAGGGCTACAGATAAGGGTGCTATGGATGCCGCCCTGCGGGAAAACAGCGCCCCCAGAAATAAGTCTATGGATGATCTCCAATTCATACTGACTGACCTGATGACAACGGCCAGGAAGGATGAATCGCTGAGACTGGCGCACTACGTTCAGACGAATCTCATAGAGAAACTGGAACCCCGCTATAAGTCTCTGGATCACGGTGTCAAACAGGCGCCGTTTTATGTCCTGGTGAATGCGAAGATGCCGAGCATCCTTGCGGAGATCTCTTTTATCAGCAATCCTGAGGAAGAGCGGCTGCTGGCAGGAGGGGGATATCGCCAGGCGATTGCTGAGGCCGTCTTTGAAGGGATAAAGAAATACGTGCAGTCCACTTCCATGTTAGCCCAACCCGGAGAGGCGGCAAATACCCCTGTCCAACGATAGCCTTGCCGACCATGATCTATAACGTAAGGCTCCTCTTAGAATACGATGGAACAAACTACCACGGCTGGCAAAGACAGGCCGGCCTGCCGACCATCCAGGGGACACTGGAAGAAGCGCTTGCCCGCATCACGAAACAACCGGTTACCGTATTCGGGGCAGGCCGCACCGATGCCGGAGTCCATGCCGCAGGTCAGGCGGCCAGCTTCAGGAGCTCCTTAAAACTGACGGAATCCTCATGGGTCAGGGCCGTCAATTCACTCCTCCCTCCGGATATCGTTATCAGAAGCGCAGAATATGTCCCCCCGGAATTTCATGCGAGATACAGCGCCAGGAGCAAGGTATATCAGTATGCGATATTCACTTCCGAACTGCCATCCCCATTCCTTAGAAACTTTGTATGGCATATAAAGAAGCCCCTGAATATCCCTTCCATGCAGGAGGCATCCGGATATCTCATCGGAACGCACGACTTCTCCTCTTTCCGGGCATCGGAGTGCAGTGCAAAATCTCCGGTGCGTACATTAGATAGACTGGACCTTGTCCATATACCCCCTGCGGAAACAGCGGGACAAGGCAGTGCTTGCCTTGTCCCGCTGAATAGGATGCCCTGCCATGGGACTATGATCCTTTTCACCTTTGAGGCCAGATCCTACCTGCAGCACATGGTCCGAAATATCGTAGGGACATTGAATGATGTGGGGAGGGGGAGGCTTAAACCATCTGATGTCGGGGAGATCCTAAAAAAGAAGGACCGCCGCTATGCAGGAGCCATTGCCCCGCCTCAGGGATTAGTTTTACTCCAGGTGAAATACGAATAATTAACTACATATAGCATCCATGCTCCAGTTTTCCACAATATAATGGGGTAGTTATCCACAATCTTCCCCTGTTATAACTTATTATATTCAAATGGTTTTTCGCCCCGCATCCCCTTTACTCCCTCTCTTTTTTTCTGCTTGACAACGTATTTTGGTGGTGTATACTTGTGGTGTTTTGTGGGGTAAAGTGGGATAAAGTGGTTCAATAGAGAGCACTGGTGGGAGAGGGAGGAGGACCCAGACTTCCATGTTTCGCGGAAGATTTATCCATGCCATAGACGCAAAGGGACGTCTGAGCATACCCGCCAGATTCAGAGAGACCCTCATCGAGAGGCACGCCGGGAGATTAATTCTCACTAACGACCTGCTGGACAAGTGCATCGTTGCCTATACCCCCGCAGGGTGGGAAGAGCTTGAGTCAAAGATTCAGAAGGCCTCCTCAATGGATGAAGGCGTTAAGGCATTCAGCCGTCATTTCTTCTCCTCTGCAGAGGATTGCGCCATGGACAGCCAGGGGAGGATTCTTCTCTCTCCAAGGTTGAGAGAATATGCCGGTCTGACCAAAGAGGCCTTAGTAGCCGGGGTTGCAAATCACAAGATCGAGATCTGGAATCCGGCCCTTTGGGAACAGACGATGGCGGCCATTGATCCAAGGGCCATTACAAAGAGGATCGCGGAATTAGGGATATAAAAACCGGGCAGATCAGTGAGTCAACGACATATTCCCGTTTTACTGAATGAAGTCCTGGAGGCCCTGAGGTGTGAGCGCCCCGGCCTCTATATAGATTGTACTGTAGGCGCCGGCGGGCATGCAAAGGGCATCCTGACATCTTCTCCGGAGAACAGGCTCGTCGGCATGGACTGGGATATTGAGGCCATTGAAACCGCCTCTGAAAATTTAAAGGACTTTGGTGCAAGGGTGACTCTCATTCGCGAAGACTTCTCCTCTCTTAAGACAACTCTTGAAGAACGGAATATCCCGGAGGCGGACGGATTTCTCTTTGACCTCGGACTTTCTTCCATGCAGCTTGGCTCCAGGGAACGTGGGTTCAGCTTTCAGGAAGATGCCCCCCTCGACATGCGCATGGATAAAAGGAAACAGACCACAGCCTATGACCTGGTCAATAAACTCCCGGCCAGGGAGCTTGTAGATATCCTCAGGCTCTATGGGGAAGAACGGTGGGCCAGGAAGATCGTATCCGCCCTGATGCGGGAAAGGGAGAACGGGCCTATTACCGGCACCCGGCAATTGGCTGAGATGATCGGCTCAGCCGTTCCCCCCTTTTACAGGAGAGGCCCTATTCATCCCGCAACAAAGACATTTCAGGCATTAAGGATCGCCGTAAACATGGAATTAGAACATTTAGAAACCGCCATAAAAGATGCGGTAGGGCATCTGAAGCACGGTGGGCGCATCTGTGTCATATCGTTTCATTCATTAGAGGACAGGATTGTGAAAGGGGCATTCCGGGACATGGAAAGGGGGTGCCTGTGTCCACCCCGGATTCCTTACTGCATATGCGGCCTGAAACAGAGCCTCATGATCCTGACCCGTAAACCTGTCCGGCCTTCATCATCTGAGATCATCAGCAACCCGCGGGCAAGAAGTGCAAAGTTGAGAGTCGCTGAAAAGGTGTAAGCGGCCGTTGCAGATTTTCTTAAATCATTTTATGATAGGAGGAATACCGTGCGTCTAATCCTGCGCAGTCTGATCATCATTTTTGCAGTGATGCTCCTTTATGCTGTTCAACGCATCAATGTCATGCGGCTGGGATATGATATCCAGGACCTGAAAAACGAAAAAAAACAGTTAGAACAGATCCATAAAAGCCTGCTGATAGAAAAGGCGGCCCTGACCTCTGCAGAGCGGATAGAGAAGATCGCCACGTCGTATCTTGAGATGAAGAGACCGGGAGACAGTCAGATCGTCCTCGTCAGAGAAGGAAGAAACGGAGAAAAAGGATTTATATCGGCAAAAGCGGCAATAGAAGACAAGAAGACCGACTCTCCGCTCAGGATTGTGAAGTATTTTGACTGGAGACTTTAAATGAGTTTTTTTGATACAGAAAAGTTTCACCGGTCAAAATGGAGACGGTTCAACATCCTGATGATCCTGATGATTGCAGGTTTTGTTGCTGTGATCGCGAGATTGGCCCATCTTCAGCTCTTCAATGGAGAGGCCCTCGCCATGAAGGCAGAGAGACAACACCAGCAGATCGTCAACATCGAAGGAGAGAGAGGCGTCATCTTTGACAGGGCCATGCGAGAGCTTGCGGTAAATTTAGACATGCCATCTGTATATGGAGACCCCTCCTCGATGGAGAATCCGGGGGATGTGGCCAGAAAAATTTCTGAGAATGTGGATATCAGTTCTAAAGCCCTGGCGAAACGTCTGGACAATGACAGACAGTTTGTATGGATCAGACGGCGTATGACCCCGGAAGCTGTAAAAAATATCGAGGCCATGAACCTGAAAGGAATTGGCTTTATCCCTGAAACAAAGAGATTCTATCCGAAGAAAGAACTGATCGGTCATCTCTTGGGATTCACAGATATCGACGACCATGGGATAGAAGGCGTTGAGAGATATTATGAGAAGGCCCTCCACGGAAAGAAGGGGACGATCCTTCTGGAAAGGGACGCCCGGCGCCGGACTGTCCTGACAAACACCCTGCTGGACCCCCTGAAAGGGGACAACCTCAGACTGACGATTGATGAGGTGATCCAGCATATCATGGAAAAAGAGCTTGCGGCAGCTATTGATGAGCATCATGCCGCTGACGGTGTCGGCATCGTCATGGACCCCTATACAGGGGAGGTCCTCGCGATGGCAGTCTGTCCGCGTTTCAACCCGAATGCCCCCGGCCAATACACCTCAGAGCAATGGCGCAACAGGGCCATCACGGATATCTATGAACCCGGATCGACATTTAAGATCGTAACAGCCTCAGGGGTCCTTGAAGAGGGTCTCGTATCCCCGAATGAGATCGTGCATGACGGAAGCGGAAGCATGGTCTATGGAGGGGCCGTCATCCATGACCCTCATCCGACGAATCAACCCATGACCTTTAAAGAGGTCGTCGCCCACTCCAGTAATGTCGGGACAGCAAAGATCAGTGTCATGCTGGGGAAGGAGAGGCTTTACCAATATGCCAGGAGGTTTGGCTTTGGAGAAAAGACCGGGCTTGACCTCCCCGGGGAGGTCGCTGGGATCATCAGAAATCCTTCGACATGGTCAGGACGTTCCCTGATGACGATCTCCATAGGCCAGGAGGTCGGCGTAACCCCCATTCAACTGATCACCGCTATGTCTGCGATTGCCAACGGCGGATGGCTTGTCCGGCCTCATATCGTCTCAGAGGTCATCGAAGGCCATGGGGATGTAAGACCTATAAAACCCGAACTGGTGCGAAGGGTGATCTCAAAGAACACCAGCAGGAAGATGACAGAGATCCTGAAAGAGGCGGTCGGACCGGCAGGGACAGGACAACTTGCCGCCGTGGATGGTTTCTCTACGGCGGGAAAGACGGGGACAGCGCAGAAGATAGACCCGGAGACCCGCAGATATTCCAGGAACCGTTTTGTAAGCTCCTTTGTAGGTTTTGTACCTGCAGACTCTCCTGAGATTGCCATCCTCGTCGTGGTCAACGAACCCAGGGGAATCGCATGGGGAGGAAGCGTGGCAGCCCCGGTGTTTAAACGCGTTGCCGAACAGACGCTTCAATATCTGCACATAGAATCCGCAGGGCGTGAACAGATAACAGTGATGGCGCAGAATCCATGAAACTGGGATTTTCGGATGAAACTTTCTGATCTGATCAAAGGGATTGTTATAAAGAGGGTGACCGGCAATATGGATACCGATGTCCTTAGTGTGGCCTACGACTCCCGTCATGTCACACCCGGCACACTCTTTGTGGCAATCCGGGGGTTCAAGACTGACGGACACCGGTATATCATGGATGCCGTGTCCAGGGGGGCCTCGGCGCTCATCATCGAGGGAGAGACGAATGGCAACGTGATTCCCTCCGTCCCCATTCCGGTGCTCACTGTATCCGACAGCAGGGAGGCCATTGCCCGGGTCGCCATCAATTACTATGGAGATCCGTCCAGAAAATTAAAAGTGATCGGCGTTACCGGGACCAACGGAAAGACCACCACCACATACCTGATCAGGGCCATACTGGAAGGCGCCGGTCACAGGACCGGCCTGATAGGCACTGTCTCTTATGCCTATGGAGATAAGACCTTCCCCTCTGTCCATACAACGCCTGAGGCGATGGAGTTCCAGGGATTGCTGAGGGAGATGGGTGATAACCGGTGCGAATTTGTCGTGACCGAGGTCTCTTCCCATGCCCTTGCCTTAAAAAGGGTGCACGGGACTGAGTTCAGTACAGCTCTTTTTACCAACCTCACCCAGGACCATCTCGATTTTCACGCAGATATGGAGAACTATTTCCAGGCAAAGGCCCTCCTCTTCTCGGGCATGACGCCCGGAAACAGGGCAATCATCAATAGTGACGATCCATACGGAAGGCGGCTGACGGGAATGACGAAGGGACCCGTATACACTTATGGCGTTGACAGAGAGTCTGATATCCATGCGAAGGATATCCGCCTTTCAATGGACGGCCTGGAATTTAATGCCGCAACCCCTGCCGGCCGTATCCGCATCAAATCAGGGCTCGTTGGGATCTATAATGTCTACAACATACTCGGCGCCATAGGCGCAGGACTATCCTGTAACATCCCCCTGGAAAAGATCGCCGCCGGCATCGCCTCTGTCTCCTCAATCCCTGGCAGATTTGAGAAGATCGACAGCGGCATGGGGTTTGGTGTAGTCGTGGATTATGCCCATACGGAAGATGCCCTGCGGCTGCTGCTCAAGGCGGCCGCAGGATTTGTAGAGCGAAAGATTATCACCCTCTTTGGCTGCGGCGGGGACAGGGACAGGGGGAAAAGACCCCTCATGGGAAAGGCCGCCATAGAACTCAGCGATTACGTCATCGTAACATCAGACAATCCCCGGACAGAGAACCCTCAAAGGATCATGGACGAGATCGAGGCAGGGGTCAGGGAGGCCATGCGGGCCCCAGTCAGGAGGGCCTCCGGATATAAACTCATATTGGACAGGGGAACTGCCATAGAAGAAGCGGTCCAAATGGCAAAAGAGGGCGATCTTGTGGTAGTGGCCGGCAAAGGTCACGAATGTTATCAGATTATCGGCAATAAAAAACTGCACTTTGATGACCGGGAGGAGATCAAAAAGGCCATCGTGCAAAGGAAGGGGACATGTTAACGATAGAGGATGTTCTTAAAGCAACAGGCGGAAGACTTGTCTCTACGGGGGGGGACCCTTCAATCTCCGGAGTCTCGATAGATTCCCGCACGATTAAGAAGGGAGATTTGTTCATCTGCCTGAGAGGGGAAAATTTTGACGGGCACAATTTTATTAAAGAGGCGCTTAGAAAGGGGGCTTCAGGTGTGGTCATTCAGGAGGGCTGCTCCTTTACAGATTCTTTGACAGGGACGGAGTTTACCGGCCCCTTCATCGCCGCGGGAGATACCCTCTACGCCCTTCAGGAACTGGCCCGCTATCACAGGGAAAAGTTTTCTATCCCCCTGATCGGGATCACCGGAAGCAACGGGAAGACCACCACAAAGGAGATGCTCTGGCATATCCTGAGTCATAAATACTCTGTTCTTAAAAATGAAGGAAACATGAACAATCACATCGGCGTCCCCCTGACACTGTTCAGGCTGACCCCGTCACACCATATGGCCGTCATTGAAATGGGGATCAGCGCCAAAAGAGAGCTCACAAGACTCTGCCAGATCGCCGGCCCCACAACAGCCGTGATTACCAATATCGGACCTACCCACCTTGAAAAGCTGGGAAGGATAGAAAACGTTGCCGAGGCAAAAGGGGAGATCATCAACTTCATCACTGCAGATGGGGTTTGCATCCTGAACCGGGATGATACCTACTTCGACGTGTTCAAGTCCATGGCACAGGGCCGGGTGATCAGTTTCGGTATGTCTTCATACGCAAACGTCTATACGGAATTTGCAGATATTGCCCTCCCGGGCAAGACAATGGAGATGATGACGTTCAGACTCACCTGCCCGCTGGGACAGGTCAATATCTCCATGCGGGCCATTGGTCTTCATAACCTCTATAACGCCTTGTGCGCCGCTGCAGCGGCCTTTGCCGCGGGGGCAGACTTAGAGGAGATCCAACAGGGATTAGAGAAGTTTGCGCCGGTAAAGATGCGGAGTGTGATCGAAAATGTGGGAGGAATTTATATCCTCAATGATGCCTATAATGCAAATCCGGCCTCCATGGTCGCGGCTATTGATATGCTGAAGAGCCTTAAAGAGGGGAAACAGAAGTTTGTCGTTCAGGGGGATATGCTGGAATTAGGGGAGAACGCGGCGACCGCCCACCGTGATCTCGGCATCTACATCGCGGGTGCCGGGATTGACGGGCTGATTTCCGTTGGCGAATTTGCAGAGTATGTGGCTGAGGGTGCAACCGGCGCGGGGATGTCTGAAGACAGGGTAATCGCCTGCAGCGATAATGTGCAGACCCTCGAGAAGATAAAACAGTGGCTTCATAAGGGAGACCTGCTGCTGGTGAAGGGATCGCGGGGAATGAAGATGGAGAGGATCATCGAGGGTCTTAAAGAGAGTCTGCATTAAAACCATATGCTATATTACATTCTGTATTCGTTTCATGACTACCATTCTTTCTTTAATGTCTTCAGATATATCACTCTGCGGACGATCTATGCCATCCTGACCGCCCTCATATTATCCCTTGTCATCGGGCCCTATATGATAGAGTTTCTGAGGCGGTATCAGATCGGCCAGGTCGTCCGGGAGGACGGACCCAGGAGCCACCTCTCCAAATCAGGGACGCCGACGATGGGAGGACTTCTGATCATCATGGTGATCCTATTCGCCACCCTGTCATGGATGGACCTGTCAAACCTCTATATCTGGCTGGTCCTGTTCGCACTCATCGGCTTCGGCCTGATCGGTTTTACAGACGATTACCTGAAGGTCGTCAGAAAAAAGTCCGCCGGGCTGTCAGGCAGGTATAAATTCACTCTTCAGATTATCGTGGCCTCTGTGATTGCCTATGTCCTCTATTCCCTCCCTGCCTACTCGACAAGGCTTACAGTGCCATTCTTAAAGAACGTCAACCCTGATCTCGGATGGTTCTATATTCCATTGGTCATCTTTATCATCGTCGGGGCCTCCAATGCCGTAAACCTGACCGACGGCTTAGACGGGCTGGCCATAGGACCGGTCATCGTGGCGACGCTGATATACACCATTGTTACCTATGCGGCCGGCCATGCGAAGATCGCGAATTATCTTCTCATCCCATTCGTCAGCGGATCCGGGGAACTGGCCATACTCTGCGGTGCGGTATTTGGCGCCAGTCTGGGGTTCCTCTGGTTTAACACCTATCCGGCCTCCGTGTTTATGGGGGACGTCGGATCGCTCCCCCTGGGGGCCCTGTTGGGCTCTGTGGCCATCATATCCAAACATGAACTGCTGCTGGTCATTGTAGGAGGAATTTTCGTCTTAGAGACGGTCTCGGTTATATTCCAGGTGGCCTCTTTTAAATTGCATGGGAAGAGGGTCTTCTTGATGGCCCCTCTCCACCATCATTATGAGCTCAAGGGGTGGCAGGAACCCAAGATCATCGTGCGATTCTGGATTATATCAATTATGCTGGGCCTTCTTGCCCTGAGTACTCTGAAGTTGAGATAACGGGGGGGTGAACCGGTTTGATAAGCCTGAAAGATCGCAGAGTGCTGGTTGTCGGCCTGGGGAGAAGCGGTATTGCCGCCTCACGCCTCCTCGTTCGAAACAACGCCCGGGTAACGGCCACGGACCGCAGTCCCTGGGATGCCCTGTCTGCAGAGGCAAGAGAACTTGCCGCATTGGGGATAAAGATGGAGGCAGGATGTCATGTCACAGAGACATTCCTCTCTGCGGATCTGATCATCCTGAGTCCGGGGGTCCCGAAAGAGATCGCCCCCCTGATCCGGGCAAAAGAAAGCGGCGTGAAGATCATCAGTGAGATTGAGCTGGGCTATCAGTTCCTGGATGCCCCCCTGATCGCGGTGACCGGCTCGAACGGAAAATCAACGACCACGACACTGATCGGCGAGATATTAAAGGCAAAGGGGGAGAGGGTGTTTGTGGGCGGAAATATCGGCACACCGCTCACGGAGTATATCCTGTCAGGGGGCGGTGCGGACTGCGTGGTGGCTGAGCTCAGCAGTTTTCAGCTCGAGACGATCGGGGACTTCCGGCCATCCATATCGATCCTGCTGAACATATCTCCTGATCACCTGGACAGATACCCCGGCATACAGGAATATGCAGAGGCCAAGTTCAGGATATTCGAGAATCAGACCACAGATGACTTTGCCGTCATCAACGGAGATGAGCCATGGAGCAGAGAGATCTCCGCCAGGTTCAGGGGAAAGGTGATCGTCTTCAGCAGGAAAAGGAAGGTAGAAAACGGAGTCTTTTCTGAGGAGGGTCGGCTGGTCTCAAACATCAACGACCGCCATGAGACCCTTTGTGAGATATCCGGGATCGGGATTAAGGGGGTACACAATCTTGAGAACTCTATGGCAGCGGCGGCGGCGGCGCTCTTGCGGGGATGCCCTCCTGAGATCATCGCCAGGACGTTAAGCGTGTTTCCGGGCCTTGAGCACAGACTGGAGTTTGTCCGGGAGATCGACGGGGTAAAATACATCAATGACTCCAAAGGAACCAATGTCGGGGCCGTCATCAAATCAATAGAGGGTTTCAATGAACCCATCCTGCTGATCGCAGGAGGACGGGACAAGGGAAGCGATTTCTCTCTTCTGAGGACCGTAATCAGAGAGAAGGTCAAGAGACTGATCCTGATAGGGGAGGCCAGGGAGAAATTGAGGCGCGCGGCAGGCGATCTGACGACGACGATCCCTGCGGATTCCATGGAAGAGGCCGTACATGTTGCCCGAAAAGAGGCGGCCAGGGGGGATGTCGTACTCCTCTCCCCTGCCTGTGCCAGTTTTGATATGTTCAGGAATTTTGAAGACCGCGGAAGGATCTTTAAGGAGATCGTATGGAAACTTCCTCCCGTTCAGTAAATTATATCCGGAAAGACCGGCTGCTTCTCGTTTTAGTCATGTGTCTTATCGGGACCGGTCTGATTATGATATACAGCGCCAGCGGAATTATTGCCCTGAAGAACTATGGAGACTCCTTCTATTTTCTAAAGAAGCAGATTCTGTGGACTCTGCTCGCAACCCTCGCGATGCTGGCGGCCTCCAGAGTGGATACGGATATCTGGAAAAGGCTCCCCCTTCCCCTGATGATCGCCTCCTACGTGTTTCTCATCTTTGTATTAATCCCCGGCATCGGTTCCGAGATCAACAGCGCCCGGCGATGGTTCAGGCTCGGCCCTGTCTCCTTCCAGCCCTCCGAACTGGCAAAACTGTCGGTCATTATCTATCTCTCTTCCTATCTGGTGAGGAAAGAGGAGAAGGTCCGGGACTTCTTTGACGGCTTCCTCCCGCCGCTGATCCTGACAGGGATCCTGTTTCTTCTGATCATCTCTGAACCGGACCTTGGCACCGCCGTGGTGATCGGGGCCGGCTCAGCGGCAATGTTGTTTATCGGAGGGGCCCGATGGCGGCATATCCTGGGACTCCTGATATGCTTTCTCCCGATCGCCCTGATGCTCGTCCTGAATATCGGCTACAGGCGGCAGAGGATCACCGCCTTCCTGAATCCTTGGGAGCACGCCTCAACCGCAGGGTACCAGATCGTGCAGTCCTTCCTCTCCTTTGGGGATGGAGGCCTGCTGGGGACCGGAATCGGGGAAGGCCGGCAGAAGCTTTTCTTCCTCCCGGAGGCGCATACCGACTTTATATTTGCAGTGGTGGGAGAAGAGACAGGCTTTGCCGGGGCTGTCTCTGTCACTCTGGTCTTTGTATTGCTCCTGTGGAGATGTTTCAGGATCGTTAAACACCACTGGGGTTCCTTTGAGGGATACCTCTCTGCAGGGATCTCCCTCTTTATCGGGATACAGATTCTGATAAACCTCTGCGTGGTGACAGGCCTGTTCCCCACTAAGGGTATCGCCCTCCCATTCCTGAGCTTTGGAGGGACCTCTCTCCTCACCAATATGATCATGATAGGGATCCTCTATGCCATATCCGGGAGATCCCCGGTCACGCCTCAAATGGAGGCGCATACATACTCTAATAAAAAAATCACCAGAAGATATTTAATCAACGCAGACGATAAACCGCAGGCGCCGGACTTCAGGCTGACACCTTAACAGTCAGGGTCTGATGCCTTTAGGTATCCCATAGATGCGCATATTGATTGCAGGCGGCGGCACCGGAGGACATCTCTATCCTGGGATCGCTGTCGCAGAAGAATTTAGTAGACAGGGGCCTGATTCTGAAGTACTCTTTGTGGGTACAAAACAGGGGATAGAAGCCAGGATACTGCCGAAGGAAGGATACAAATTAGAGACGATCCCTGCCGGCGGCATTGTGAATAAAGATATTTTCTCAAAGATGCTCTCTGTCACAAAAATGATCGGAGGGTTTATAAAATCCTTTTCCATCTTAAGAAGGTTTAATCCCGATGTGGTCATCGGGGTTGGAGGTTACGCCTCTGCCCCCATGCTTTCTGCGGCGGCAATACTCAGAGTCCCTACGGTTATCCTGGAACAGAATCTTTTCCCGGGAGCGGCAAACAGACTCCTCTCCCGTATCGCAGATCGGGTAGTGGTTGCCTTTGAAGGATCAAAGAAGTTTTTCAGGCGGGAAGTAGAGGTGTTAGGCAACCCGGTGAGGGGAGGAATCGCAGGGTGTCCCTATCTCCCGAAGGATATCCTGGTGGTCCTTGTCTTCGGCGGAAGCCAGGGTTCTCATACGATCAATAAGGCCGTGGTAGAATCTCTCGGTTTTTTGCAGGAGGAATCCAAAGGCATCCGGTTTATCCACCAGACAGGGGAGAGCGATTACGCATGGGTCAAAGAGTCCTACGAGAAGTCCGGCATAGCCGCAGAGGTCATGCCTTATCTCCACAGGATAGAAGAGGCCTATTGCAGAGCCGCCCTTGTCATCTCAAGGGCCGGGGCTACAACGATCGCAGAGATCACGGCCTGCGGAATGCCTGCCATACTGATCCCCTACCCCTCTGCAGCCCATGATCACCAGAGGATCAATGCGGAATACCTGGAATCGCTGGGGACAGCCGAGGTGATTTCAGAGCAGGATCTGTCCGGAAAAAAAATAACTGAAAAAATTAAATATTTTTTGTATAACATAGAGAGGCTGAAAGAGATGTCAGAGAAGAGCGCCGGGTTGTATAAAAAGACAGCGGCAGAGGATATTGTTAAACTGTGCAGGGGGTTAACAGCGTGTTGAACTCCAAGGGGTTCAGAAAGATCCAGCATGTCCATTTTGTGGGAATCGGCGGTTCAGGGATGAGCGGGATAGCCGAGGTCCTGATCAATTTAGGCTACCGGGTCAGCGGCTCGGATCTCAGTGAGTCAGAGGTCGTCCAGCGTCTGAGGAGGATCGGCGGAGACATCACGATCGGCCACAGCCCTTCCAATATAAAAGACGCCCAGGTTGTCGTAATCTCATCCGCGGTCTCTCCTCAGAATGCAGAGGTCGTCGCTGCCAGACAGGCGTCCATCCCTGTCATCCAGAGGGCGGAGATGCTGGCCGAGTTGATGCGGCTCAAGTACGGGATCGCCATTGCAGGCGCGCACGGCAAAACGACCACCACCTCGATGGTGGCCAGCATTGTCGCATCTGCAGGGCTCGATCCGACGGTGGTCATCGGGGGGAAACTCAACAGCCTCGGAAGCAACGCGAAGCTGGGGCAGAGTGAATTTCTGGTCGCAGAGGCCGATGAGAGCGACGGCTCTTTTCTGAAGCTCTCCCCCACTATTGCCATTGTGACCAATATTGATGCCGAACATCTGGATTACTACGCAGACCTTGAAGAGATCAAGAAGACCTTTATCCACTTCATCAACAAGGTCCCCTTCTATGGCATTGCCATACTCTGCGCGGACAATGAGCCTATCCGGGGCATCCTCCCCTCTGTTGAAAAGAGGACCATGACCTACGGGATACGGAACAAGGCCGATATCACAGCAGTAAATATCGAGATGGAACATGGAAAGTCTAAGTTCAGGGTCCTGTACAAAGAGATTGATATGGGAGAGTTCCATCTTCCCCTGCCGGGCATCCATAACATCAGCAATGCACTGGCCAGCATCGGCGTAGCCATAGAACTCGATATAAAGACCGAGGATGCCCGGACAGCCCTCGGGGCCTTCAGCGGCGTGGAACGGAGATTCCAGGTCGTGGGCCGCATCAGCGGCAGTGAGACCGGCAAGGGGGATTCCGGGGATATTATGGTTGTTGATGATTATGGCCATCACCCTACGGAGGTCAGGGCAACATTAGCGGCGGCAAAAGAAGGATGGAGCAAAAGGATCATCGTGATATTCCAGCCGCACCGCTATACAAGAACCCGTGACATGATGGATGAGTTCTCGGACGCCTTTGACAGCGCAGACGTCCTGATCATCACGGATATCTACCCTGCCGGGGAAAGGCCTATTGAAGGGGTGACGGCTGAAAGGCTTTATGAAACGATACGCAGGCATGGCCATCCGAATGTGATGTTTATGCCTGACAGGACGCTTATCCCCGCCCGGGTGCACGAAATCATGAGGCCGGGAGACATGATCATTACCCTGGGCGCAGGAGATATCTGGAAGACAGGGAGGAAGATCCTCAGTGACCACAAAGACCCGGGATCATCTTAACATGATACTGACAGGGTTCAGGGGCATTGTCCTCTTTAATGAACCTATGAGCAGGCATACATCCTTTAAAATCGGGGGGCCGGCAGAGGCCCTGGTCTTTCCAAAGGATGAAGAGGATCTCTCGGGAATTATAAGGCGTGCATGCGCCAGAAAGGTTCCTCTGTTCATGCTGGGGGGCGGGACCAATCTGCTGGTACGGGATAAGGGGATCAGGGGGATCGTCGTCTCCCTCTCCTCCGGGATGGCTGGGGAGTGTTTCAGGAGCATCGTCCCGGTCAAAGAAGATGCAGGCGGGGTCTATCTGTATGCAGGCGCCGGCGTCCATCTGGCGGCGCTGCTTAAGTATACCGTTAAAAACGGCCTTTCAGGGCTTGAGTTTGCCGCAGGCATCCCGGGTTCATTAGGCGGGGCTGTGGTCATGAATGCAGGCTCCTGGGGCAGGGAGATGAAGGACCTGCTGGAATCGGTCCGGCTGATCGGCAGAGACGGCAGCATCGCAGAACTCCCGGCAAAGGGGTTGTCTCTTCACTACAGGTCAGCGCACATCCCCGGCATCGCTGTGATGGGCGCTGTATTAAAACTTCAGAGGGGGGACTCAGAAAAGATAGGGATGACCATTCGGGAAAATCTCCTGAAAAAGAAAGAGACCCAGCCTGTCGGGACGCCGAATGCCGGATCTATCTTTAAAAACCCTGATGAAATACCTGCATGGAAGTTAATTGACTCTGTAGGGATGCGGGGGGCGTCGACGGGCAAGGCGGTCGTCTCTGAAAGGCACACCAATTTTATCATCAACAGGGGCGGCGCTAACGCGAATGAAGTCCTCTCCCTGATAAGGCGTATCGGAAGCAAGGTTGAGAGGGAGGCAGGGGTGACCCTGGAATTAGAGGTGAGGATCGTCGGGGCATGATCACCTCCAAAAAAATTGGCGTCCTGATGGGGGGTCTCTCATCAGAGCGGGAGATCTCTCTTAAAACAGGGGGGCTTGCGGCAGCCGCCCTGCAAAAGATGGGTTATGACGTGGCGGCCATTGATGCAGGGAGGGACCTTCCTGCACAACTTGCCAGGAACGGCATCGGGGCCGTCTTTATCGCACTCCATGGCAAGTACGGGGAGGATGGCTGCGTACAGGGGCTCCTTGAGGTCATGGGCATCCCTTATACAGGCTCCGGCGTAACCGCCAGCGCCCTCTGCATGGACAAGCTCCTCTCCAAAAAGATATTGGAGTATCATGGGATACCGACACCCAGGTTCTCGGTATATCACAGAGGCCAGGGAGATGGACCTGACGCCCCGGGATACCCCCTCGTCGTTAAACCGTGCAGGGAAGGATCTACCATTGGCGTCAGCATTGTGTCACAACAGAGTGAACTGACTGCGGCCATAGAAAATGCGCTCCCGTACGGAGATGACGTTATCCTCGAAGAATACATCGGAGGAATGGAAGTGACGGCAGGGGTCCTGGACAACCAGGCGCTTCCTCTGGTGGAAATTGTCCCTGCAGAAGGATTCTATGACTTCAGAACAAAGACCACGGGCGGCATGGCGGAATATATTGTGCCGGCACGGCTGTCGCCGTCTCTCACAGAGACTGTCAGGGCAATTGCCTTAAAGGCGCACAAGGTGACCGGCTGCTGTTTTGTGTCCCGTGTGGACCTGCGGATTGACCCTGCAGGCCGTCCCTTTGTGCTGGAGATTAATACCATACCCGGAATGACAGAGACCAGCCTCCTTCCCCGGGCAGCTAAAGAGGCCGGCATTGGTTATGATCGTCTGGTGGAGATGATCCTGTCGTCGGCGTTTATGAAGAAGAGTGCGTGACACATTATGTATTTATCTCACTACCGGTCAAATAAGAAGCCGCTCAGCAAAAAGAGAAACGGGCTTAAGAAAAATCCCGGGGGGCTGTTCAGCGGAATCGTCAGATTCCTGAAGCTTGCCATGATAATCGCTTCCCTGGTTCCGGCCCTTTATTTAATAGATAAGGGTTACGGATTCCTTAGCAAGTTTCATATCCTGCACAAGGCGGAGAACTACCTGAAGGTCAGTTCCATCAGGATCAGGGGGAATCATTTTATCTCTGCCGAGGAATTGGGGCCTTATCTGCAAAAAATAGAGGGCCGTAATATCTTCCGGATAGATATCCAAGATGTCGCTGGCAGGGTCAGGAAGCATCCGTGGATCAAGGAGGTATCCATCCGGAGAGAACTCCCCGGCACGCTTTGGGTGAATGTCTCAGAGCGAACGCCGGCTGTCTATGTCAACAATGACCACAACCTCTATCTGGCAGATGAAGAGGGGGTAATCCTGGGAGATAAGACAGAGAATGCATTGATCCTTCCTGTCGTCTATGGGATCACGCTCCCAAAGAAAGGCGCAAGAAATAAAGGGCCGCTGGAAGGACTGCCCGCCGCTATCGAGGTCAAGAGGGAACTCTCTTCTCTCCCCTGGATAGACCTGTCTACCACAGGGATAGAGGTGGAAGAACGGGGACAAATCGTCCTTCATCTCAAAGGGTACAGGATAAGGCTTGGGCGGGGGGGCTACCGGGAAAAACTGAAACGTTTTAACGAGATTGCAAAAAATCTTGAAGAGAAAGGGATCCCATACAAGGAAATAGACCTGAGATTCGACAATCAGGTAATCGTCAGAACAGTCAAGGTCATATAGGGGGGGATCGTGCGCAAAAGGGATAATATAGTCGTCGGGCTTGATATCGGCACCACAAAGGTATGCGCCCTCGTGGCAGAGGTTACTGAAGACAACCGGATCAAGATAGCCGGTATAGGAACCAGTCCATCGAAGGGACTCCGGAAGGGGGTTGTCGTCAATATTGAAGATACCGTTGAGTCGGTCAGGAATGCCGTGCGCAAAGCAGAACAGATGGCCGGGGTCGAGATTAAAGGCGCTTACACAGGCATTGCCGGCGGCCATATCAACGGGCTTAACAGCCGTGGAATGGTGGCCATCAAAAATCAGGATGTCACCCTGGCGGATATTGACAGGGCCATCGAGGCGGCAAGGGCCGTGGCCATCCCTCCGGATCGTGAGATACTGCATGTGATCCCGCAGGAGTTTATCGTTGACGGACAGGACGGCATCAAAAACCCGCTGGGGATCTCCGGCGTCCGGTTAGAGGTCCAGGTCCATATTATTACCGGGGCCATTACCTCAGTGCAGAATATCGTAAAGAGTATCAATAAGGCAGGACTTGAGGTCCTCGATATTATCCTGCAGCCCCTCGCATCGAGCGAGGCCGTTCTGACCCCGGACGAAAAGGATCTGGGGGTGGTATTAGTTGATATCGGCGGAGGGACAACGGATATGGCGATATTCGTCAACGGGGCCGTATCACACACAGCGGTCATACCCATTGGAGGCAACCATCTGACAAATGATATTGCCGTCGGTCTGCGCACACCGACGGCTGAGGCCGAGAGGATCAAGACCCTGTACGGCTGTGCCCTGCCGTCCCTGGTCAAGGAAACTGCCCAGATAGAGGTATCCAGCGTCGGAGGAAGGCCCCCGCACTACATCTCCCGGCAGAGAATCACTGAGATCATTGAACCCAGAGTCGAAGAGATCTTTGACTATGTCGCCAAAGAGATCAAGAAGGTGAACCATGCGGACATGCTCTCCTCAGGGATCGTTCTTACAGGGGGAAGCTGTACCATGGAAGGAATCGTGGACATGGCTGAAAGGGTTACGGGGATGCCGGTGAGGAGGGGATTTCCAACAAACATTGAAGGCCTTTCAGATACCCTCAGTCATCCTATGTACTCTACAGGGATAGGCATCATCCTCTGCGCCCTTCAGGAGCAGGGAATGAACGAGAGAAAATTTAAGAA
>Ga0209342_10002809_pt1 | contig 18510 bp, 18 predicted proteins | sample RifCSP16_2_FD_184023 | JGI IMG/M metagenome (GOLD analysis project Ga0209342, IMG submission 184023) | Soil microbial communities from Rifle, Colorado - Rifle CSP2_sed 16_2 (SPAdes) (version 2) | ecosystem: Environmental > Terrestrial > Deep subsurface > Rock core/Sediment | place: Rifle... | reverse complement strand
AAATTCAGCATGTCAAATATTTATTTTCGGGTAAACTATTACGAACCTTAGATTCAAAAAGAGGTATGAAATACTTCAAATGATTTTAATCCTTGAAAGCACATGATAAAAAATTATAATGTCTTTTTATTTGTCAATATTAACAATATTATACACGTGCAATTCTTTTAAGGAATATACAACAAATGAAATGGTCACAAACGCTGATCCCCACACTGAAGGAAAGTCCGTCAGAGGCGGAAATCGATAGTCATAAACTGATGATCCGCGCCGGTCTCATTCGGAGAATCACGTCCGGCGCTTACGCCTATTTGCCGCTCGGAACACTGGTCTTGAATAAAGTTATTACTATTGTGCGTGAAGAAATGAATCGGGCGGGGGCTATCGAAGTATTCCTCCCCGCATTACAACCGCTTGACCTCCTGGAAGAGAGCGGCCGTTTGACGGTATTTGGCGATGACCTGATCACATTTGAAGACAGGCATGGCAAAACCACCGCATTAGGCCCTACCCACGAAGAAATCATTACGGATATCGTAAGAAATGAGATGAATTCATACAGGCAGTTCCCGATCACCCTCTACCAGATTCAAACTAAATTCCGGGATGAGACACGACCCCGATTCGGCGTCCTGCGCAGCAAGGAATTTATTATGAAAGACGCCTATAGCTTTGACGTGGATTACGACGGACTCAACAAGAGTTATAAATCCATGTACGACGCTTACTGCCGCATATTCGACCGATGCGGTCTTGACTACATCGTAGTCGAGGCGGATTCGGGCGCTATGGGCGGCGACGTTTCCCATGAGTTTATGATTCCAAGTCCTGTGGGTGAAGATGTCCTGATCCGATGCTTGAAATGCGGTTACAGCGCCAATCGTGAACGGGCTGAAACAGCTCCAATACCACAGGAAGATCACATTGCCCTTCAAGCGATGAAAGAAGTCCATACGCCCAACAAACGTACCATTCAGGAAGTCAGTGAGTTTTTGAAGATAGATCCACGCCGGATGGTAAAAACGATGATTTATATATCGGGAGGACAACCCGTCGCCGTCCTCCTCCGCGGTGACCACGAGGTCAATGAGACCAAGTTGACCAAGGTTCTTGGGCAAGAAACCGTTGCACTTGCAGACCACAACACCATAGAACACGTCACCGGAGCGCATGTGGGATTTGCTGGACCTGTAGGGCTGAAGATAAAAATCATTGCCGATCAGGCCGTATCCACACTTCGCAATTTTGTCACTGGCGCCAACAAATCGGACACCCATTTATTAAATGTGAATCCTGAAAGGGACTTCAAGATTGACCAGATTGCCAATATCCGTTACGTAACCAAGGGAGACAAATGCCCCAAATGTAACCACGAACTTGACGTCTCACAAGGCATTGAAGTTGGACACGTCTTCAAGCTGGGGACGAAATACAGTGATGCCCTTAAGGCCCGGTTCCTGGACGCCAACGGCAAAGAAAACTCCATAATTATGGGATGTTATGGAATTGGAGTCAACCGTATCATTGCATCCCTCATTGAAAGATCGCACGATGAGAATGGTATTATATGGCCGCTTTCATTGGCGCCGTACCAGGTCATTATAATTCCCGTCAATGTTAATGACCCAAATAGCATGAAAATGGCAAATTCTATCTATGACGAACTCACCAATAATGAAGGCATTGACGTACTGCTGGACGACAGAGACCAGAGGCCAGGCGTAAAATTCAAGGATGCTGACCTGATTGGAATTCCCATAAAAATTATCATTGGTAAAAAATTCACGGAAACAAAAGAACTTGAGATAAAATTAAGGAAAAGCGGCGAGATTTTCCCAACTCCGCCCGAAGAAGTTAGGTCGAGGCTCAAAAAACTGTTTGAAATGTTATCGAAGCCATGATATTCGTGTAAATTCGCGGCTAAACTATTACCATTGTTTTCTATCAGATTGAAACTATTGTGGGTCAAATTTCCAAACCGAAACCAGTAAACTTAATTGCTGGCATACTGACAAGTATTCCTGAACTTCTTGGGCAGATTGGTGAAACCCTGGAAAAATATTTCGGTTTGATAGACCTTCGAAGTGATGTACTACCCTTTACCTTTACCGATTATTACAATGAGGAAATGGGGAAAGGCATTTTACGGCAATTTTATAGCTTTGAAAAACTGATTATGCCCGATGAGCTTGCTTCTATTAAAGTACAGACCAATCATATAGAAGACTCTATAATCGCCTCCGGGAAATACCCCGTAAAGCGCCCTATCAATATTGATCCCGGTTATATGAATGAAAGCAGATTAATCCTTGCCTCTACCAAGGATTTTTCCCATCGTATTTATTTACGTGATGGCATATATGCCGAAGTAACCCTTAATTATCGTGGCGGAAGGTACGAATCCTTCCCCTGGACGTTTCCCGATTATAAATCTTCCGATTATCATAAGTTCCTTCTCAAGGCAAGGGAACTATATGTCAGGAAACTTAAAAAGAGGAATAACATTTTATGGAAAAAACCTTAATTATTTTAAAACCAGATGCCGTTCAACGCCGTTTGTTGGGAAAGATAATCACTAGATTTGAAGAAAAAGGATTCCAAATAATAGGACTAAAAATGATCCGGATTTCAGAGGCCTTAGCGAGAAAGCACTATGGAGTGCACGAAGGTAAGGATTTCTTCGAACCACTCGTCAGATACACAACCTCTGCGCCCGTAATCGTCATGGTTCTGAAAGGTAAAAACGCCATAGAAATTGCCCGAAAGATGATGGGTAACACCTTTGGCTCAAAGGCTGAACCAGGGACCATTCGCGGCGATTACGCCGTCAGTAACCGTTTTAACCTGATACACGGCTCTGACTCTCCTGCATCCGCAGAAAAAGAAATCGGTATCTTTTTTAAGAAAGAAGACCTCTTTGAATACAACCCTGCAGACCTCCAATGGGTATACGATATGTCAACGGGGGACATTGTCTAAAATTTACGTTCCAGATTTATCCAGTATTTTCCTCAACAGTCGGGATATTAATCATGAATACTCATCCTATTTCTTGATATTACTCAATTTGTAATGTTAACAAGTTAGAATTATAGTAGTGAAAATTTTATATGTCAATTATTCCCTGACTTACGCTGTAATATTTGTCAAATTAGAGAAAACTTGTTAATAACTTGTTATACTAAACCAAAAAAATCCTAACCACAAAGGAGGCATCACCATGAAGAAGAGAGACACGTTCACTTATGATTTCAAAATTGGACAGAAAATCGTTCATAGTGGCATCACTGACGACCTTGAAAGACGCGAGACGGAGCATCGGGAACGTTGGCCCAAAGGCCACATAGTCAAGGTCGGGGCGGCCAAGACCGAAGAAGCGGCTCGCGCTTGGGAAGAAACGAAACAGAAGACAATCACACCACTTCGGAAAAAGTGAGGTCTTTGCTCGTGCCGTCAAACTTGCCATTCTCACGATAAAAGTAGTAACTCCTGTCGTCAATGGACAAGACGGAGTATTGCGGAGACACGGTGAGTTTGATTTTGATGCCTGTTGCTACATCCTGAATCTCAAATGGTTCAATCATAGCCATTGTATCCAGTGGACTCTCAATCTTGCGCCCTGTTGATTTTTCTACCAGTCCGTCTTTTGTTTCTGTGATGTTGCTTTCGTTTGGCATAGTTCCTCCTATTTAGAATTTAAAATCTTACATAACCAATCGTTCAAGCAGACGGCATAAGACCGCCGCTACTTAACTCAGTCGTTATGCATAAATATAGAGTTATTAAAGGCATCCAAACAAAAATAAAAACCAAAGAAAAGACTTTAAATCTTAATCAGAAAGATGTAGAATTCCTCACATGATAGAACTTTGGAATCAAGAGGTTGAAAGAAAGTTTTTCAATGAATCCGTTAAATTCGCCACTCCAGAACAGTTGTTCTATGTAACCGATAAAAATAGATACCTCGCCTACTGGCCCAAAGGCTATGAAGGCAAGAAAAGCACCCTCCAAAGCAGAAACGCATTAATCGGGAATTTTACCGAAAAATGGACAACGGATTTAATCCATGAGATTGTTAAGGACAAGGGGTTGTTTGCCGTTCAAGGTGCAATCTGTGATGAGATTGCCTTGACAAATATGTCTCCTGCCGATGTTGTCATTTCCAGAAACAAGAACATCAACCAGCAGGCAGAGGACATCTTGGCCATAATTGAGGTAAAGATGTCCATTGTCTGGAACTGGGAATTACAAGGCGGCAAGACATTGTCTTGTATCGGCGACTATAAAACCCATCAAGGCAATCCGGGATTGTTACGTTCCGATTCAATGTTGAAGGGCATCGGCAAGAGTATAAACATAAGGGTTTCGAGCTTCAAAGCGGCTACAATCCCGATTATTGTTATGGGCAATACGCCTATCACAAACAGCTATTACCCGAAGGTTGACCACCTGAAGGTTGCAGGAATTATACAAGGCTTCTGGTCTGTAAACCCAAAGCCGTTGGATGATAACGGCGAGAATTTAAAGAAGACTGAAAAACATGGATTCTGTCGGTTTGACGACTTTGAGGAACTAAAGAAAGCTTTCAATGTCTTGCTGTCAGAGGAAAGAAACTTTTTTTCCAGCATGAAGAACAAGAATGAATTGGGAAAGATTATTGAGACTGCAAACCGTGAAGGAACATACGAAAAGAAGGCCGAGGTCTTTTTAAAGCTTATCAAGGAATAATAAAACATGAAAGAATTAAAACATAGACGCAATGGAACAAAAACGAGTTCTTTCGGGACTCCCGGGCGAATCAACCATGATTCCTCAGAGTTTTACGATAGCAAATTGTATGCTGATAAAAAGCCGCCTGAAAAGGTTGAGTTCATTGAAAGCCATATATCTGCCGAAAATCTGGACAAAATCTACTGTAAATCAAGTGAAGCGATGAATGATATTCCTGATTACAGTATCCATCTAATGGTCACTTCACCACCTTATAATGTAAAGAAAGAATACGACAAAGACCTTTCCCTTGATGAATACAGAACATTACTAAAGGTGGTATTCAAGGAAACTTACAAAAAACTGGTTACAGGCGGAAGGGCATGTATTAATGTTGCTAATCTTGGAAGAAAACCATATATACCGCTTCATAGCTATATCATTGAAGATATGCTTGGGATAGGTTTTCTTATGAGAGGTGAAATTATTTGGAACAAGGCATCAAGCGCAAGTCCATCAACAGCTTGGGGTAGTTGGTTGTCTGCTGGTAATCCAGTATTGAGAGATATTCACGAATATATTTTAGTTTTTTCAAAGGAATCGTTTTCAAGAAAACGTGGACACAAACAGGATACTATTGTCAAAGAAGACTTTCTCGAATGGACAAAAAGCGTCTGGACATTTTCAGCCGTCTCAGCCCGCAGCATCGGTCATCCAGCGCCATTTCCAGAGGAATTACCCCACCGCCTAATCCAGCTATATACTTTCAAGGGAGATGTTGTATTAGACCCGTTTTGCGGCAGTGGAACCGCTTGCCTTGCCGCTTTAAAGGATGGCAGGCATTACATCGGGTATGACATCGAACCTGAATATATAGAACTGGCAAATCGAAGGATAAAGGCACATTCAAGCCAGAAAAATCTATTTGAACACGAACCGCCTTCAAGAACCATAAATTCAAATGAAGAGTTGGCACGGCAAAGCATATAAAACCGCATAACAAGTCACTCAAGCAGACGGCAAAAAGCGCCGCTGCTTAGTTCGGGCGTTCGCGGAGAAACATATGACAAATGAGGCAGGCCGTTTTAACGCATTCCTGAGCAACCTGCGACTGACATCGCTCCAGGCCGAAGACGGTCGTACGAAACATGCCGGAGTCAGGTCATGCCTAAACGCTTACTACTACAACTCCAGTTCCGAGTACGCGAATAGCATGCTTGCCGGATCGTGGGGCAAGTTTACCGCAATCAGGCCACCCCGTGACATTGATGTGATCTTTGTCTTGCCTCCATCTGTATACGAGCGCTTCAAGCAGAGAACTGGAAATATACAGTCCCAAATACTGCAGGAGGTGAAAGGCGTTCTTTCGGACACATACTCAACGACAACAATGCGTGGAGACGGACAGGTTGTCGTCGTTCCCTTCACGACATTCTCGATCGAGCTCGTGCCTGCCTTTCTCTTGACCAGCAAACAGTATTGGATTTGCGACACGCACGACGGGGGCAAATTCAATGCAATCGACCCCGACGCGGAGATTGAGAAGATCCAGGCAGCAGACACGGATACAAAGGGCAATGCACGCAATCTAGTCAGAATGCTCAAGTGCTGGCAGGGTGTCTGCAATGTCGAATTGAAAAGTTTCTGGCTCGAACTGCTAGCCATAGACTTTCTTTCGACTTGGGGGCACAGGCAGGACAGCATGGTGTATTACGACTGGATGATCCGCGATTTCTTTCAATACCTGCTGCAGAAGAAATGGACGTACGTTTATGTGCCAGGAACGTATGAGAGCATCGCCATCGGCAGTGACTGGGCCTCTAAGGCTCAGTCGGCCTATGACAGGGCCGTCAAGGCCTGCGATTACGAAGCATCCGATTATGACGCTCTCGCTGGAACCGAGTGGCAGAAGATATTCGGCACAGATATCCCGATTACGAGTAAATGATGAATGACAAGAAACATGAGATAACCGAAGAATGCTATAGACAGGCGGAGAACTGCCTTTACACATCCACGAACCTGTATCTCTGGCTACGTATTCTGCGCGTTGCCAAGACGGCATTCATTGTGGTACCCCTCGTTCTTGGGTGCCTTGGTGCGTGGAAACTGCTAACAGCGAATGACGTCGCCACAGTTCGCATCCTCGCATCCGTATGCGCGTTCCTAGCCGGTCTCCTTCCGACGGTGTATGCAGCACTGAAGTTCGACGATTCCCTCGACGCAGTTGCACGCAATGCGACCGCATTCAAGGTCCAACAGGACGAGTTTAGACAAACAGCTTTGATTCACTCTCATGACCCAATTGAAGAGTACCAAGCGCGTTTCGACTCGGTGATGGCCAAGATGAATGAGGCTAGGGCCGCAGCTTTAACTCCTCCCGAGTGGGTTTTCAAGTTGGCACAGAAAAAGGTCAAGAGTGGAGACTACTCATTTGATCACGACGAGAAGAAGAAGCGCGAACAATGAGGTGCACCGTATTCCTCACCCGCGGCGGGTTCGGAATCGGTGACCTCAGACGTTAAACCCATCCTGTCCGTCTTCCGCCTCAATAATTTAATTGCCATGTTTTTCAATGATACGTCTTAAAATTTCTCTATTTTTGCCGTTGTCATCTACAAGCAATATCTTCATGGTTACCTTATAGTATTACCCTGTAAGAACTTCTTTTCCCACATTCCCCGCTCCCCGTCTTCACGAGGACAAGTTTCGCGATGACGAGTTTTATGAGGACAAGTTTGTGTAAGTTTTCAGAAATCTTGTCCTCGTGTAAACGGGGAAGGGATGTGTGCGAATGACGAGTGACGAGTAAAACGTCACCCGACACCTGCCACACGCCACTTGTCTAAGGCGAGGTCAGGCGTCCTCGCCGACATTATGATGACAAGCGGGGACGCTTGTCCTAGTGCGCCGCTTTGGTTGCGGCTTCTCTGCACTGTGGTTATTTTGAAATTCCTGTTCTCTGTTGCCATAGTTAGCGGCACAGCAGGATCGAGCAGTTTGTGGACCTCATGACTCTTACCGTAGTGCTCCCTAAAATCATCTCCTGAAGCCTGGAATGTCCGTAGGCACCCATGACGAGTATATCAAATTTGCTATCCTCGTCATTGCATACTTCCAGAATACCGCCTGCATGGTCGCTTCCCCCTTTTGCAACGATATCGACGGTAAGTTTATAGTCTTCAAGAAATGTCTTTGCCTTTGACAGCGTCAGCAAGGCTTCGTCTTTTTTATCAGCCACGCAGACCACCGTTATGGGTAATTTCATGGCCTGTGCTATTTCTGCGCAGCTCCGTAATGCCTTGTCTGCAAACGAACTCCCGTCGTAGGCAATCAGCATCTTACGAAAAGGTTTGTATTCGGATGGTGTAATGAGTACGGGTTTGTGGGTCTGCCGTACCACGTATTCGACATTGGTGCCGAGAAATACATCACGCCATTCGGCATGCGCCCCCATCTTGCCCATAGCAATCAGGTCGCAGTCATCGGCGGATTTAATGATCTCGCGGCTCACAATCCCTTCCCGTATTTCGCGAGTAAAGGTTACCTTTGCCTGGACACATTTTCCTTCTATCTGGTTCAATGCCGCATCGGCCTGAGATTCCAAGAGATCCCGAATGGTTTGATTAAATGTTCCATACGGTACCATTCCGCCAATACTCGTTCCAATATCATGGATTAAAGGGCCGGTTAATATCTTGACGTCCTTAACAAATAACCCCCGGATATTGGCGTTAAATAAACGTGCCAGGTTTATGGCATAATCTGCAGCAGTGAGGCTGTTTTCAGAACCATCGGTAGGAACAAGGATTTGTTTTATCATAAATACAAGGTCTCCTAATTATATTATCTGGCCTTTGCCGTAACTCGAATGTATAGGAATTTTCATTTTATTTATGCGGGTCACAGGGTGGCATGGATTATTCCCCTCTTGGGAGGGGTGAGGGGTGGGTTCCTTTCCCCGTTTTCACGAGGACAAGGGTCGTGAAATCTCAGTGAATATCTCACGAAGTTACCAACTTACCCACCCCTTATCCCCTCCCAAGAGGGGACTTTCTAATTTAACTTTCAAGTCGCCTATTTCCGTTGATTACCTTTTTTGCGCTTAAGGCGAGATAAATCTCGCACTATAACCGTGCAACATTAGGAATTCCACCATTAAATTTATCGATTAAAAACCTGTGCGATTATTACTTAACAAAAAGATTTTGTCAAGCCAAATATAAGATTTAGAACGTGTAAAAATCTCCTGTACAGTTTCAACCTTCTAAATTTTGTTGACCATTTGTTGTTATTTCATGTATAATTTTAAAACATTTCGTGCTTTTGTTAAGTCTGTATTTTACAAATGTTTAAATAATTATCATATTTACAGGGTTTGAGTTTTATGGACAAAGATATTGTTAAAGAAATCTTCCTGCTTACCTTTGAGATTTTTAAGGCGCTCTGCGAGATCGTGTGGAAGAAGATAAAAGACCTCTTCAGTCTGATATGGGACAGGTTTTTTGGTATGGCAGACGAGTCCAAAGAACAGGTTACTTATCAAGAGTGGGGCGTTACCGGCGAAGACGAATGGCCGAGTGCTCCTGAAGCGCCATCCGTCAAACAGGAAGAACCACAACAAAGAATTGAAACAAAAGAGGTCGTATATGCCTTGCAAATCCCTGAACTCCCGGATGCTTACGGGGACAACCGAATTGTCCTGATGGTGAGAGACCCTGAATGGCTGTTTACGTATTGGGAGTTACGACAGGACGTTATTGATAGCGCCCGGAATACACTGATACCTCTGGCAGAGGGTGCAAAAACCATATTGAGGGTCTATGACGTAACGGATATTATCTTCAATGGCTACAATGCCCACAAATACTTTGATATTGAAATGACTGACGGCGCACGGAGTTGGTATATTCACGCTGGCGAGCCGAACAGGTCGTTTTGCGTTGATATTGGATTTCTTGCGCCTGATGGGACGTTTCGTGTACTTTCCAGATCGAACATTGTCAGGACACCACGCATGGGTGTTTCCGGGATAGTTGATGAAGAGTGGATGAGCATTAAGGAACTTTATGAAATGGTGTACGTCCCGATGGGTCATGGCATCAGCGAATCGGTGTTTGAAAGGACACGTGCGGACTGGCAGGAAGTGCTCAAAGAGGGTGTGTCTTCATCAGAATCTTTGGGCGGTTTAACGATCTCAAAAAAATAATCCTATGGAAAAAGGCTACCTCTCATTAATCTTGCATGCACACCTGCCGTTTGTCCGTCATCCGGAATACCGCGAGTTTCTGGAAGAAGACTGGCTCTTTGAGGCTATTACCGAAACCTACATTCCGCTCATCGATGTCTTTGACAAACTGATCGACGAAGGTATCGATTTCCGCATAACCATGTCTCTGACTCCCCCGCTGATTTCGATGCTTACCGATGAGCTTTTACAGTCCCGCTATATCCGATATATCGAAAAGCGGATCCGACTTTCGGAAAAAGAGATCGAAAGGACAAAACATCAACCGGAATTTAATCGCCTTGCGCAGATGTACTATAAGCATTTTACCAATGCCAGATACGTCTATGCGGAAAAATATCATCGAAATATCATCCACGCCTTCAAAAAATTCCAGGATATGGGCAATCTGGAGGTGATAACCTGTGGGGCTACCCATGGCTATTTGCCCCTTATGAATAACAATGTGAATGCCATGCGCGCCCAGATCAACGTTGCGGTACAACATTACGAAAAACATTTTGGCCGAAAGCCACGTGGAATATGGCTGCCTGAATGCGCCTACGAGCCTGGTGCAGACCAACTGCTCAAGGATGCAGGTATTCGTTTTTTTATTACCGAAACACATGGAATTCTCTTTGCCTCTCCAAGACCGAAATATGGCATTTATGCACCCATCTATTGTCCTACAGGCGTAGCCGCCTTTGGCAGGGATATGGAATCTTCCAGACAGGTCTGGAGCTCAAAGGAAGGGTATCCTGGTGATTTTTTCTATCGTGATTTTTACCGCGACGTAGGCTTTGACCTTGATTATGACTATATCAGACCTTATCTCCATGGAGACGGCAAGCGTACCAACGTTGGCATAAAATATTATCGGATTACCGGCAAGACGGATCACAAAGAACCTTACTCGCCGGAAAGGGCGCTGGATAAAGCTGCAGAACATGCAGGAAATTTTATGCTTAACCGTGAGAAACAGATTGAACACCTTGCCTCGATCATGGATCGGAAACCCATTGTTGTTGCGCCTTACGATGCAGAACTCTTCGGCCACTGGTGGTTCGAAGGCCCTGACTGGATCAATTTCCTGTTCAGGAAGATTGCCTTTGACCAAAAAACCATATCGCTGATTACCCCGATGGAGTATCTCGAAATGTATCCCGTTAATCAGGTTTCTACGCCGTCTCTTTCGAGTTGGGGATATAAAGGGTATAATGAGTATTGGCTGAATGGCAGCAACGATTGGATTTACCGGCATCTTCACAAAGCGGCTGAACGTATGATAGAATTGTCCCAAAAATTTTCGGATACAAACGGAAATGCACTAAAAAACCGGGCGCTCAACCAGGCGGCGCGGGAACTCCTGCTTGCACAGAGCAGCGACTGGGCTTTTATTATGAAGACGGGTACGATGGTTGAATATGCGGTAAAAAGGACGAAAGAGCACCTCTTTCGTTTTACCAGGCTGTATGATGATATTCGAGCCAACAATATTGATGCTGCATGGCTTTCTGATATAGAAGGTAAAGATAATATATTTCCAGACATTGATTATCATGTTTATCAGTAGAGACAGGTTTAAAACCTGTCTCTACAATGGGAAAAATATTTTATCGTGTATTTTAAGGGGGAGGAAAATTATATGTCATCTGAAATGATGAAATGGCCATACTTACCTGTTTTGGGTTCGTTCAGGGACGAGATGAATAAGCTCTTTGAGAATTTCACAAGAAGAGGAGTCTCCGCAGGAATGGGTTTGGCGCCTCCTCTGGACGTCTCAGAAACAGAAGAAAACATCCTCGTAAAGGTAGAAGTACCTGGAATTGAGCCAAAAGATATTGACATCTCGATCAGCGGCGATACTTTAACGATTAAGGGTGAAAAGAAGTCTGAAAAGGAAGAGAAGGGAAAGAATTATCACTTTATAGAAAGGAGCTATGGAAGTTTTTCCAGATCCGTTGGGTTACCGGCATCGGTGAAATTCGACCAGGTAAAAGCGGAATATAAGAAAGGGGTACTTGAGATTGTCTTGCCGAAATCAGAAAAATCAAAAACAAAGAAAATTCCAGTAAAGGTAAGTTGAAAATTTGTGAAAGCCACCATCAGGTTATAAAACTTGGAATAATTCGCCGAAAATACCTGCGGGGAGTCTAGTCAGGTCTTATGAAAGGAGAAAAACAAAAGAATGAAAGTACCAAGAGAGGTTGGAAAACATACCAGGGATAAAGTTTATGCAGAGAACGATCCATATATGCCACCAAAGGGAAAGGGACTGGTGGGGGTTGCTATTTGTAAGGATTGTACGGCTGTTTATCATAATAAAAAATGGTTCCTCGATCCTAAGCTTTACGAACAGAAAAAGAAATTGAAAGATATCAACTGGGTAACCTGCCCTGCATGTAAGAAGACAAAGGAAAATGTACCGGGTGGTGTCTTAACACTTAAGGGTGATTTTTTACAACAGCACAAACAGGAAATAATGAATCTTATCCACAATGAAGATGAGCGCTCGAAGAAATATAATCCTTTAAAAAGGGTCATGAAGATCAACGAAAAAGGTAACGAGGTCGAGATACTTACGACAGAAGGCAGACTGGCACAGCGCATCGGGTCTATCTTATTCAAGGCTTATAGTGGTGAAGTGGAATATAAAAAACACGAAAATGCAAAGTTTCTGCGCGTGGAATGGAGACGGTGATACTTAAATCTTTATTTACGATTCGTCTGTTGAGGAGTCAATTTCATGATTAAAATTGAAAGAATTCTATTTCCCACTGATTTTTCAGCCAATGCGAAACATGCCTTAAAGTACGCCTTGGATTTTGCTACTGAGCGTAAGGCAAAACTTTACGTCCTGCACGTAATTCCGAAGCTGAACATTCCCATAGGAACGGGAGGAATGACTTATCCCGTGTCAAAAATATACGAAGACATGGAACGGGAAGCCAAAAAGAATATTCACCACCTGATACCCAAGCGATTTCTCGATAAGATAAAGATTGAAAATATCGTCGTGCGGGGAACGCCTTTCCTGGAAATCATCAAGGCTGCAAAGAAATATGACGTAGATTTGATAACCATCGCTACACATGGCCGGACAGGAATTTCCCATGCGCTACTTGGGAGTACGGCGGAAAAGGTCGTGAGAAAGGCTCCCTGCCCGGTGCTATGCGTCAAACATCCAGAACACGAATTTGTATTGCCTTAAATAATTTATAGCTGTTCCATTCCTCTTCCCTTGTGGGATAGGGTAAGGGCAAACCATTATTCACGCAAATTATAAGTTGACAACAAGTGTAATTTAACAACCCCCTGTGTCCCTCTTTGTTAGGGGGATTGTTTCGGGCTAACGCCACCACTACGACAAGTTTCTTTCTGCGTTTAGGGGGTGTAATAGAATAACGTTAACATCTTGCCTGGTATTTTCATTGATATAGCTTGAATTATAGGTTAATTATGTAACACTTATATTATTACACCCTCTTAACTATAGGTTCCAGAACCTTTCGGGAATGGGTTTTATTTTCTCCAATTTCCCTTTTTCTCCCTTTCACCTTTTTACCTTTTTTGAATTATGAAGAAGTCCATTATTGCCCGTGGTATACGGGTGAATAATTTAAAAAATATCGATATTGAAATCCCCCATAAAAAATTGGCGGTAATCACCGGGGTTAGCGGATCGGGCAAATCCAGTCTTGCGTTCGATACCCTCTTTGCAGAAGGGCAAAGACGGTATATAGAATCTTTTTCGGCCTATGCACGCCAATTTTTAGAAAAGATGGACAAGCCCGACGTAGACCACATCGAAGGCATTCTTCCTGCAATAGCCATCCAGCAGAAAAACCCTGTCAAGAACAGACGCTCAACTGTCGGGACTGCCACAGAAATCAATGATTACTTGCGGCTGCTGTTTGCGCGGATTGGCAAGACCTATTGCAGTTCCTGCAAACGACACGTGCAGATAGATATGGTTTCTCATATTGTTGATACCGTGCTCTCGTTACCTGAAGGCACAAAATTCCTGGTAACATTCCCCATCACCGTAAGTCAGAAAGTTTCGAGCCAAAATCAAATTAATCTCGTCAAAGAACGCGGATTGGTAAGAATATTGATTGATGCAAACATCGTAGATATCACATCCGAAAATAACATAGATATCCTTTCTGCAAAGTCTGTTTCCGGGATTGTCGATCGGCTGGTTGTTAAGGACGTCATTAAGGAACGACTCGTGGATGCCCTGGAAACGGCATATCGTCTGGGTGCTGGACATTTATGTATTGTCTACAATATTCCCCAGAAATCCAATATTCAACAAGATGCGCTTATACAGGGTGATCCTATCACTATTCAGGATTCGCAATGGGTCGAACTCAAATACAGCAAACATTTCTTTTGCAGTTATTGTAAAATTGAATATCCTGAACCAGTCCCTGCATTATTCTCATTCAATAACCCGATTGGCGCCTGTCCCAAGTGTCAGGGTTTTGGGCACACGATTGATATTGATATGGATGCCGTCATACCGGATAAAGAAAAGTCGTTGAGCGATGGAGCTATCGCCATGTGGAATACGCCCACGTACTCCTCGATGTACGAATCGCTTAAAAAGGCGTCATCCAAATATAATATTCCCTTAAACGTTCCATTCTGCAAGCTGACAAAAGAACAGGCAAAATTGATTCTGGAAGGCACGGAAGATTTCTGTGGCATCTACGACTTCTTTCAATGGCTGGAACAACGGAAATACAAGATGCACATCCGTGTGTTTTTGAGTAAATATCGAGGATACTCCCTATGCCAGGCCTGTAACGGAAAGCGGTTGAAAAGTCAAGCACTGAACATTCTGATTAACGGCAAGAATATTTCGGATATTTGTACCATGACGATTGATGAGGCGCACCGATTCTTTGAGGGGCTTCGGCTTACCGATTATGAAAAGAACATTGCCCATTTGCTCTTGCAAGAAATCAAAAAGCGATTAGACTATATGATTAAGGTAGGCCTGGAATACATTACCCTGGACCGTATGACCCGCACACTCTCCGGTGGTGAGGCTCAAAGGGTTAATCTTACCACATCGCTGGGTTCTTCGCTGGTAAATACCTTGTACATACTGGATGAACCCAGTATTGGACTTCACGCAAGGGATACCGACAGGTTGATTCAGATACTCGAACGATTGCGGGACATTGGAAACACCGTTGTTGTTGTAGAACATGATAAAGAGGTCATCAAAGCTGCTGATGAGGTCATCGACCTTGGACCGGGTGCGGGCGAAAATGGAGGCGCAGTTGTTTATCAGGGTTCTTTTAAGGATTTGCCCGCCCGCAACGGCTCTCTCACAGCACAATATCTAAAAGGTAATAAGGCAATTAAAATACCTTCCAAACGGAGAAAATCTACAGGCAATGCCATTGTATTGAAGGGGGCATCGCAAAATAATCTGAAGGACATAGATGTTGTATTTCCCCTCAATATGCTAATATGTGTAACGGGGGTTTCCGGGTCAGGCAAAAGCACACTCGTACAAGACACCCTCTATGGCGCTATCAAAAAGAAGAAGGAAAGTCACACGGGATTCGTCGGAAGATATGAAAGTATTGACGGCGTACAGTTTGTTAGCGATGTTATTCTTGCAGATCAATCCCCTATAGGACGCACCCCACGTTCCAATCCCATCACCTACGTAAAAGTATTTGATGAGATACGAAGACTCTTTTCTTCAACACGGGACGCAAGAATGCACAATCTGAATGTTGGTTCTTTTTCATTCAATGTGGTCGGTGGCAGATGTGAACAATGCGAGGGCGCTGGATACATCCGTGTCGACATGCAATTCCTTGCAGACATCTACGTCACGTGTGACAAGTGCAACGGAAAACGGTTTAATAAAAAGGTACTCGACATAAAATACAAAAACAAAAATATCCACCAGATTCTCGAAATGACCGTGGATGAAGCCATTTTATTCTTCCGCGAATCAACCAGAATTACCAAGGGATTGAAATTTCTTCAGGATACCGGATTAGGCTATTTACGATTAGGCCAGCCCGCTACTACCCTATCGGGAGGCGAGGCGCAGAGACTCAAGATTGCTACGTATATGGCTCAGGAAAGCGCCGACACAATGCTCTTTATCTTCGACGAACCTACAATTGGTCTTCACATGGACGATATTCAAAAATTGCTTACCTGTTTTCAGAGATTAGTTGAGGCAGGACATTCTTTAATCATTGTGGAGCATAACCTGGACGTTATCAAGTCTGCCGATTATATTATTGATCTGGGTCCCGAAGGCGGCAATGCAGGAGGATTTATTGTTGGATGCGGTACGCCGGAACAAATAGCACGGATAGAGAAAAGTTATACCGGTCAGTACCTGAAACCTCATTTTTCCTGAATATCAATGTATTTTAATAGGCCACAATGAAATTTAACAAAAAAAACATCATATTCATTTTGAGCATTATCGTCAGTATTGTTTGCTCATGGTTATTTGTAAGAAATATCGAGTGGTCACTCCTTAAAAATGCCTTGAAGGAAGCCAATTACTGGTATGTTATCCCGACGCTCATTTTAACCCTTCTGGTTTACGTTGTGAGGGCGCTTCGTTGGCAGGGGTTGTTATCTCATATTAAACGAGTATCTGTATTAAATTTGCTGTCTATTACCTCCATCGGTTTCATGGCAAACAATATTCTTCCTGCCCGTGTGGGAGAGGTCTTGAGGCCATTTATCTTGTATAAGAAGGAATATATAAAATTCTCTACCTCCTTTGCAACCGTAATCGTAGAGCGGATATTTGACATGTTGGGGCTTATCATATTTACGGTGGCCGTTATTGCCTTGCTGCCGCATCCTGCTCATCACAACTCTGTTGTCCAGCTTTCGGCAAATGAGACACACACCGTCAAAGAATCAATTATCCCTTCTCTGAAAAAATGGATAGAGGTATTCGCTGCGGTAGGAGTACTTACCATTGCCTCCCTTTTTTTGATCGTTATTAAACCCGATTTCTTCAAAAAAGTACTCTCCAAGCTATGCTTCTTCCTGCCGCATAAACTCAAAGATAAAATATTCGGACTTTATGATTCCTTTGTGCACGGTCTAAAAATTCTGGAAAACAAGACACAAACGGTATGGATGATGGTGCTTTCTCTCGTAATCTGGGTTCTCGCTGGAGCGGAAATATATCTCCTCGGATTTTCCTTCCACATGCACCTTCCTTTTATGGGTGCATGTCTTGTTGCCATTTGTTTAGCGCTGGCAGTTGCCTTGCCCCAGGCACCAGGATACATCGGCGTATTCCACATCGCAGTCATAAAATCACTGGATATCTTTGGAATACAAACTACAGCAGCTCAAAGCTATGCCATTGTTTTATGGGCCATCAGCATCCTTCCTATCACATTTATGGGTTTTTTCTTTCTCTGGCGGGAAGGAATTGCCTTCCGTGAGGTAGTCAAACTGGAAGAAGAAATCGTCGAAGGAAAACTGGAAGAAATGGAATAGTTCACCGGAGAAAAAAGATTTGACAAGATAACAAGATAGATAGGAAATTATATAATTTTGACAGGATTAACAGGATAATCAGGATGAAATAAGGTAGCTTTTATCTTGTTAATCCTGTCTAAGGTAGCTGAACTATTACGAATAAACTATAGCGGCCGTGACTTTGGAAATATTTTTATGAGGATGACGCCTAAAACAAACCCCCCGATATGTGCCCACCACGCTACACCCCCGCCATGGGCAGAAGAAATAGATGCAGCCCCGCTAAAAAACTGGATAAGAAACCAAAACCCCAGCACGATAACTGCAGGCAATTCTATCGTCTCCCAGACAATAAACAGGGGAATAAGAACAAGCACCCGCGCCCTTGGGAAGGTAACCATATAAGCGCCCAGCACTCCGGCTATTGCCCCGCTTGCCCCGACACAAGGGACTCCGGATTGCCTATTAAAATAAACATGTACAACGGCAGACCCAATTCCACAGATGAGATAAAACAGAATGAATTTGAAGCGTCCCAGCTTATCCTCGATATTATCGCCAAAAATCCATAAATACCACATATTCCCTATAAGATGAATGAACCCTCCGTGAAGGAACATAGAACTGAGAAAAGGGAAGTAGGTATTTACAAAAGTGGAACCAGGGATATCTGCGGAATAGTATACTTTGACAGGAATAACGCCAAATTGAAAGAGGAAGGAATCCAATTGGCGTCGTTCTAAGGAGAGTTCGAAAATAAAAACAAGGACGTTTAAAAGAATAATACTAACGGTAACAAATGGAAAGGTACCCGATGGATTTCGATCACGGAGAGGTATCATTTAATCTTGATGTTTAGGAAATTCAAAATTGCCGATTAATGTGTCAAGATGCTAACGTAAAGGCTGGGGCGCAGGCGCGCTTTTCAACGCCAGTCGCCTCCAGCCTATGGTTCGGTGATTTGTCAATGGTTCATTGATTTCTCAATCTCAAGCTTCCGAATCTGAAGTAAGTTCAGTTTATTTTTATCTATTCCTTCGTATACACACTGTCATCATGTTCCATTGCTTCTACAG
>Ga0209342_10002808_pt1 | contig 18510 bp, 16 predicted proteins | sample RifCSP16_2_FD_184023 | JGI IMG/M metagenome (GOLD analysis project Ga0209342, IMG submission 184023) | Soil microbial communities from Rifle, Colorado - Rifle CSP2_sed 16_2 (SPAdes) (version 2) | ecosystem: Environmental > Terrestrial > Deep subsurface > Rock core/Sediment | place: Rifle... | reverse complement strand
TCTGCTTGCGGAACAAGGGCGAAGCCCGCGCCCATTCCGCGCACGCTCATGAGCGAAGCGAATGTGCGCGGAACGATCGAAAAAACCCCGGGGAGATACCTTCCCCGGGGTTTGGGAAATAACTGTGACCGGTCTATCCGGCGGCGTCAGGCCTTTTTAATGCGCCTCGCCACCAGCCAGTCGTAGAGGATCATCAGCACGGTCGAAACGATACCGATCATTCCCACCCAGAGCCACATCCCGTTCGGGTTGTCCGATCCGGGGCCGTAGATATACGTCTCACCCGATTGGTACCCGATGTAGTATTCGACGAGCGGCCCCGCGATGAGACCGGCGAAGAAGGTCCCGATGGCCACCGGCAGGAACGCGAATCCCATGTACGTTCCTACCTGTTCCTTCGGCGCGAGATCCGCGACATATTCATAATACCGGGGGGCCTGGATAGCCTCGCCCACGGCAAAGATGATCAGCGCAAATGCCGCGGGCGCGATGGTCACCGAAAGCTCGACGGTCGTCACCGGAAGGCCCACGGCCCCGAGCAGCCAGAGCACGCCGTTCATCACGGTCACCACGGGCCATGCAAGCACCTGGGCCGGGCCGGCGGGCATATGGGCCATCGCGAACCATGAGACCGATGCAAGGCCGAACCCGAGCGTCATCGCCACCATCGGTTTGAGCTTCTTGGCCAGCGCAGTGGCCGCCACCGTCACGAGGATGATCGTCCAGGCGTCCACCGTCTCGAGGATTTCGAACCGGTCGAACTTCAGCACATCGCGGATGTAGAAAGGCAGCGAATAGAATATCTGCCAGAACATGATCCAGAACCCGGAAAAGATCACCAGGAAGGAAATGAACCGCACGTTGGTGAACACCAGAACCATGTCCTTGAGCACGCCCGCCATCGATTTCGTGGGCTGGGCATCGGCCGGACGCTGAGGCTCTTTGAATAACACCAGGGTCCCCAGAAGGAGCAGAAAGCTCGTCAGCGAGGACATCATCAGCACGTAGGCGATGCCGATGTTCTCCCGAACCGGAACCGCCAGGAAGGGGCCCAGCGCGCCGCCGATGTTGACCAGCATATAATAAATAGAGTAGCCGAGGGATTTCGTCTCACCGGTGGTGGTGCGCGCCACCGTTCCCACGATGGACGGCTTGATGAGAGAACCGCCGATGGCCGTGATCACCAGCGCGATGATCATGTACGGCCCGGCCCCGATCACCCCGGTGATCGCCTGTCCGGCGGGCACGCCCGCCAGGCCGATCAGGAAATATCCGAGCGTGAAAATCGTGAAACAGACCGTCAGGCTCTTTTTGAACCCGTAGCGGTCCACCACCGTGCCCGCGAGTATCGGGAGGAAATAGAGGAGGGTGTTGAAAAGGCTGCCCACCAGCCAGCCGGCCTTTTCAGGGCCCAGACCGACCTGTTCGGCGACGTACACGGCGAGCACCGCTTTGCTTCCGTAATAGGCGAGGCGTTCGAAGAGTTCGATGATGTTCGCCACCCAGAACGTCCGGCTGAACCCCTGCCGGATTTTTTGCAGCCAGCTTTCACCCATTCGTGACTCCTTCAGTGTCGTGTTGTGGTCGGATCGTCATTTTTTGGCTATCGAAAGTAGCGAAATCGGTCAACAGAATCAATAACATCCGTCTGTGGCCCCCATCCCGGCGGGGTGGTAAAACCGGCGTTTTTGAAGATTTTTAATGGATATGCCCGGGCATCTTTCAAATCTTACCCCTTTTCCGTATCTTTCTCCAACCTTCAATTCCGTTACGATCTTCGTAATTCTTCCCGAGGAAAATGAACATGATGAACCCCGATCAGGTCAAACATGCCAGGCTGAAATCCTGGGTGGACGAGATGGCAAAACTGTGCGCCCCCGAAAATATCCACTGGTGCGACGGCTCCGACGAAGAATATCAGAAACTCTGCGACGGTCTCGTCGGTTCAGGAATCTTTATCAAACTGAACGAAAAAATACGACCCAACAGTTACCTCTGCCGCTCCGATCCAGGCGACGTGGCGCGCGTCGAGGACCGCACGTTCATCTGCAGCGTCCGGAAACAGGACGCCGGACCCACCAACAACTGGGTCGCCCCCGCCGAGATGAAGGCGAATCTCACAAAACTCTTCCGCGGGAGCATGAAGGGGCGCACGATGTACGTAATTCCCTTCAGCATGGGGCCGCTCGGCTCTAAAATTTCACATATCGGGATCCAGATCACAGACTCTCCGTACGTCGTCGTGAACATGAAGATCATGACGAGGATGGGAAAGAAAGTGCTCGACGTCCTCGGCGACGGGGCATTTGTCCCCTGCCTCCACTCGGTGGGGATGCCCCTGAAGAATGGCGCGAAGGACGTGGCCTGGCCCTGCAACAGGGACCAGAAGTATATCGTCCATTTCCCGGAGGAACGTTCGATCTGGTCGTACGGCAGCGGCTATGGAGGCAACGCGTTGCTGGGAAAAAAATGTTTCGCGCTGCGTATCGCCTCGAACATGGCGCGGGACGAAGGATGGCTGGCCGAGCACATGCTGATCCTCGGCGTCGAATCCCCCGAGGGCGACAAGACCTACGTGGCGGCCGCGTTCCCCAGCGCCTGCGGCAAGACGAACTTCGCGATGCTGATCCCCCCGAAATCGTTCAAGGGCTGGAAGATCACAACCATCGGCGACGACATCGCCTGGATCAAACCCGGACCCGATGGCCGTCTCTATGCCATCAACCCCGAGGCGGGATATTTCGGCGTGGCCCCGGGAACAAGCATGAAGACCAACCCGAACGCCATGGAGAGCATCCGGGCTAATTCAATTTTTACGAACGTCGCGATGACCCCGGACGGCGATGTGTGGTGGGAGGGGATGACCGACACGCCCCCGGCGAAGCTTATCGACTGGCACGGAAACGAGTGGACCCCTGATTCCGGGAAACCGTCGTCGCATCCCAACGCGCGGTTCACGGCCCCGGCCGGACAGAACCCGATCATCGACCCCGCGTGGGAAGACCCGAAGGGCGTGCCGATCAGCGCGTTCATCTTCGGCGGCCGCAGGAGCACCGCGGTGCCGCTGGTCTACCAGCCGGTCAACTGGAACTTCGGCGTGTACATGGCTGCCACGATGGGTTCGGAAACCACGGCGGCGGCGGACGGCACGGTCGGGAAGGTGCGCCGCGACCCCTTCGCGATGCTCCCCTTCTGCGGCTACCACATGGCCGATTATTTCAACCACTGGCTGCAGTTCGGCCGGAACATCCCGAACCCCCCGCACATCTTCGCGGTGAACTGGTTCCGCAAGGGCGCCGACGGGAAATTCCTCTGGCCGGGCTACGGGGACAACATGCGCGTGCTGAAATGGATCGTGGACCGTGTGCGCGGAAAGGGGTACGCCGTGGAGAGCCCGCTCGGTTGGATGCCGGGCTACGCTGACCTCAACTGGGAAGGGCTGAACTTCACCAAGGACAAGTTCAACACCCTGATGTCGATCGACGCCCAGGAATGGAAGAACGAACTCCTCTCCCAGGAGGAGCTGTTTGCAAAACTGTACGACAGGCTGCCGAAGGAGTTCACGTTCATGCGCGAACTGATCCTCTCGGTGCTGTGGCGCTCGCCCGACAAGTGGGAGCTGGCTCACGAACGGTAATTCAATCCGAATTCCGGATGTGCCCGGGGCGGGAAGTCTGCCGTCCCGCTCCCGCCGGGCGCGTAAAGCGATACCACAACGGACATCATCATGAAGGCTGTTCTCTTTCACGAATTCGGTGGCCCGGAGGTCCTCCGGCACGAGTCGACGCCTGACCCGGAGCCGAAATCGGGACAGGTGCGCGTCCGTTTGCGTGCCGCCTCGCTCAACCACCTCGATCTGTTTATACGGGGGGGCAAGCGTGAGAAGAACATCCCGCTGCCGCACATCCCCGGCTGCGACGGAGCGGGTATCGTGGACACCCTGGGCGACGGCGTGACCTCTTTCGTGCCGGGGGACCGGGTGTTCATCTCGCCCGGAATGTCGTGCGGTACCTGCCCGGCCTGCACCGGCAACAGGGAGACCTTCTGCTCTTCCTACCATGTGCTCGGGACTCGTGAAAACGGCACGTATGGCGAATATGTCTGCGTCCCGGCGACCAACCTGGGATTTCTTCCCGATAAGCTGTCGTTCAACGAAGGCGCCGCCATCCCGCTGGTGTTCCTGACCGCGTGGCACATGCTCATGACACGCGCCGAGGTGCGGGCGGGCGAAACAGTGCTGGTTCAGGGAGCGGGGAGCGGCATCGGGTCGGCCGCCATCCAGATCGCGGTCCTGCACGGAGCGCGCGTGATCGCAACGGCCGGGTCGGACGAAAAGCTTGAAAAGGCCCGGGCCCTCGGCGCCGACGAAATCATCAACTACCGGTCGAAAGATTTCGTCGACGAAGTCCGCGCACTCACCGGCAAACAGGGGGTGGACGTGATTTTCGAGCACACCGGCGGGAAGGTCTTCGCAAAATCCATCACCGCGCTGGGACGCGGGGGCCGGCTGGTGACCTGCGGTTCCACCACCGGATACATGGCGAACGTGGACGTGCGATACATTTATTCCCGTCAGCAGTCGATCCTGGGGTCGTGGATGGGATGGAGGCATGAGCTCGACCACGTCATGAAACTCTTCGATACCCCCAACGGCAGGAAGCTCAACCCCGTGATCGACAGCGTGTTCCCCCTTGATAAGGCGGCGGACGCGCATCGTCGAATGGAGTCGCGGAAGAATTTCGGGAAGATCGTGCTGGAGATCGCGTGAGCAGGGCCGCTTCACCGCATTCCCCCGTCGTCAGCGGCCCGCCCGGGAGGCGCCGCGCCGGATGCAAAGCCGCACCGCCGGTATGGTGACCTTTTCCGACATCGAAGCTGCGGCCGAAGTCCTCCGGCCCGGTCCTCACCGCACCCCCCTTCTCTCGTCGCGGACATTCAACAACCTCACCGCCAACGAGGTGTACTTCAAGGCGGAAAATTTTCAGCGCGTGGGCGCGTTCAAGTTCCGGGGGGCGTATAATAAAATTCATTCTCTCTCCGAAGCCGATCGCCGGAAAGGGATCATCGCCCATTCCTCCGGCAACCACGCACAGGGGGTCGCGCTCGCCGCGAAGTTGCATGACATTAAAGCGGTCGTGGTCATGCCGCATAATTCGGTGGCGATGAAGGTTGAAGCCACGAAGGGGTACGGCGCTGAGGTGGTATTCTGTGAAGACTCAACCGACGACCGTGAGAGGGTGACCGCGGAGCTGATCGAAAAACACGGCTATGCGCTGATCCATCCCTACAACGACGAAAAACTGATCGCCGGCCAGGGAACGGCGGGCGCGGAAATTTTCCACGACCTCAAGGACCTGGATTATCTCTTTGTGCCGGTGGGCGGCGGCGGGCTGATCTCCGGCTGCGCCGTCGCAGTGAAGAACATCTACCCCTCCGTCAGTGTCATCGGCGTGGAAACCGAAGGGGCCGACGACGCCTGCCGGTCGTTCAGTGCCGGAAAGATCGTCAAAATCCCGAAGGCCGTTACGATCGCCGACGGGATGCGCACGCTCTCAGTCGGCCCGCTGAATTTCGACATCATGAAGAAATACGTGGACGACATGATCACGATTCCCGACCCGGCCATTTTTCCGATGATGAGGTTTTTCATCGACAGAATGAAAATTATCGTCGAGCCGACCGGGGCGGTGGCTCCCGCGGCGGTGATGGCCGATGTTCTGAAACTGAGGGGGAAGAAAATCGCCGCCATCATCAGCGGCGGAAACGCCGATCCCGAAATTTTACGGAAGGCGATGACCGGATAAACCCGGTGATCCTTTGCGCATCGCATCCCCCCGGGGGATGTCGCCGTATCCATTCCCGGCATCATCAATCATTCATCATCCATTCAAAATTCTACAAAATCCCTGCAAAATCACAGGTTTAAAAGCATGTCGGATCTCATGAGCAAGATGGGAATGAAGCCGTTCCGGCTCTTCACCGACGTGAGCGGTCACCGTTTCTGGACGATTGTGGCGGAAACCGAAGTCGAAAAGCTCGACACCTTCATCGATCAGCTGAACAAGGTCATGTTGAACGATGAGGCCCGGAAGATCATGACCGGATACCACGACCTGGTGGAAGAAGGCCGCCGGGAAATCTACCAGATTGAAGGCTGAATGGCCTTCGGGCGATGCGTCTCGTGGGCTACATGCCGGGTGATCACCCGGCAGGAGGGCACTCCGCGACCTGTAATACGGTATCGCCGAGGGACGTGCTTCCGGGAGGCCGGCCGATCCTTCGCTCGACCATTTTCGACCAGGGGATGGGCATCGGGGCTGAAAGTATTTCGTCGGTCACGGCATCGGGAAACGCGGACGCTTCGGGGAACCAGTTTTTTCCCCAGGCCATTATCGGACGGGCTTCGGCGAATTCGGGGTAGGGAGTCTCGCGGGGCTCTCCTCGCCACAACAGGATTTTTTTCTCTGATACCGCCCGGGGGTGCGCGAGAACCGCCTTCCAGACCGCCGCGTCGGCCCACTCCATGTGGCGGTGGAGTTCCCTGAGGATGTTCAGTTCGGTCATTGATCCCTGTCGTCGGTACGAGCCGGGTACGTTCCTCTCAGGAAAAACTCCCTTCGGCCCCGCAGTTCCTGATCCGCCCCCGGAATCACGCTTTCTTCAGCGCCTGCCTGAAGTCTTCGATAAGGTCGTCGGCGCCCTCCACTCCGACGGATATCCTGATCATCCCCGGCGTGACCCCGTGCCGCGCGAGCTCATCAGCGCTCATGTTGATGTGAGAGGAATACACCGGGATGCTCACCAGCGTCTCGACCCCGCCGAGTGACATCGCGTTCACAGCGACGCGCAGGCTGTCGCACACTTTTACGGCGGCCTTCACCCCGCCGCGCACCTCGACGGTCGCCATCGCCCCGAACCCCGTCATCTGTTTTTTTGCGAGCGCGTGCTGCGGATGGGAGGCCAGTCCGGGATAAAGGACGCGCGATACTTTCGTGTGCTTCTCCAGGGCCCGGGCGAGTTTCATGGCGTTTTCGCACTGCTTCCCGACCCGCAGTTCGAATGTCTTCAGGCTCCGTTCCAGTAAGAATGACGCGAAAGGGTCCGGGCAGCCCCCGAAATGCTTCGCGCGGTCCTTTGCTTTCCTGATCAATCGCTTTTCGCCGGCCAGAACGCCCCCCATCAGGTCCGCGTGCCCGCCAAGGTACTTGGTGGAACTCTCGACGACGACGTCCACCCCCATGGCCAGCGGGTCCTGGTTGAGGATCGTCGCAAACGTGTTGTCCATCATGATCACAATCGGCCGCCCGAACTCTATCTCGAGTTTTCTCGTCTGCGCCACAAGCCGTCCGATGTCGACCAGGCCCAGCGTCGGGTTCGTCGGCGACTCGAGGTACACCAGCCGTGTCCGGTTCGTGATGAGATACGGCAGGTCCCCGAGCGAATCGGCGCCGACGTAGCGCACGTTGATACCGTAATCCGGCAGTGTGTCCCGGAAAAACCTGTACGTACCGCCGTAGAGGGCGGGCGTGCTCACGATTTCGCTCCCCTGTCTGCAAAAACTGAGCACGGCGGTGGAGATCGCCGCCATGCCGGAGGCGAAGAGCGCCGCGCCACCGGCCCCGTACATCAGGGCGATTTTTTTCTCCACAGCGTCGGTGGTGGGATTGTGATACCGGGTGTAGACGTAGACGGACGGGTCACCCTCTGCGTACCGGATCGCCTCCCCGGAGTCGCCGAACCTGTAGGTGCTCGTCTGGTAGATCGGCGTCGCCACCGGGCCGGTGAAGGCGTAGAGCTTATCGCCGTGGACGGCACGTGTGGAAAAGGAGGGTTTCCCGGGAGTTTTTTTCTTCATGCGGGTTTTCACGGCAATATCTCAACGCGCGCAGGTTTGCGCTCTTCCGCCATCGATGCTGATGGTGGTTCCCGTCATCCAGCCCGACCTTCCGGATGCCAGGAACAGTATCAGTTCGGCGACCTCCTCCGGGGTGCCCACCCTGCCCAGCGGGTGTGTGGTCTTGCTGTGTTCCAGGAATGTGGCGTATTTCTCCTCGTCGTACCCGCTCGCCCGGTGGAGGTTCGTCAGGACGACCCCCGGGTTGACCGCGTTGACCCGCACGCCCTTCGGCGCCAGTTCCAGGGCGGCGCACCGGGTGAACTGGTCCACGCCCGCCTTGCTGACGCAGTAGGCGAACACCCCCGGGAAGGCCCTGGTGCCGGTAACGCTCGACACGTTAACGATGTTTCCCCTGCGTTCGATGATGGACGGGAGGGCGAGCTGGGTCAGGTGAAACACCGACCTGAGGTTGATGTCGAACATCTCGTCCCAGGCGGCCATCGTGGTGTTTTCGATCGTGCCCGAACCGATGATCCCCGCGGCGTTCACCAGGACGTCGATGCCGCCGAAGCGTTCGAGCGTCCCGCCGATCAGCGCCTGGCGGTCTCCTTCTTTTGTGAGGTCGGCCCCCACGACGAGTTTCCTCGCCGTCGGCACGCCTGACGTCATCTTTCCGATCTCGCCGGCGCGCCTGGCGGCCATTGCCACGCTGGCCCCTCGTCCGGCGGCCATCAGCGCGGTGGCCCTGCCGATGCCGCTCGATGCGCCGGTGACGACGACGACTTTTCCTTCGAACTCTTTACCGAGGGCTGTCATCAGCGGGGTCCGGACGTCACGGGAGGCCGGCCTTCAGGCGGTTGTGGGGCGGCGCTTCGTTTCAAGGATCTTCTTGACCCGCCTGAAGATCGCGTCGAACCTGGCGTGTGTGAGCTTCCCGGTGAAGGTGTTCTGCTGGCTGGGATGATAGGAGGCGATCAGGACCTGCCGGTAGTTCAGCGGGACCTCCACGCCGTGCCTGAATTCGGGGCGTTTTGAGAGGGTCGTCATGTGGAGCTCCCTGTACGCGTCGAAGACGCTGTCGAAGGCAACCCTGCCGAGCGCGACGATGATCCTGATGTTGAACAGTATCCTGAGCTCGTCGAGCAGGTAGGGCGCGCAGTTGTGGAACTCGCCCGAGGTCGGCTTGTTGGCCGGCGGGGCGCACCGGACGGCGGCGGTGATGTACGTGTCTTTCAGTCTCATCCCGTCGTCCCGCGATAACGAAAGGAGCCTCGAGGCGAAACCGAACTTGTGGAGCGCCCCGTAGAGCCAGTTGCCGCTGGAGTCGCCGGTGAACATCCGGCCGGTGCGGTTCGCGCCGTGCGCCCCGGGCGCCAGTCCCACGATCAGCACCCGTCCGTTCGGATCGCCGAATCCGGGTACCGGTTTCCCCCAGTATTCCCACTCCGCGTACCTGGCGGTTTTTACTTTCGCGACCTTCTCGCGCCACTTCACCAGCCGGGGACACTTCCTGCACTCGATGATGTCCGCCTGGAGTTTGTCCAGTTGCGTTCGCTGGGATTTCATGCGGTCCCGGTTCGGGGTTGGGTGATTAATAACGGGGCACGGTCGGGTCGATGGTCACCGACCACGCGTCGATGCCCCCGATGAGGTTTTTGACGTTCCCGAATCCCTTCTCGTACAGGAATTCGACGGCGCGCTGGCTCCTTCCGCCGCTGTGGCAGTGGACCACAATCTCGCCGGCCGGGTCGAGTTCCGTGTATCGTTTCGGCAGATCTCGAAGGGAAATCAATGTGCCGCCCAGGTTGGCTGTTTCGTATTCATGCCGTTCCCGCACGTCGATCAGCGTCACTTTTTCTCCCTTGTCCAGCCTCTCCTTGAGCTGCCGGACGGTGATCTGGAGCGATTCGATGTCGTACGTTCGTTCGATGGGAGGTTCGGTCAGAAACCCGAGGTTGAATTTTCTCACCTGCTGGAAGCGTGGGGGCTGGACCGGCAGGTCCGCGGTGACCATCTCCACGAACTCCTTTTTGGATTTCGCCGCCAACGACGGATTGAATCTCCTCTCGAACCCGATGGTGGAACTCGGCTTCGGGCTCATCGCCCTGCCGCACGACGATCCTGAAAAATGGGTCGGGTAGATCTCCACCGAGTCGTCGAACGCCAGGAGCTTGTTCCAGATGCTGTCGTAGAGCTTCTCGGCGCTTCCGTCCAGGTCCGGCCGCCCGGTGTCGCCCACGAAGAGGGTGTCGCCGGTGAAGATCAGCCACGGCTCCTCCCCCCGCGTGGTGTCGGTCACGGCGATGCTCATGCTGTCGGCCGTATGTCCCGGCGTATGGAGAACCTTCAGCCGGATGTTGCCGAGCCTGATGGTGTCGCCGTCCTTGACTTTTTTGACCGGGAATCCCGTCTGCGCAGATTCGTGATAGTGGACGGGGGCCCCGGTGGCCTGCGAGAGTTTGATCGACCCCGAGATGTGGTCCGCCTGGGCGTGCGTTTCGAAGATGTGCGTGATGTTCATCCCGTGGCCGGAGGCGTAGCGTACGTAGGGTTCGGTATCGTACTGCGGGTCGATCACCGCGCAGACACCGTTGCGGGTGCAGCCGACGAGGTAGGAGAGACAGCCTCCCTGTTCGTGCCTGAATTGCTGAAATATCATGAAGAACTAGGTTGTTTTACTGGTTAATCTCCTGATGGCCCGGTCGATGGCGGTCTGCATGACCTCTTCTTTCGATTCCCCCTCAAGCCTGACGATCGTCGCCCCGGGTTCGACGTTGTCGATGTGACAGTAATAACGGCTGCCGATCTTGTACGAAGTGATGTTGACGGTCAAGCCTGAAATTTCCCGGGTGTTGATGCTGAAATCATCGGCTTTTAACATTGGTGAGGTCCTTTCTTTGATGGGTGATGTGGAGGGAAAACCCCTTCGAACAAAAGAACACCGGTAAAAACTCTGACGGATCACGCCCGGCGTGCGGAGACGGCCGGGATGAACGCTTCACTGATGATTGTAACCTGATCAATCCGAACGATCCTCCGATTTTCGATCCTCGGTTGTTGGGCGGCCTGAAGTTCCGAATCAAGGTAATAAAATCCACACCTAAGATGCAACGATTTTCCTGGTTTCCGGATAAAAATTGACGGTTTTTCATCACAATGACCGTATTTCTTCACATAAAATGCGTATATTTTTGGGGCTCCGTGAAACTAAAAACGGCCATTCTTGTTAGAATACTTAGCGTACGTTTGATCATTGTGACCACGAAAAAGCTCCTGATTGTCATCATATCCACAATCGTTCTGGGGGGGAACTCCACGCCCTGCACGGCGATGGCGCAGGGCAGCCCCGCCGACATCCGGATGCGCCTCGCCCAGAGTTACGAGAGGTCGGGCGATTTCGAATCCGCCCTCCGGGTCTACTCCGAACTGTTTTCGACCGATTCGAGCAATTTCATGCTCATCGAATCGCTCAAGCGGTGCCACCTTAAATTAAAACACAACGACGAGGTCATCGCCCTCATCGAGTACGGGCTGAAGCTCAACCCGGCCGACATCGGCTCCCGCGCCCAGCTCGGAAACGTCTACCTGCTGAAGGGCGACGAAGAAAAGGCGGCGGAGGTCTGGGCGCACGCGATTTCGCTCGCCCCCGGCGAAGAGACCGCCTACAGGGTCGTCGGGAGCTCGATGATCCAGGCCCGGCAGTTCGAGCGCGCCGCTGCCATCTACAGAGACGCCAGAAAGGCGCTTGGCAACCCCACCCTGTTTGCCTCCGATATCGCGTATCTCTACGGAATCATGCAGAAATACCCGGAGTCCACCCGGGAATACCTTGCCCTCCTGCGGCAGACCCCCTCACAGCTGATCTACATCCAGTCGAGGATCAGCTCCTTTACCGGCAACGACAGGGCGCTGGCCGGTGCGACCGCGGTCGTCGAAGAGGCGGTGGCCGCCGAACGGAAAAACGTCGAGTTCCGACGGCTCCTGGCCTGGCTGTTCATGGAGGGGAAGAATTTCGACGCGGCCTACGGGGTCTACCGCGAGCTCGACACCCTCACCGGCGGCGGAGGAAAGGAACTCTTCACGTTTGCCGGACGGGCGTTCAACGAAAAGAGTTACGCCGCTGCCTCGAAGGCGTTGAGCGAGGTCATCGACCGGAATCCCAATTTCCGGGAGATGCCGCGCGCCAGGTACTCCCTGGCCCGTTCCCTCGAGGAACTCGAATCGGCCGGCCGGATCAAAACCGAACCCGGCGCCGGAGTGTTCGACCGCGCCATCGGGATGTACAACCGCATCGTCTTCGATTACCCCAACACGGAAATCGCCGGGCAGTCCCTGCTGCGGATAGCCCTGATCAGGAAGGACAAACTGTCGGATCCGGGCGGGGCGCGTGACGTGCTCGAAAAGATCGCGTCGGACTATAAAATCTTCCTCCCGGTGGCGACCGAGGCCCGTCTCGCCCTGGGAGAGATCTACATCGGCTTCGACGACCTTGACCGGGCTGCGGGGACACTGACGGCGGTCGCGGGCACGCCGCCCTACGGGGGGCCGGACCGCGAACTGGCGGCGCTCCGCCTCGCCGAGCTGAGCTTCTACCGGCATCATTACCCGCAGGCCATGACGATCCTCTCCGACCTGACCCGGAATTCCGTCTCCGACGTCACCAACGACGCGATCTCACTGCAATTATTAATCACCGAAAACGAGAAGGACAACCGGGAGGCCCTCGACCGGTACGCTGAGGCCCGGTTGCTGAGGGCCGGCCGCCGCGACGCCGACGCGCTGGCGATTCTCGACGACGAATTGACCTCGCGCCCCGGCAACGCCCTTGCCGACAGGATCGCCTTCATGAAAGGGGAAATTTTGGTTTTGATGAAAAAACCGGACGAGGCCCTCGCCAGCTTCGCCCTCATCGTGGACTCCTATCCGGAGAGCCTTCTGCGGGACAGGGCGATGTTCAACACGGCGTCCATATACGAAACGGACAAGGCGGACCGGGCCGGCGCGATCAGGACCTACGAACTCCTCCTGGAGAAGTATCCCAATTCGATTCACGCCGGCGCCGCCCGTAAACGGATACGGTTCCTCAGGGGGGACAACATATGACGGTCCGCGGTCTTGCGGTTCGCGCGGCGATTTTCGCGGTTGCCACGGCCCTGAGCATACCGGGCGCCGCCCTTGCCGGGAAGCTCCTCATCCCCATGGACCTGAAACAGGCCAACCACCTCAAGGCGTACGGCATCGCCTTCTGGGCGCTCACGAAGAACATCGAGGTAGACTGGCTTTTGAACTACCGGTCAGGATCATTCATGATCGACGGCCTCGAGAACGTCGGCGCGGAATGCCGCGTGCGCGGGGTGACCTACGAGGAGATCACCGGGACCGAGGCGGCGCGCATCTACGCCGGGATCCAGTCCGAAGACAACAACATGGACGTCGTCCGGCTGGAAAAAGCCCCGAAGATCGCCGTTTACGTCCCCCCGAACACGCTCCCCTGGGACGACGCCGTGACCCTGGCCATGGAATACGCGGAGATCCCCTACGACAAGATCTGGGACGACGAAGTCCTGCGCGACACGCTCGTCCATTACGACTGGCTTCACCTGCACCACGAGGACTTCACAGGGCAGTACGGGAAGTTCTACGCCAGCTTCGCGACCCAGCCGTGGTACGTCGAACAGCAGGTGATGTACGAGAAGAAGGCGAAGGCGAACGGGTTCCGGAAGGTGTCCGAGATGAAGGGGGCCGTCGCCCAGAAGATCAAAAACTACACCGGCGCCGGCGGGTTCATGTTCGCGATGTGCTCCGCCACCGACACCTACGACATCGCCCTGGCCGCCGAGGGTGTGGACATCTGCGACTACATGTACGACGGCGATCCGCCCGACCCGCAGTTTCAGAAGAAACTCAATTATGGCAACTGTCTCGCGTTCGAAAATTTCACACTCGAGGCCAACCCGCTCGTTTATGAATATTCTGACATTGACATTCCACCGAGCCCTTTGGTGCAGATGCTGAACCCCGAGACGGATTACTTCACGCTGTTTGAGTTCTCGGCCAAGTACGACCCGGTCCCCACCATGCTCACGCAGGACCATGCCAGCATCATCCACGGCTTCCTGGGACAGACGACCAGCTTCAAAAAACGGTTGATTAAAAAGACGGTCACCATCCTGGCCGAAAAGGAGGGTACCGAAGAGGTGCGCTACATCCACGGAAATTTCGGCCGCGGGACCTTTACGTTCTACGGGGGACACGACCCGGAGGACTACCAGCACCAGGTCGGCGATCCCCCCACCGACCTCTCGCTCCACAAGAATTCCCCCGGCTACCGCCTGATCCTCAACAACATCCTCTTCCCCGCCGCGAAGAAGAAACAGCAGAAAACCTGACCCCTCCCGGGACCGGGCCGTTTACCTTGCAACTCTCTCCCCATTTTCGCTACATTGGACGCTCATGCGCATCGCCATCATCTCCGACATTCACTCAAACCTCGAGGCCCTCAACCGGGCGCTGAAGGAAATCGAGAGGGAAAAAGTGGACGAAATCGTATGCCTGGGAGATATCGTGGGCTACGGCGCCAATCCCAACGAGTGCGTGGACATCGTGAAAAAAACCACGCAGTTCGTCCTTCTGGGCAATCACGACGAGGCCGCGATCGACCTGTCCAAAACCGAATTCTTCAACCCGTTCGCGCGGATCGCCGCACAGTGGACGGGCCAGACCCTCACCGACGAAAACCGCCAATATATCTCCGGGCTGCCGCTGACACTCGAAAGAAACGCACTCTTCTACGTCCACGCCTCGCCCGTTGATCCGGGGGAGTGGAACTACATCCTCACGTCCTCGGACACGGCGGAAAATTTCGAGGCGATGAGCGCCAACGTGGGTTTCATCGGGCACACCCACGTTCCGGAAGTGTTCTGCGAAGACCTGTGGACGAGGGAGATCGTGAGGGGGGAGAAATTCATCGTGAACGTTGGGAGCATCGGCCAGCCCCGCGACGGGAACCCGCAGCTCAGTTTCGGGATTTTCGATACCGAACTGTGGAGCTACCGCAACCTGCGCTTCGAGTACGACGTCGAGCTCGCGGCGTTTAAAATCAAAAAGGCCGGTCTTCCAAAAAACCTCGCCGAGCGGCTCTTCGTCGGGAAATAGTCATTTCTTCAGCTCTTCGAGCTTCCGTTCCACCAGCGCTTTATCCTTCCCTGAAAGTTTCTCGCCGGCCAGCGACCTGTAGGCGTTGTACGCCTCTTCGCCGAGGTTCATCTTCTCGAGCGCGTCGGCCATCAGGAGCCTGGCGTCGAGCCGTTTCGCCAGAGCCGGCTCGATACGCAGGATTTCCCTGGACCGCAGCACGCACGGTCCGTAGAACCCGTTATCATGCAGGACCTTCGCACCGTTCAGGCGAAGGCCGTTCACCGATCCCGGGTTCGTCCCGCGGGTCGGGCCGGTGTCCCGGTCGCCGGCGCGCGTGGTGGTCGTTTTCTGCATATCGCCCCCGCCCCCGGCGGGAGGTTTCGGGGTCGAACGGATGTCTTCCATAGCGAGCTTCATCAGCAGGTCGGCCCGGGTCATGTTCCGGAGGTCCGCCACGTCCACGATCACCATCGGCGGAAGCAGGATTTTCCTTCCGTCCTCCGTACCGCCTTCGGCCGCACCCTCCCGTTCCGAAACGGGTCCGACGTTCAGGCTGATGGTCGCCGAGGCGTCATTGTCCAGCCGGATGGAGTCTTCAGGCCGGAGCGCGTCGCCCGGGGCCGCCTTCACCCAGTCCTCGGACGCCCCGTGCCGCACGGACACGTCGCCCCTCAGTGAAATGATTCTTATTCCCTGTGCTCCTGCCGCGGCCGCAGGGGCCGTCAGGGCGGTCAGGAACAGTGCGGCGATCAGCGCCGCTGCGCTGAGGTTCCCCGCGCCGCGCGTCGTGTGTCGTGCCGTTGTATCATGCGTTTTCATCACTTCATCTCCTTTAAAAATCCAAACCCTGGTCGACGACGCGCACCCATCCGCGCATCAGGCCGAGTTCCACCTCGACGTCCCGGTAGTATTGATCAGCCCCGTCCGTCCACGCCCTGTCGAACCCCCGCCGGGTGAGGGTCGTTTCCACCGGGATCCAGAGGGTGTTCACATTCCCTTCTCCGTTAATCCTGTCACGTCCGTTACGGATCACGTACCGCTTGGAATTGTCGCCCACCAGCGCGGCGTCTTCGGAGGGGATGCCCGTGTCGAACATCATGAAAATATGCGCCGAATCGGGCCGCTCAGGAGGCACCACGTCGATGAAGGCGGTCCTGATTCCGATGCTCGCCAGCATCGAGCTGTAGAGCACGCTCATGTCGTCGCAGTCGCCACCCTTCAGCGACAGCGTCTCTGAGGGGTACTGGACGTTGTCCTGGCTGCCGCGCGGGTCGTTGACGTAGAGCAGGCGTCCGGCCAGCGCGTCGAACAGGACCCGGGCCCGTTCGAAATTCCTCATTCTCGCGTCGGTGGTGTCCAGCTCCGGCGCCCGGTCGTTCAGGACCGACCTGGTGAAATTCAGGATATCGGGGTCGTCGGGCGTGACGAAGTATTTCAGCAGCGTCACGTCGCCGTTCCAGTCGTTTTTCCCCCTGAGCAGCACGTGGGCGGCGTACGTGTCCTCGCTTTCGCCTGTCCGGACGGCCGAGACCGACACTTCTCCCTCGCGGACCACCATCGTCCGGAGTCCCTGCACGGCGGAGTTGAGGACCGCGAAAAACGGCACCTCGGCCGTCTCGCCGGGACCGATCACCTGTGGCCGGCTTTCGGTCGGGACGTCCATGTACCGTTCGATGTTGAAACTCACCCTCGCTTCTATCGGCGAATCCGATTCGTTCCTGATCCTCGCCCGGCCGACCGGCCGGAACGCGTACACCCGGGACGACGAGGGGTAGATGTCGGTCAGCATCTCCACGTATTCGATTTTCGCGATGGGGTCGCGCGTCCTTCCCAGGTTCAACGTGAGCGAAAGAGACGCCCTGTCGCCGGTGAACCTGGTGTATTCGATTTCGTCGACCCCGGCGCCCTCGAACAGCGCGAGGTCCGCGCTCCCGCGCCGGCTGGTCTGGTCGGTGAAAAATATCCCGCTCAGCATGATGTCCACGTTCGCGACGGAGTAGAACACCCCGGCGCCTGCCGCCTCGGCCGAAAATCCGCTGTTCGCGTTGAAATACATCCCGGCGGCGGCGTTCAGAAACCGGGTGATGTCCCAGTCCGTCCCCGCCCTGAGCCGATTTTCGAAGTCGGTGTCGGCGCTGAAGTTAAACCCCGCCAGACCGGTGAACGACGCCCCCGCACGCACGGTTTTCGGCAGGTTCAGCCTGAAGGAGTTCATTTCCTCGGGCACGGACGATTCTGTGATTCTGAAGAGATTCTTCGCCACCGCGCCGAGCCTCCACGCCGGTGCGGGGTCCCACATGACGCCCCAGTCCACAGACCAGCTGTTCCCCCGCCGGACGAGCGGCGACGATGTGATGACGTTGCTGGAATCGATCGAGTACTCCGTGGTGGTGACCTTTTCTTCTAGGAAATGAGCGCTGAAGCCGAGCGACAGGTAATCTGCCGCGCGGAAGGCGTAACCCAGCGCGAACTGTTCGGTGTAGGTGATCTCCTTGTCGAACTGCGTCATGATGGTGGCGTTCGAATCCTCCACCGTGAACGTGGAGGGGACGATCAGATCGAGGCGTATCCCGGGTGACACCCTGACGGCGGCGGCGTGGTCGGAGAGGAATCTTTTCCCCGCGGCCGCGTGATGAAACGTGAGGTTCTGTTCGCCGGCGTGGAACTGGAAAAAATTCGCGGTCGAGAGTTCCCAGTCGCGGATCGATGTCAGCCCGGCCGGGTTCCAGTCGAGAGCGCCCAGGTCGGAGACGACGCCTGTGTACGCGCCGGTGGCGATCCCCCTTCCGGAGGAGAAGTACTGGGCTGGCGATATCGTGCTCGACAACATCATGGCGAGAAATGCCGGCAGTATGCGGGAAAGCGGCCTGGGGGTCATCGGTGATCGTCAGCGGGTCATGCGCACCAGGATGCTGTGCGACGTGAGGGCCTCCACCAGCACGTCGTCGGGGAAACCATCAATGGAGGCGACCCGCGAGGAATCGGAAAAGAAGGTGAAGACGAACCTGTCCCGGTTCGTCGGGAGAAGCTTCAGGATCCTCGACGGGATGAGCGCCCCGCCCCGGTTTTTGCCCAGACGGAGATGCAGAATCGGATGTGAATCGATCCGGGCGTCGCCGGCGTTGCTGATGACGAGCTGGACGCGCGCCCCGCCCCCGCTCCATCGGGCCTTCAGGTCCTCGTCCGTCCGGACGACAGTCGATGGGGTCGGCGTTTCTATAATTAAATCCGGCGGCGCGCCGACCTCGAGTGTGAACGGGGAGACGGAACCGCTGCCCGTGCCCGACCACGCGTATGTGATCCCGCCCTGGTACTGGAAACCGCCGGAACCCTTGTTGTACAACAGGTATTGCACGCCCAGCAGTGTGTCGATCAGCATTCCGCGCACCCGTTTATCGACCTTCATGAGCGGGACGCCGTTCAGGTCGATCGTTCCGAGGTCGAGCGTTTTGAACGTCAGCCTGTTTCCGGGGAGGGTGACCGGCAAGGACCTGTCGAAGAAGATGGCACGGCCCAGGCTCGCCCTGAGGCTCGCC